>Ga0172377_10005873_pt1 | contig 12627 bp, 11 predicted proteins | sample Pumphouse3metaG_FD_119749 | JGI IMG/M metagenome (GOLD analysis project Ga0172377, IMG submission 119749) | Leachate microbial communities from a municipal landfill in Southern Ontario, Canada - Pumphouse #3 metaG | ecosystem: Engineered > Solid waste > Landfill > Unclassified | place: Canada... | reverse complement strand
GCCGCCTTTCCTCCTTACCAGTCTATCAACTCATGTGTTGATATTGGCGCGTCCATCACGATGGCCATAGGCGCCGCTGACGCCGGACTTTTCCCGGCAATAGCCGTGATAGGAGACTCGACCTTCACGCACTCAGGGATGACCGGGCTGCTGGACGCCGTGATCGAGAACACGAATATGGTAGTCATGATACTGGACAACTCAACTACAGGAATGACCGGCGGACAGGATTCTCACGCGGTTGACAGGCTTGTCTCGATCTGCGAGGGTCTCGGAGTCCATAAAGATCACATCACAAGAGTCGTTCCGCTTAAGAAGAATCACGACGAAATGGTGAAATTGATCAGCCAGGAGATAAACTACAAGGGACTGTCGGTGATAATACCTACAAGAGAATGTATGCAGACTTTGAAGAGAAAGACAAAAGCCAATAAATAAGGACGGTAAGATATGAAAAAAGATATAATTTTAAGCGGAGTCGGAGGGCAGGGAATCCTTTCGATAGCGACTGTAATAGGATATGCGGCAATTGATTCAGGTCTTTCTATGAAGCAGGCCGAGGTGCACGGAATGAGCCAGAGGGGCGGGGATGTTCAGTCTCATTTGAGGATATCGGACAGAGAAGTGTGTTCAGATCTTATACCTTTCGGCGGAGCGGATATGATCCTTTCGATCGAGCCTATGGAGTCTTTGAGATATCTGCCTTATCTTTCTTCTGACGGATGGGTGATAACCAACAGCACGCCTTTCAATAATATTTCCAACTACCCTGAAATGGACGATGTAAAAAAAGAAATAGCAAAGATAAAAAATCACATACTTATCGATGCAGACGATATTGCGAAAAATATCGGATCTCCGATGTCTATGAACATGGTCATGATCGGAGCTGCGTCAGATCATCTCGGAATTGATTTTGAAAAGCTTGAAAAAGGAATAAGATTCATATTCGGCAGAAAAGGCGATGAAGTAGTGAATAAGAACCTTGAAGCTTTAAAAGCCGGCAGAGAATTCGCAGGAAATTTTCTAAAAAAATGAAATTCTATAAACTGCACGGGGCCGGGAACGATTTTATTTTCTTTACAGGGAATAAAGTCCTGTCCGGAGAGACCATACAAAATCTATGCAGCAGAAATTTCGGGATCGGGGCTGACGGTGTAATTATAATCAGAAAGTCAGTCTCTGCCGGGATTGATTTTACCATGAAGTATTATAATTCCGACGGCAGCGAAGCGGATTTCTGCGCGAACGGCGCAAGGTGTTCGGTTCTGCTGGCTTCAAGATCGGGATATTTTAAAGGTAACCGGTGCATATTCAAAGCAGGCGACGGAAAGCATGAGGCAGAAATCCTGTCCGGAAACAAGATTAAACTTGAAATGAAGAAACCCGGTGAGTACGCTGCGGGATTAAAATTCAAGGGTTTCAGTCAAAATTTTTATTTCCTCAATACAGGCGTCGAGCATGTTGTCGGTTATACTTCTCAACTTGATAAACTCGATATTCAGAATTCCGGAAGTATAATAAGGTATGACAGCCTTTTCTCAAACGGAACTAATGTTAATTTTGTCGAGAGAACAAGTCCCGGTAAGCTCAGGATCCGTACTTACGAAAGGGGAGTGGAAGCTGAAACAAGAGCCTGCGGAACAGGTATTACCGCAGCAGGCTGGCTCGACATGGTCCTGACAGGAGATTTTGGCAAGAGGAAAATAACGACAGTTGACGGAATAGAACTTACGGTCGAATTGGAGAAAGGAAAACTGTTTCTCACAGGTCCGGCGGAGTTAGTGTTTGAAGGACGAATTACTGTCTGAAATCGATTCATTACCGTTTATGAAAATATTTTGTTTTTTCGTCTGATTTTGCTTGATAAAAAACATTAACTCGGTTATCTTTCGACGTGCTTTACTCTATTAAAATAGAATTAGAATTAAAGATCGGGAAAAGAGAATGATAAATTTAATGAAAAAGCTTTTCTTATTTGCACTGGCTCTTTCGCTGTACGCTCAGCAGGGTAACGATCGGGTGGCCCTGGCCGGCGCTCAGGGATCTGCCATAAACGCCGATTCGGAATCAGTTTTAACATCTGAACCGGTACTTACCGATGAGGAGAAACTCTGTAAAGAGGTTGCAGAAGACCTGATGGACATTTATGATAACTGGAGTCCCGAAAGAGATTACAGAATACTTTTCCCTAGAATAAGAGATTTTACTGAGAATTTTTATAAGGAATATCCCGATTTTAATCTGAAAATTATCGAAAAAGACAGACTCGGGCAGGAATTAAATGATTATGAAAGAAGATCTCTTGTAGCTTTCAAAGGAACGAGGAACGATAAGATATTCGAGGAAGTTTCAAGGTTCATAACTACTAAGGATTTTTACTGGGGATACATAGAAGATTCACTTAGTGCTGCTATAGACGAAGCTGCAGATAAAATCAAAAACTATACCTATTCAAGAAAAGATATACTTTTGGCAGAACACGAGGATTTCGTCGACGCTCTGCTTGTTCAATTAAGAAAACTTGACATGCAGCTGGATTCAATTAAAAATATTTCTGACGAAAAGATTTTGGATGATCTTCTTGCCGACGAGTATTATAACAATGAAATGCTGGACATTGAGTTCGAGATCGATTCGGCAAAAACCAGGAATGAGGCAAAAAATATAATCGAAAAGTTATACAATGAAAGGGACATCAGGATAATCGCTTATATAAAAAACAAGAAAAAAGAAATAATCGAAAACAAGAGGCTCGAAAAAATAGCGGCAAAGGATTACTGGGTTGAAGAAAAGAGGCAAACCGTATTCGATCTTTACGAACTTGAGAAAGCAAGGCTGAGTGATATAGTTTATGGTTTCACTAGCCCGATGGAAGAAGAAAGGGATATTTTATCTTTTGACATAAGTCCCGAATTTATTAAGCGGCTTCACGAAAACGACCCGGCTGTATCTGATGAGTTCAAACTACAGATAAAACATAAATTTTACGGCGGGCTTGTAGGTGCTTTCGGGTCTGCAGTAATATTTGACGAAATACCGGTATTCAGAACATTCAGAACTAATGTTCTCATCGGGACTTTTCTTTTCATGATACTGTTCTTTTATATATTTTTGAAGGTGAAGAAGAACAGAGAATCATTGTTCATCAGAAAAATACCCGGTCTGGATGCAATTGACGACGCGGTAGGAAGAGCTACTGAAATGGGTAAGCCTATTGTTTACGATAGCGGTATAGGTTATTATACTCAGATAGACACGATAGCCAGTATGCTCATTTTAAGGAGCGTCGCTAAAAAAGTCGCAGAGTTCAAAGCGGAAATTTATGTTCCGACATGCGATCCTATTGTAATGCAAATTTCAGAAGAGATGGTAGCATCAGGATTCCTTGATGCCGGATTCCCTGAAGATCATAAAAAGGACAATATATTCTATCTGGCTGCCGATCAGTTCGCGTTTGCAGCCGGTATAGCCGGTATCCTTTCGAGGAAAAAACCGGCTACTGCATTCCATTTCGGATATTACGCGGCCGAATCGCTGTTAATATCAGAAGCAGGATTTGCGGCAGGTGCAATACAGGTAGCCGGAACTACAGCTGTAGCTCAAATACCGTTTTTTATCACGGCCTGCGATTATACTCTTATTGGAGAAGAGCTATACGCCGCCGCCGCATATATTTCAAGAGACCCTCAGATAATGACAAACCTCAAACTTTCCGATTTTGCTAAAGTTGTAATTGGATTCTTGTTCATATTGGGAACAATAGTTCTGACCATCAACTCGGAATGGACGTTTCTGCAGGATCTTCTGTTTACAAGGTAAATTAAAAATTTTAAGGACAGGTATATGAAAAAAGAAATACCGATACTGATAGGGTTTTTTGCCACGATAGGCTGGTATCTGGAATTTTTCTTCGCCGGAACTTTCTTCGAGAACTGGAAGATGTTCTTTACGACAGGTTTCAGAAGCGTGGCTATAGTATCGCTTATAGTAGGTATCGTAAGTGTTCTCAGAGTCAATTACTCCAAGATCAAATATAATAACGACAGATGGTTTTCAGTCTATCAGATGTGCATAATCGCGCTTATGATAATTTTTGCTTCATTGAGAGGGGTGTCTCCCGGAACTCCCTTCGATGCGATGTTCACTTTCGGTTTTATTCCTCTTGATGCCACAGTATTCTCTCTTCTGGCCTTTTATGTAGCTTCGGCAGCATACAGATCCTTTAAGATAAAGTCTATCGAATCAGCTTTCCTGCTTGTAGCCGCAATACTGATCATGTTGTCAAAAATGCCTTTGGGCGAAGCGATGTGGAGCAAGATACCTACGATAGGCGAGTGGATAATGGACGCGCCGACAAGCGCGGGTAAGAGAGCAATTCTTTTCGGAGCTTTCCTCGGAGGTTTGACCATGATGATAAGGATAGCTTTCGGACTTGAAAAGTCGCATTTGTCAGACTAATATAAATTCGGGTGTATAAAATGGATGTTCTAATAAGCAGATTAAAAAAGCTCGACAGGAGATGGATATTTCTTCTCATTTTCCTTTCATGTATAATTCCATTTTGGATTCCTTCTCTTTTTAGACAGGAATTTTCAACTTCAAAAGAAACTCAGAGAGTTTATGATATCATTAATTCTTTGAACGAGGGAGATGCGATTTTTATAGACTGGGCTTTCAATCCCACTCTTCAGGCTGAACTTCTTCCCATGGCAGAGCAGGCTATTAAACAGTGTTTCGACAAAAAGATAAGGGTTTTCATCTACTATCCTGATCTGACCGCTATAAGCTTGGGCGAGAACCTCGTAGAAAAAATAAAAAAAGAGCCCCGCTACACAGAAATCGAAAGTGGCGTTGACTATATTCATCTAGGCTATCTTCCGATAGGTGTTGATATGATGATGTTCTCCATGTACTCAGATTTCAAATCCACATTCGGTAAGGAAGGCAAGATATTTAAAGGTATAAAGACATTCGACGATATAAAATACATGATGTCCTTCGCCGGTTCTGCCCATCCGGAGTACTACATTCTTCTTCAAAGAAGGTTTGGTTTTAAGATGGGAGTTGGAGTTACAGCGGTCACAGGGCCAGATTTTATTCCTTACCTTCAGACTGGCCAGCTTGACGGAATGCTTTTCGGTTTGAAAGGAGCCGCAGAATATGAGAATTTAAGGCTTAAGAATCTCAACCTGAGCACTGAAGAGTTGAATGAAGAGAAAAAATTCAATCAGCAGGCTAACGCAGGAATGGCTTCGCTCACTCTTTCTCACATTATAATGTTCATCTTCATAGGTATTGGCAACCTTATCTATTTCTATGAAAGAAAATTCAAGAAAAGCAATTAGAGGCGGTTTATAATGGATCTGATTAATACTATAATCGACAACACTATTCTGAATCAAACTTTTCAAGTATGGATTTCTGTCCTTTTTACTCTGATGATGCTTTCATTTTTGTTCAGGGATAATCCTCTTTACAAGCTCGGGGAAAACACTTTCCTCGGCATATCTCTGGGTTATGGATGGGTAAGGGCATGGGAGATAGCTATTGTACCTTTCCTGATTAGACCGATAAAGGATGCATATTTGGATTTTCAACCTTATGATATTACACTGATATTCTGGTTGCTTATGGGAAGTACAATGTTCTTCAGGTTTTCCAAGACCAAAGCATGGGTCGCTAACTATTATTTCGCATTTGTTTTTGCATATGTTGCAGGTTATGAGATACCTGTTCAGGTACAGAACCTTTTTGTGCAGGGAGCGAACATGATGAAACCTCTTTTTGAATACCCTACTTTTTTTGAGATATCGAAATGGTTCGTTATTATATTCGGTACATTTGCCGGCCTGATGTATTTCTTTTTCTCCAAACCTCACAGGGGGCTTCTGGGCAAAACAGCGAGGATAGGTATTCTTATTCTGATGATAAACTTCGGAGCCTCTTTCGGAGCAACGGTCATGGGCAGGATAGCTCTGTTCATCGGAAGGGCGCAGGTGCTGGCTGACAATGTGGTGCCCTCAATTATTATTACGATCTCTATAACGGTCTATCTCATTATTTACTTTAAGTATATCAAGAAAGAACCAGGTCTCGATGACGAGCTTATGCACTAAAATTTAAAGGGCTGAAATTTCAGCCCTTTTTTTATTCGTTCATTTTTGCGGTTATATAAGAAATAATATCATCTTCATGCACCTCTGATCTGGTACCGAATTTATTGTCGTAGAGCCAGTAAACATTATCGTCAACGAGAGCCGGGTCTATAGCTACATAGAACGGGACTCCTATTTCATTGAAATCCGCTATCCTCATTTCAAGAGTACCTTTTTCTTCAATGACCGTATTGAAGTGTTTGTTGAAAAGTGTAAGTATCCTTTCTCCGGCGACCTTGGTTTTTCTGTCCACGATACTTAAGGGGAATACGGCGCATTTAACCGGTGCGATCTGAGGCGAGAGTTTTAAAGTTGTAATGACAGATGTTCTTACCTGCTCCTGGTGGTAATTGTTTAGAAGTACAGCAAGCAGAAGTTTGTTTACATCGATTATTATCTGGATAACATGCGGGAAATAGTCGGTGTTTCTAAGTTCATCATGCACAAAGCATCTCGATCTTTTATCATCGGGGAATTTCTTTTCATAATTCTCGAATTCAAAATCGATCTTATTGACGACCCATGCGAATTCTTCTACTCCGAAGTGATAAATGTTCCTGATCTTGAACCTTTCGAAGAAATAGTGTTCTGAATCGGGGTCATCCTCGAGTGACTGGAATTCTATATCCAGATCTTCTCTTTTCAGGTTCAGTTTGCCAAAAAGATCTATAGAAAAATCAAGCCATGATACAAGCATGTCTTTTGAGGTTGACGGGGTTGTGGCGTATTCGAGGATAAGTTTTCTGTCGTATTTATCGTTGAAAAGGAATTTCGGAGTAGTGAAACCAAGTATAGGTTCCTCGATTATTCTGGACACTCCAAAAGGAGCGTTCATTTCATCTTTGTCGAACATCTCAATAAAGTATTCAGTGCCTGATTTCTCAGATATCCCGGGTATGAATTTAATATTCCCCATTTTCTTTGCAGTACTGTTCTCCCAGCAGTCGATAAGGTTCTTGCGCATTCTTATTCCAAGATCTCCCAGCCTCCAGGTAATTCTGCTGCGGTTCTCATAATCTACAACTTTTTCGAGAAATTTTTTCGAGATAAGGAAGTCAAGGATCAGCTCCAGGGGGTCAGAAGCCTCTTTTTGTTCGATCTTACGCTCAAGATATTTTATACCCCGGCTTTCATATTTATCTTTTTTTCTTTCAAGCATTTATTCCTCCTCGATCAGTGATGTTCTGATCTGTATAGGATTCCCAAAATGGTATCCGGTATATTTCTTATACATTTCGCAAAACTCGATAAATTCTCTTTCGGTAATGTAATCAATTTCGTTAATATCCGCAAATTTATGTTCAGAGAAAGTCTTCATTATTCCGTGGAGGTTTTTAGAGATACTCAAATTTTTAAGAGAACCTTCTTCCGTTGAGTCGAGATCGAACGATATGCCCATGCACCATGCGAGTCTGAAGTAAAAATAAGCTGTCAGGGTCAGGTAGTGGCTTTCTTGGGTGTTTAAAGCTTCAAGAAATTTTTTGAAAAGAACGAATATCAGGCTGTAATCCTTAATATCATATACTCTGAGTTTAATTATCGAATCAGCAAGTTCAGAGGCGCAGACCGTTCTTTTGTAATCTTTTTTCAGATTCCCGAAATTTTCTGACAGCACGCAATCTTTGATCGTTCTTCTGTCCTGTTTCATCTCAATATAAAGTTCTGTGAGATTTAGAGGCTGAAGGACGGACTTGGAGTAATTTTTCTTGGAATTATAACCAAATCTGGTTATTTCAAGTATACCGGACCCCTGTGTAAGTACAGTAATGTTCGCAGAAGTGTCATTCAGGCGCGAATTTTTCAGTATTATCCCGCTGGTATTTAAGTATTGTTCTTTTATCACTTCTTTATTCTTATGATCGTTCCCGGAACAACTGATTTATGGTGCTTTATAATTACTATCTGGTTCGGATTTGTTCTCTCAACGGGTTCTCCGACAGCGTTCTTTATCTCATCAAGCCTTACATTCAGCGTTCTTTTTCCGGGAATAAGTATCTCAATCTCATCTCCCGTACAGAAAGCGCTTTTAACCTCGACTACCATATACTTTCTCTTTATGATCTCTTTTACGATGCCCGCAACATCGTGAGTGCTTTCCGCTTTGCCTGAACGGAAGTTCTGATCTGCAGGCACAGAAGGGTCATTGAATCTGAATGTTGTATAGCCCCTGTTCGAAACCTTTTTCAATTCCGTCAACCACCCGGTATCAAATTTATAAGCCTTTTTGTCTTTATAATACAGATCGATCGCTTCTCTGTAAGTTTTTACTACCGTCGAAAGATATCCCTGGGTTTTCATTCTCCCTTCGATCTTGACTGAAGTTATACCGCTTTCAATAATTTCAGGAATGTGCTCGATCAGGCATAGATCTTTTGAATTAAAGAAATATGTCCCTTTTTTAGCCTCTTCCTCAATGTAAAAGCCTTCAGGAATATCGGCAGATCCCAGGTCGTAACTGAACCTGCATGTCTGGTTGCATTCGCCGCGGTTGGGATCGCGTCCTTTTGTGTGAAAGCTGAGCATACATCTTCCGGAATATGCCATACACATCGCTCCGTGAACGAACATCTCCAGCTCCGCTTTGCTTTTTTTCTTTATCTCTGTTATTTCATTAATCGAAAGCTCTCTGGGAAGAATTATCCTTTCAGCTCCGAGGCTATACAGAAAATTCACTGTTCTGTAATTCATGGCCGAGAACTGGGTGGAAATGTGGACCGGAAGACCGGGGAATTTTTTCAGGCACAAGTCAGCCAGTCCGAGATCTGAAATGATCGCAGCGTCGGCTTTTATTTCGTTTAAAAGCGCCAGATGTTTCTCCGCGCCTTTAAGATCGCCATTGTGAGCTATGATGTTTACCGTGACATACATCTTAACATTGTTCTCTGAGCAGAATTCCTTTGCCTGTCTGAGCTCGTCATCGGAAAAATTACCCGCAAAGGCGCGCATTCCGAATTCTCTGCCCGAAAGGTAAACCGCATCCGCTCCGTAAAGCACGGCGGTTCTTAATTTTTCAAAATTACCCGCAGGAGCCAAAAGTTCGATCTTATTTTTCATCTTCACCTGTTTTTGAACTTAAATATAATTAAAATAGCTGTTAAATCAAATAGAAAAAGCCCCTTAAATGAGGCTTTTTTATAGTACACCATAGAGGGCTCGAACCTCTGACCTACGGATTAGAAATCCGTTGCTCTATCCAACTGAGCTAATGGTGCATGTCTATTTCAAAAACTGACCAAATATACTCAAAACGACCTTTAATGTCAACAGTTTTAAAGTCAAATTATAAGCATTCCCGCGTCGAACAGGTCATCCCATACCGCATTGCATATAAAATGAGTGAATTTAATACCTGAATTATCCGGAAATGATTTTTCGGCATCAGACAACTTTACACCTTCCGCGTTTTTTACATTTGCCTCATCAGCCAGTTCTTTCAGCCACAAAGCGATCTTTTGGGGGAGCTCATATTCCGTATCTCCGTTAAGTCCTTCTATCACCGTAATCTTTCCCTTAAGCCGGATCTCTTTTCCGAGCCAGACGATCCTTTTGTTCATTCCGGGCAGGGGTGAAGGTGAGTTCAGTATGTTTCTGACGAAGTTCTTTCCCGCTTTGGGCTCCGGGACAGGAAAACCGAACCATGTTCTTATGTCGTTATCGAGGCAGATTCCGAGCATCCAGTTGTAAACCGATTTTCTGAGGCCGTCCGCAAATTTGTCGGGATCGTTCCCGGAACTGTCTGTATATTCGACCCCGTTGTTAGCGAAGGGGTTGTTCCTGCCGCTGACAGACAGTCCGTATTCTTCCGCATGTGCGTAAACAGGGCTGTGGACGGATAAGGCGAACCTGTGCCAGTACGCTGAATTCAGTATACCCGCGGCGAACATCTGTCTGAGCGCTTCAGCCGAGTCGATAAGGTCGCGGTCCGTCTCACCGGGGAACCCGCAGATCATGTAGGCATGAACAAGTATGCCTGCCGAACTGAAGTTCCGCATGACCTTTACGGCTTCAGCGACCGTGACGCCCTTGTTCATGCGTTTAAGCGTCCTGTCCGAAGCGGATTCCAGTCCGCCGACCGCCGCGATGCAGCCTGCGGCTTTCAGCAGTCTGCACACATCCTCTGTGAAAGCCTTGTCGAACCTGATATTTCCCCACCAGGTTATCATGATCCCGCGCCTCAGAAGTTCAAGCGATAGCTTTATTACAAGAGCCGGCGGCAGGGCTTCATCCACAAAGTGGAATCTCGTTAACCCGGTCTGACCGGTCATAGCTGTGATGTCGTTTATTATGTCGTCAACGGACTCAGGAGCAAAATCCTTTATGTACGGAAGAGAAGTGTCGCAGAATCCGCATTTGTGCCAGTAGCATCCTTTCGCCAGTCTCAGCTTAAGCGTGTCTTTTTCGGACCAGAGACGCATCATCGGGTTCACTGATTCGTAAACAGGAATATATTTATCCATTTCCAGACCGGAATAATCGGGTGTTCCTCTTATGATGCCTATAGTCAGATGAGAATTATCCGCATATACAACCTTATTCTCTTCGCGGTAAAATGTCCGTACAAGCCCGTCATGCCCGATCTTTCTTTCAGCGTAACTGCATATCCTCAGCATCGGTATCTCCCCGTCGTCAAGGCAGATGAAGTCTGCGTAATCGAAAATGCCGGGATCGGTCAGGCTTCGAAGTTCTGTATTTACATAACCGCCTCCGAGAACTATGATCTTATCAGGATAGTTCTTCTTGATAAACTGAGCGGCTTTAAGCGCACCGGTAAGAGTACCCGGAAAAGGAACAGTTAAGGCTATGATATCAAAGCTTTCAATGGAGGCGGATTTCAACTCTTCTTCTATCATGTCCGATATAAGATCGTTACCGGATATGATCTTTTTGCGTATGATCTCAAAAGAAGGCAGGCTCAGAGCAATTTTCTCGCCGTATCTTGAAAGTTCGTAATCGGGGCATATTTTATTATAATCGAGAAAAATATCCTCAAGGTAAAGCGAGCATAAATATTTCGCGTAGTCCGTGTCACTCATTTTCGCGGTATTTTTGTCCAGAGCCGTCCGGAGCATTTTCCCGTCAGGCAGAAAAGTGCATGAGAGAACTTTTTCGGCAAGTCGGTCATCTTTTCCTCTTAAAAAATCCAGAACCTGAACTGCCGTTTGAGACGAGAAAAGCCCGCAGGATATTCTGATACCCAGATCTAGGCAGGAAACATCAATTCCGTTAGCCTTTAATGATCCCTGAAGAAAGGGCAGAGAAGCATAAGGCGAATTAAGCTGTGTGAAGGGAGGTGATATGAGAAGTACTTTCATCTGTTTTTTTCCGTTTGTAGGAGACGGACACAATTTAACAAAATTACCTTACAAACACAATTTTATAATTTAAAACAGTATCGTAAATTTACTTGATTTACTCAGATGATGTTTATATATTTTACATAAAAAGCAGGTGTCTCGAATGAATATACGGATGTATGTATTTTTGACGGCTATATTTTTCTTATCAAATGTTTTTCCGGCTGCAGAAAGCTACAATGTCACTGCAGAAGGAAGAGGAACCGATATGGAATCAGCTTTGAAAGCGGCCCAGAAGAATGCTGTCGAGAAGGCTATCGGCGTGTACATAAAATCCGAAAGCAAAGTGAAGAACTATATGTCGGAGAACGACGAAGTGATCTCGAGCAGTCAGGGTTTTATCAGTTCGTATGACATCATTGATTCAGAGAAAGACGAAGACGGCATGTGGACTGTCACCATAAGTGCGGTAGTACCTGATTTCGAGTACATTTTTAAAGAGAAGGCAAAAAAAGCGGCTCTGTATTCAGGTTTGATACCCGGGGCCGGACAGATCTACAAAGGCCGTTCTTTGAGGGGATCGCTTTTTCTGGGAGCTGAAGCGGGTCTGATAGCGGGTATATTCATCGCTGACGGGAACATGAGCGACGCCATAGACGACAGGGACGATCCTGAAAATCTTCTGGTCTGGGATTTCTATAACGACAAGGTAAGTAAATGGAAGAACATAAGAACGACATACTATATTGCTGCGGCAGTCGTTCATCTTTATAACATTTACGATGCCTACTCGGTAACTCCTTTACTGAAAAATCTTGAAGCGTCGGCTGTTATAGGGAAGGACAAATTAGGGCTGAGCCTCGTTTATAAATTTTAAAAAAAATCAACGGGATATATTATGAAGAGAATAGGACTGACTGCTTTTACGATGACGGCTCTTATGTTGTTCGCCGTTTGCCTTTTCACCGTATCGTGTACGGACGATTCATCGCCGTCTAGGCCGTCGATAGACGCAGAGGTAAACGGGACTGTGACGGACCTCGAAACGGGGCTCGCAGTGCCGGGCGCGCTGGTCGCGGTGCAGCCGACGGGAAGGAGCATGCTGACGGGAGCCGACGGTCTTTATTCTTTCTCCGGTCTGGACGCTGACGTTTATACGGTCAGCGTGACCAAAT
>Ga0172377_10005869_pt1 | contig 12629 bp, 12 predicted proteins | sample Pumphouse3metaG_FD_119749 | JGI IMG/M metagenome (GOLD analysis project Ga0172377, IMG submission 119749) | Leachate microbial communities from a municipal landfill in Southern Ontario, Canada - Pumphouse #3 metaG | ecosystem: Engineered > Solid waste > Landfill > Unclassified | place: Canada... | reverse complement strand
GTTTGCGATGCAAATTTTTGTAATGCCATTCTTATTTATTTTCATGAAAATATTTTTCTGCTCTTGACTCTTATCCTTTCGTTCAAATGTGTATCTTTGCGGGATTAAAGACAAAAAATGGATAATCTATTAGCTTTGTACAATTCGTGGTGTGGAAAGAAACCCGCAAAGATAGAAAAGCTTCCGCAGTCGGGAAGTAATAGAGTTTATTACCGCCTGATAGATGAAATAGGGAAGTCGGTTATTGGTGTGATAGGTGAGAGCAAGGAAGAAAATCAAGCTTTTATCTATTTGTGCCGTCACTTTACTCATCAAAAATTGGCTGTACCCGAATTGTTGGCTGTTGGTGATGACGGGCTTCGATATCTTCAGTCCGATTTGGGATGTCGGTCACTTTATGATGCTTTGGCAGAAGGTCGGTCGGCCGGCGGAAGATATACACGTGAGGAGCGACAACTTCTTAAACGCACCATTAGTGAACTGCCTCGTATTCAGATATGGGGTGCAGTAGCTTTGGACTACAACCAATGTTATCCGCAACCCGAATTTGACAAAAAAGGAGTATTGTTTGATTTGAATTATTTTAAATATTGCTTTCTCAAGGCTACAGGTATTGATTTCAATGAATTGAAATTAGAAGCTAATTTTGAATTGATAGCTACTGATTTGTTGTCAGTTGATAGTCTGGGCTTTCTTTATCGTGATTTTCAAGCCCGCAATGTAATGCTTAATGCGCAGGGTAATCCTTATTTTATTGATTTTCAAGGAGGAAGGAAAGGACCGATCTACTATGATTTGGCGTCGTTCTTATGGCAGGCTTCTGCGCATTATTCCACGGAGCTTCGTGAAGAATTGATTAAGGTCTATTTTGACAGTCTGAAACATTATAAAGAGGTGCCCGATTTTCGGGTATTTAATGATACCTTACAATTATTTGTTTTGTTTCGTATATTGCAAGTGCTTGGAGCCTATGGATTTCGCGGCTATTTTGAACATAAGTCCCATTTTATTGAGAGTATCCCCGGGGCAATGGACAATTTGCGTGAATTGCTGTCAAAGAACAAATTCCCTTATCCTTATCTGGTTAGTATATTGAAGCGAATGCTTGCTCTGCCGCAGTTTGCACCAAAAGAAGAAGAGGAGGCTGCCGCCCGTAAGGATGGCTATCGTATTTCTGCCAGTAATATTTATAAGGCCTATCCACAGGATGGTCCGGCTACTTATTCGAAATATGACGGAAGGGGACCTCTTATTGTCAAGGTTTACAGTTTTGCCTATAGTAAAGGTATTCCTGAAGATGATAGTGGTAATGGTGGCGGATATGTTTTTGATTGCCGGAGTACCCATAATCCGGGTCGTTATGAACCTTATAAGGATATTACCGGACTTGATGAACCTGTCATTCGATTTTTGGAGGATGATGGTGAAATTTTAACTTTTCTTGATAGTATTTATCGTCTGGCTGATATGCATGTAGCCCGGTATTTGCAGCGGGGGTTTACTTCTTTGATGTTTGCTTTCGGGTGTACCGGTGGACAGCATCGCAGTGTGTATTCCGCACAGCATTTGGCCGAACATCTCAATAAGAAGTTTGGTGTGGAAGTACGGGTTTGTCATCGTGAACAGCAGATCAACAGGATATTACCAGCACATACTATAAAAGAATGATGTCTTATGGAAGCTATGATATTTGCGGCAGGTCTGGGTACGCGGCTTAAACCGTTGACCGATTACACCCCGAAAGCACTCATTAAAGTTGGTGGAGAACCTCTGTTGAAACGTCTCGTCGATAAGATGAAAGATGCCGGTGTGACAGATATAGTAGTGAATGTTCATCATTTGGCCGACCAGATTGAGCAATATATTACTGCACAACATCAATTTGGCATTAATGTGCGGATTAGTAATGAGCGTGATTGTCTGCTTGAAACGGGTGGGGGATTGAAAAATGCGGTACCGCTTTTTCATGGCGATCGACCGATATTAATACATAATGTAGATATATTGAGTAATGTAGATCTGGCTGTTTTCTATGCTCAGAATTGTATGTATGATGCCACGTTGCTTGTGAGTGAACGTGAGACTTTTCGTTATCTGCTTTTCAATGATGATAATTGTTTGGTGGGATGGACTAATATTCGTACAGGAGAGGTAAAATCACCTTTCCCTCATTTAGTCGTCAAAAGTTGTCGAAAGTATGCCTTTGCAGGAATTCATCTTTTTTCTCCCCGTTTATTTCCTGAAATGGATGTATGGAAAGGTAAGTTTAGTATCGTTGATTTTTACTTGAGTATTTGTAATCGGGTGAAGATTCATGCTTGTGTGGGGAGTAATTTACATTTGCTTGATGTTGGAAAACAAGAGACATTGATAGCTGCAGAGGAGTTTATCCGCACAAATTGATGCTAAAATTATTGTTTGCAGGTAAGAGGGTAGTGTGTGACTTTTCTTGTATCATATGACATAAATATAAACTCTTATACAATAGAGTTAGTAAAAACATGTTATCGTATAAGAGTTTATAGCTTTTATTTTTTCATTTCAACAATTTTTGTTGGTGCCATTTCCACATTTCTGCGGTCAATCTGCCTAATTACACTGGCAGCCAAAGATAAGAATGCCTGACCGGTTATTGTATTTTCATCAAGTGCAACAGGTGTCCCGGCGTCACCACTCTCACACAGACTTTGTACTAATGGAATTTGTCCTAACAAAGGAACATTCATTTCTTCAGCCAGATTCTTGGCTCCGTCTTTACCGAAAATATAATACTTATTATCAGGCAATTCGGCAGGAGTAAACCAGGACATGTTTTCTATAAGTCCGATGATAGGTACATTAACCTTATCGTTGGTAAACATATTTATACCTTTGCGGGCATCTGCCAAAGCTACAGCCTGTGGTGTGCTGACAACAATCGCTCCGGTCATTGCCAAATTCTGAACGACAGTAAGATGGATATCACTTGTTCCGGGAGGAAGATCAATTAAAAAGTAATCCAACTCTCCCCAATTGGTATCCCCGATAAGTTGTTTTAATGCATTACTTGCCATTCCACCACGCCAGAGTACTGCTTGAGCGGGATCAACAAAGAAACCGATCGACAAGAGTTTTACTCCGTACTTTTCAATAGGAATAATTAAATCACGTCCGTCTATTTTTTCTGAATAGGGACGTGCATCTTCAACCTTAAACATTTTTGGGATAGAGGGGCCGAAGATGTCGGCATCAAGTAAACCGACTTTATGTCCGAGTTTTGCCAGTGCTACGGCAAGGTTGGCTGCTATGGTAGATTTTCCCACACCACCTTTGCCTGATGATATTCCAATGATGTTTTTCACACCGGATAATAAAAGATCTGCTTCGGGACGTGCCTGTTGAATGGTTTTTATGCTGATATTACCGGCTATCTGAACATCTTTACTTACGTAAGTCAAAATAGCCACTTCCGCAGCCTTGATAACCGATTTCATAAATGGGTCGGTAGGCTTTTCAAAAATCAAAGAGAAAGAGACTTTCATTCCTTCTATTCGAATATTATCTTCAACCATACCAGCCTCAATGAGGTTTTTCCCGGTACCGGGATAACGTACTGTTGCCAGTGCATCTTGTATTAATTTGGGATATAGTGTCATAAGTTTTATGTTTTAAATTGTTTTTTTTATATCTATTTTGATGTTTGAAGTCCACTCCGTTTATCACGGTTGAAGCTTCGATAAGTATCAAGTTCAATATCAACCTCGGGTTCCTTTAAATTGCCTTCAGCAGGAAGGCGAAATTTAATGTATTTGATATCGATTCCCCTTTCTATCCATTGTTGTTCATAATAGGTTTTAATGTTGAGTATCTCATTAACAAGTGATGAATGATAAAGATTATCGGTGATGAAATCAACCGGTAGTGCATTTACTTCAATCATGCATTTGGTATATTGAAACATAAAGTTGCTATCTGTCTTTAAATGGATAATCCCTGATGGTTTCAAAAACTTTCGATAACGGTTTATAAAGAAAGTGGAAGTCAGTCGTTTGGTTACTTTCTTCATTTGCGGATCAGGAAAGGTGAGCCAGATTTCACTGACTTCATTATTGGAGAAAAATTTGTCTATAATTTCAATATTGGTTCTGAGAAAAGCTACGTTTTTCATACCCGAATTGAGTGAATCAGTAGCACCGGTCCACATGCGTGCACCCTTAATATCAACGCCGATAAAATTCTTATCAGGAAACATTTTTCCTAATCCTACGGTATATTCACCATGTCCGCAACCAAGTTCAAGAACTATAGAATGATCATTATTGAAAAAATCGGAGCCCCATTTACCCTTGAGTTCGAAGGGTGTGTTATCAACAATGGAAAAAGGGTATTCAAACACATGAGGATAATTGGTCAGATCAGCGAATTTAGATAATTTATTCTTTCCCATATCTAATAGAATTCTGCGTTTGTGTGATTATTTTTTTTATATTTCTGTATGTGTACCTAAACTACTTCTTCATGCCCTGTAAAATTATAGAACACTCTATCTTTGAACTGTTGCTGAAATAAGGCATATTTATCTACACCGGTACAGTGGCACACGCCCAACCGTTTCGGTAAATTTGTTCCTATGAAAGTGGATATGATTTCAAATTTTTCATCAACAGCTGTGTGGATGTGAAATCCACCAAGAACAAGTTTCAATGTCGATTTCGGAAATGCTTCTTGTACGGACTGTATAATATTAGTAATACCTCGGTGCGAACAGGAACTGAGAATAGAAAGATTCTTTCCGTCTTTCAATGCTATGGCCAGTTCATCTTCAAAAGTATCTGCAATAATATGGTTGTCTACTTTTGTAAAGAAGTTCTCGAAATGTGTATCCTTTTTATCTGTTATTTTTAATTGTGGACAGACAAAAAGGCCTGGAACAATTTCCGAAATTTCTTCAATCGGGTGAAAACGTGAAAGATCCAAGTTCTCAGGATGAGCAATACCGTTTTCTATTTCATTTTTATATTTATGCTGAAAGATTTCCTTCTTGCAAATGATCTCCGCTTTTTTATTGGCATTCATGAAGTATCGAAGCCCGCCGGTATGATCATTGTGCCCATGTGAAAGAACAAGATAGTCAATTGTAGTTAAATCAATGCCGAGGATGTGGGCATTACGAATAAATAAGTCGGATGCGCCGGTATCTAAAAGTACCTTACGTTCTCCGGCTTGGATATAAAGGGAAAGGCCGTGCTCTGCGCACAGACCTTTTCCGTATACACAATTTTCTACAAGAGTTGTTATTCTAAACTCCATGTTTTTTAATCAAGTATAGTTACCCAATTATGAATATCGGGTTTGTCGCCATATTGAATGCCAACTAGCATATTATATAACTTGGTACTGACAGGTCCCGGTTTGCCATCTTTTGAGAAGACATAACTTTTATTCTTTTCTATATCATCAATACGTTGAATCGGGCTGATAACAGCAGCTGTTCCGCAAGCTCCAGCCTCTTCGAAAGTATTGAGTTCTTCTTCTGGAACAGGACGACGCTCTATTTTTAATCCCATATCTTCGGCCAATTGCATCAAGCTTTTGTTTGTAATAGATGGAAGGATGGAGGTAGATTTCGGTGTTATATAAGTGTTATTCTTTATTCCGAAGAAATTGGCTGCACCGCATTCGTCAATGTATTTTTTCTCTTTGGCATCCAGATAGAATTCACTTGAATAACCTTTGTCGTGGGCTTCTTTGTTTGCACGTAAACTAGCAGCATAATTGCCACCAACTTTATAGATGCCAGTACCCAGAGGAGCAGCACGATCATATCCTCGGATAATAACGTATGGATTAGTAGCAAAACCACCTTTGAAGTAAGGGCCAACCGGTGTAACGAATATAATAAATGTATATTCAGTGGAAGGATGAACTCCAACTTGGGCACCTGTACCGATTAGTAATGGGCGGATATAGAGTGTAGCACCTGATTCGTATGGAGGAATAAAGCGTTCGTTTAATTTTACTACTTTTTTAACTGCCTCTTCAAAACGTTCAGTAGGTAGTTCCGGCATCAGGATTCCGCGACAAGTAGATTGCAGACGGGCTGCATTTTCATCCATGCGGAAAACACGGGTTTTACCATCTTTACCACGATAAGCTTTCAATCCTTCAAAAGCTTCCTGGCCATAATGCAAACAAGTTGCAGCCATGTGTAGGTTTACATATTCACTACTACTGATTTCCAATTCACCCCATGCATTATTGCGATAGGTGATTCTTACATTATAATCTGTCTTGATGTATCCAAAAGACAGATTAGACCAATCTAAATCTTCCATTTTATTATATGAATTATTCTTTTACTAATGAATGCAAAAATAACTTTTATTCTCCAGAAAATTGCTTTTCCTGCAATAATTTTTCTATTTCCTTATCTGCTTTTGTTAATCTTTCAGAACAAAACGATATGATGTCATTGGCTTCTTTGATTTTATTGCTCAATTTATCAATATCAAGTTCGTTGTCTTCAATCTGATGAACGATCGTTTCTAAGCGTTCCATGGCTTGCGAATAGTTTTCTTTCTTCTTTTCATTCATGATATTTAGTCTTTATTTGTTTGATCTGATATTTCATTCACTGTAGAAAGAATATTGCCTTTCGATAGTTTTGTGATTAGTCTATCACCGGCAATTATTTTTGAAGCATCTGTTATGGGTTTTCCGTCTTTCAATGTGATACTATAACCTCGTTTCAATAACCGTTCGGGTGAGGCATCTGTTATCTTTTGTTTATGCATTGCTAGTCGGTGATGTTCGTGTGATAATAAGGCTGTCGTAACTTGATATAGGTCTTTCTTTATAGATATAAGCCTGATGCGTGCATTAGAAAGTCTTTGGCTCACTAACGAAGGAATTGTGGCCTTAATTTTAGAAAGCTTTTCTTTGTTTTTATCTAAAATGGAGAGTACGCCTTCTTGTAAGCGGGTAGATAAATTTTTCAGTCTGTCTTCTACATCAGTCAGACAATGTATCAATAATTCAGCAGCGGCAGTGGGCGTTTTTACTCTGGTGTGTGCTACAGAGTCGATAACCGTATCATCGCGTTCGTGGCCTATCCCGGTAATGATCGGCAAAGGAAATTGTGCGCATGCGGCTGCAAGCAGATAAGTATCAAAGCCTGACAAATCAGAAGTTGCTCCTCCTCCGCGAATGATTACTACTACATCAAACTCATCCAGCCTGGCGTTGATTTTATCAAATGCCGATAAGATTGATTGCTCAACCTTGTTTCCTTGCATGACAGCAGAAAATAGTTCTGTATAAAAGTAAAAGCCATGTGTGTTTTGTTGTAGCTGATCGGAGAAATCACCGTATCCGGCAGCTGTAGCCGAAGAGATTATGGCTATGCGTTGCGGAAGCATAGGCATTTCCAACTCTTTATTCATGTTTAACACGCCTTCTTCTTCCAACTGCATTAAAATTTCATGGCGACGGCGTGCCATATCACCTAAAGTGTAAGAAGGGTCAATGTCTAAAATATTTAATCCGTAGCCGTAGAGACTGTGAAAATTTATAGTTACTTGCACAAGGACTTTAAGACCTGAGGTGAAAGTTTGACCTGTTGCTTTTTCAAAATAAGGTTTTAATAATCGAAATGTATCGCGCCAGATGTATCCGCGGGTTTTTGCTACAAGACTATTCCCGGTGGAATCTTTTTGAATGAGTTCCAAATAGCAATGTCCGTTGGCATTTTCACGCACGTCACTCACTTCAGCTTGTACCCAATAGGCATCGGGCAAGGCTTGTTCCAAACTTTGCTTGACGAGTGAGTTTAATTCATAAAGTGAGATGTATTTCATTTATTGATAAAGTTAAAGTATAATGAAAATCATTTCTGTTGTGTATCCTTTTTTAATCCCATTTGATAGGCTTTCCACATATCCGGTAATCCGTAACCGTAAATATTATTGGGATAATCTGATTGGTTGGATGATTGACGAATGATATGTAGCAATTGCTTGGCTGTTAATTGTGGAAAGGCTTGCCATAAACAAGTAGCCATACCACAAATAATCGGTGCGGAGAAAGAGGTCCCGTTTCCTCGACTAAGAGTTCCGTCCGTACCCATGATTGCTACGGAAATGCCTAAACCTACTACGTCAGGTTTTATCCGATGATCTGCAGTGTTGCCAACGGAAGAGAATGGTGTAAGAATTCCCATGGAATCAACAGCACCTACGGCCAATATGTTGTCCGCATCAGCTGGAGGTGTGATTTTCTTCCAAGAAATAGCACCTGCATTGCCGGCACTGCAGGTAAGAAATATCCCCTTGTTTGCAGCGTGTGATGCTTCACGTGAAATTAAAGCATAATGTCCATTTAAGTCGCGATAACGATAATCTTTCGAATTATCGTCAAAATTATAATAGCCTAATGAAGAATTAACTACATCTACCCCCACACTATCTGCATATTCGATGGCTTCCGACCAATAATCCTGTTCTATGAGATTTTCTGAATAAACGTCTTCGGTGCGGAGGAGCCAATAAGAAGCTTCGGGCGCTGTGCCAACCATATGATAGGGCTGATTCATAGCCATGCATGAAAGGACACTGAGACCATGACTGCTTTCGGCAAAAAGGTCAGCTTTGGAATTTACAAAATCTTTTGTGCCCAGTATGTGTATGTTTCTTAAGGCTTTAATGCGATCTACATTATGAAAACCTGCGTCAATAATAGCGATAACCATTTCTTGTCCTTTATAACCTGCTTCATGAAGTTTATCTCCATTGCATATTTTTATTTGGGTTGTGGCACTGCCATAATACAAACAGTCTTTTGTCCATTTGGCTTTGCTTATAGAATCACGCTTATTAGCCCTCATTATTTTTGAAGATTGCCAAACCTTTATGGCAGAACTTACAAAAGGTAGTTTAAGAATATTGTTAATGAGGGAACTGTCATTGCATGAAACGGTTACAAAATTTTCCCATTTACCTGTAAGCAGCACATGTACTCCATTTTGCTGAATAATATTGATGTATTTTTTGCAGACCGGCAAGTCCGTAGAATCAATGGCGAGATGTTGTCTTTGTCTCCTGGCTATTGATTTTTCAGAAAGAAACTCTTCTGGATGATTTAACGAAAAGGTTGTTGTGGTCTTATTTTTTAATAGTATACGATATTTCAATGAATCTTTAGCCAATTCTACAATGGCATTTTCAGGAACTGTAGAATATTCAACGGTTGTTCTTCCTGTGGAGGCTTTGCCTGCTAAGAAATTTTCTATTATTGTATTTTGTGTTAGATTATTCTGTATCAAAATAGTTTGTGATAAAGTACCTTGTGGTGAACTATCTTGTGCCGAAGCGCAATATCCCATAGCTAAACTAACGGTAAACAGTATTATCCTTTTTAGTAATCTTATTTTCATTCTATTTCTATGTGGTTTTATTCAATAAAGAATATTTATCTTTTTAGAATCAGCTTTTAATATAATATTATTCTCCCCTTTGTTGTTCTATCACTAGTCCGATGCCTTTCTGTGAATCTATGAAAGCGCCACCAATGACTCGTCTTTCGTCATAAAAAACGGCAGATTGTCCGGGAGTTATTGCTGAAGCTGCTTTGTCAAAATGAACAAGTAGCCGACTATCTTCTAGCCTTTTTACCTGACATGGAATAGGATGACTTCGATAACGGATTCTTACGGTTAAATCTTTGCAGGTAAAGAATTCTATTTCATTAATTATATGATCATCCGGTTCTAACAACATATATTTTGTTTCCAACTGTTTTGCATCTCCAAGCATAACGGTGTTTTTCTCGGAATTTATTTTTAATACATAAGCGGGTTTCCCTAAAGCAATTTCCAATCCTTTACGCTGTCCAACAGTATAATACGGAGTACCCTTATGTTTTCCTAATTTTACGCCCTCTGAATTGACAAACCATCCGGTGCCAATTTCTTTATCTATGTCGGGGCACTGCTCGCGAAGGAAATCTCGATAATCGCCTTTGATGAAACAAACTTCCATGCTCTCACCTTCTTTTGACTTGGCTTTGTAGCCCTTCTTTTGAAGATATTCACGTACTTCCGGTTTGGTATAACAGCCTAATGGGAAAATACAACGTTTCAAAACATCTTGCCCTAATCTCCATAGAAAATAGGATTGGTCTTTTTTATCATCATCACCAGCAACAATATATGTATTATCATTTCGTTCTTCCAGCTGAGTATAATGGCCCGTAGCGATCCATGAACAATCTAATTTATTTGCCCATTCTCTCAGAATGCGAAACTTAAATAGCGGATTGCACATTACGCAAGGATTGGGAGTACGCCCCCGTTTGTATTCATCAATAAAATACTTGATAATGGTTTCTTTGAAAGATTTGCGTTCATCGGCTATGTAATGGGGAATGCCAATCTTATCAGCCATAAGTTTAGCATCATGCGGCTCTTCACCCCAAACTTGCATAGTTACTCCAATGACCTCGTATCCTTGCTCTAAAAGCATCAGACAGGTAGCGGTGCTATCTATTCCACCACTCATTCCTACAAGAACTCGCTTATTCGGTACTTTCATTCAATAGTCTTTGTTATGATTTTGCAAAGGTACAAGATTATTGGTAGACAGCAATACTGAGACAAAAAAATAATCTTGATTAACAAATATATTAATTAAAGAAATGCATTAAATTTTTGATCGTAATATTTATTCTTTAATTTTGGGTTAAAAATAAAAATTACTTATATTTGGACGAAGTAGAAATTTTATCGATTATGACAAATCCGAATCTTCCGGGTGTTCCCCAATCTGAACAAATAATATTGTATGATAAATTAAAGCAATACAATAGTAATAGAATATCTTTTAAAGAGGGGGGAGTGTATCTTGTTGTTTTACCTCATGCTAGTAATCCTAATTATTCTCTATGGGCTTATTCTCCATTAATAGAAAAGGGCAAAATACTTTTTATATGTGACTTGTCTTTCAATATAAGTATTGCTATGCGTATGGCCAGTATGATGTTTTATTATTCAAAACTAGGTATTGCTATTACTGATTACAATGAGAAAAGAATGCAAAGTAATGGTGATGACCTCATTGCCTTTGGAAAATATCACGGACATTTTTTGTATGAAATTCTTAAAATTGATCCGGCTTATCTTTCTTGGATTGCTTATAAATATATACCGAAGATTCCAAAGCAAGAGAGATTTGTTATGATAGCTCAGGTTTATCATCAAGTACACCTTGACATGATGTTGAGAAAAATAAAGGAACGGGAGTATACAAGTCAGTTCTTGGGCAAAGTTGGCGAAAAGTTGAGGGATTTGAGACTAAAGGTTAAAAAAGTAAGATTAGCAGATAATCCGTATAAAACAGCTTATGAAGGAAGTGTGGCAAAATTTTATGTCATTCAGTACTTACAACTTACTGATAGATTGGGAAATAAGATCACTGCAAATTTTTATTCAAAGAACGCAAGTTACGTTTCAGGTACTTTATCGCCATTCGAACATGCATATAGGCAAGGAGAAATATTATTTATAGATTCGGCTATCATTGCGCGTACATATGAAAATTATGGAGTAAAATATACAAAATTATATCATATCAAATTGAAATTGATTTGATAGATCTGAATAAAATTAGTGATTCTAATCTTTGAAAATAAGCACTGTTGCGTAGGCTGATATACCTTCTTCGTGACCTATGAATCCGAGCTTTTCTGTTGTGGTTGCCTTAATGGAAATGTCATCGGTATCAATATCCATCACAGAAGCCAGCTTTTGCTGCATTGAAGGAATATGCGAATTTAATTTGGGGCGTTCTGCACAGACTGTAGAATCGATATTGCTTACTTTATATCCTTTGGCTGCAATTAATTCTATCGTCTTTTTTAATAATATCTTACTGTCAATATTCTTAAATTCATCTTTTGTATCTGGAAAATGATAGCCTATGTCATGCATGTTTGCAGCTCCAAGCAAAGCGTCGCATATTGCATGTATTAATACATCAGCATCAGAATGTCCCAATAATCCCTTCTCGTGTTCTAAAAGTATTCCGCCCAACCACAGTTGGCGGCCGGCAACTAATTGGTGAACATCATATCCAAAACCCACTCTTATTTTCATTATACTAACTTTTCAATAAATAAATATCTATAAATTCATCGGATATAGAAATCAAGTAATTTTTCATCTTCAATATATCCCTGTAAATGTTCCCCGATACTGACCGGGCCGATGCCGATTGGAGTACCGGTGAACAGTAAATCACCCATTTTTAATGTGTAAAACTGACTGACGTATTCAATGATGTTATCAATTGTATATAACATATTTGCTGCGCAATTCTGCTGAACGGTACTATTATCTATATCTAAATGAAAATTCAAATTTTGTATATCGGTATAATTTTCAACAGGAACAAAAGTGCCGATTGCAGCGGATGAATCAAAACCTTTACTTAATTCCCAAGGTAGTCCTTCTTTTTGAAATCTATTTTGTAAATCACGGGCTGTAAAATCTATTCCGACAGTTACTGCATCATAATATCTGTATGCAAATTGCGAACCTATAGTCTTACCCAAACGGCAAATGCGAACTACTAATTCGGCTTCGTAATATATTTCTTTAG
>Ga0172377_10005868_pt1 | contig 12632 bp, 8 predicted proteins | sample Pumphouse3metaG_FD_119749 | JGI IMG/M metagenome (GOLD analysis project Ga0172377, IMG submission 119749) | Leachate microbial communities from a municipal landfill in Southern Ontario, Canada - Pumphouse #3 metaG | ecosystem: Engineered > Solid waste > Landfill > Unclassified | place: Canada... | reverse complement strand
TTTATCATGTTTAAAGGAACGATATCCTTAGCCTTGGTAATATCAGCGTTTCTATAGTCTAACATTCCGATCTCTTCACCTTGGAAGATAAAAGGAGTCCCTCTTAAGAACAAGACTAAGCAGGCCAGCATCTTTGCGGATTGCTTATAGTACTTTCTGGAATTGCCGAACTTGCCGATCGAACGCATCTGATCATGATTCTCGAGATAGTTCGCATTCCAGTCGACATTGCTCTGCCAGCGGATTACAACCTTTTTAAGATTTTCCGGCTTGAACGGCAGCACCTTAAAAGGCCGGATCCGAGAAATTTTATTCGCGACATGCTCAAAAGTAAACACCATATCCAGTTCTTCTGTAGTAAATTTCTTAACCTGATTAAAATCAGCAAGGTTACATTCCCCGACATTCATAATCTGATATTTTGAAAGCACATCTTTATAAAGAGAATGGAGGATGTAATGGCAGCCTTCCGAATTCATATAGTGTTCATAGCCCCTAGAAAAAGCCGATTTTTTCCCATTCTCTAATGACGTCTTATAGATAGAATTAACTGAATCCCACCTAAAGCCATAGACACCTTTTGACAGCCAGAAGTCAATTATCTTTTCAAATTCCTTTAAAACCTCGGGATTCTTCCAGTTCAGATCAGGCTGCTCAGGAGTATAGATGTGAAGATAGTACATATCGGTTTCTTTAGAATAAGTCCAGGCTGAACCGGTAAACATACTCTGCCAGTTGTTAGGAGGCTTTTTATTGTTGTTCCTGCCTTTTCTCCAGATATAATAATCGCGATATTTTGATTCAGGGTTGCTCGATTCGATAAACCATTTATGCTTAGAGGAAGTATGATTCAGGACCATATCCATGACAATGCGGATATTCCGCATTCTAGCCTGCTCGATAAGATTCTCAAAATCTTCCATGGTCCCGAAATCAGGGTTTATAGAATAATAATCAGAAATGTCATATCCGAAATCTACGTCAGCAGAAGGATAGATAGGCGATAGCCAAATTATTCCTATCCCCAGCATATGAAGATAGTCCAGTTTACTTATGATACCCCTGAGGTCACCGATGCCATCGCCGTCAGAATCACAAAAACTCCTCGGATATATCTGATAGACGATACTGTGTTTATAATACTCTGACTTATCCATAAGATAATAATAGTCAAAAACAGAGGTGATTTCACTCCGAATTTATACTTTCGGAATAATATTATTTCTTCAGCGCATTTCTTTTCGGCATTTCATAACGTAAAATCTTTCTTGCGAGGCAATATATGGATAACAGACAACTGACATTTAGAAAAGCAACTGCTGACGATATAGATCTAATCGATTCTTTTATTAGAGGTATCGCGGAATATGAAAAAATGGAGGACCAGATTGTATACGCCAAAGATGAGCTTAAGGACGAGCTCTTCAATAAAAAAGCTGCTTTTGCTGAGTTTTTGGTTTTTGATAATAAAGAGATCGGCTACGCTATCTATTACTATAGTTTCTCGACCTTCAAGGGCCATAGAGGCTTTTATCTAGAAGACTTATTTATACTTCCCGGATACCGTAATTTAGGCTTTGGCAAAAAAACTTTTTCTCATCTTGCCCGAATAGCCTTACACGAAGGGTGCCAAAGATTTGAATGGGTATGCCTGAACTGGAATAAGCCTTCCATTTCTTTTTATCAGAGTATAGGAGCTAAGCCTCTAGCTGAATGGACTACATATAGATTAGATAAAAAAGGTATCGAAAAGATTGCCAGTGAAAACTAGCCGAGATTATTCATCTACACTTTTCTTTTCCGTTGTACATTTTCTCGTCTATCATAGCGTAGAATTCATTTAATGAAAGCGCACTATTGGGGTTGAAAATCAAACCGCCTAAAGTTATCGAGAGTCTATATGGTTTCTTTTTCAGAGAATTGAATTCCTCAAACGCTTTAACAATATCTTCGCAAAGTCCATCCAATTCTTTCTGCTCATGTAAATCAGTGACAACACAGAATTCATCTCCACCATATCTTGCGATAGAACCGTTGCATCTGACCAAGCACTTTTTAATAATATCTACCGTTTCGATCAATGCGTCGTCACCTTCAACATGCCCGTAGCAGTCGTTGATAATCTTGAAGTGATCCAAATCAATAAGAATAGCAGAGAAGGATTCCTTATTCGAGTTAATTTTTTTCAGAAGCATATAGTCGAGTTTCCGCCGGTTGTATGCCCCGGTCAGATAATCTATATTCATAGATCTTGCCTGCGAAGATATGAAAAACTGCATAAAGATTATAGATCCTAAAGTCAAGCCAAATGGTATCCCATAAAATATAGCCTGAACTACGATGGAAAAATAAGGCAGCAATAAGAAAAGGAGCATTTGGCGATATGCCTTCTTATCTATCCCTTTCTTATTTACAACAGTCATAACGATTCCTAGAAGCGCTACAAGAGCTAAAAGAACAGCATGGACCCAGAAAAAGCCAGCTCTGTAATAGATGTATTCATTTGTATATCCGAAATATATAGGCACAAACATCGAAATAAAGCTCATAATAACATCAGCGCAGGAAATAACAAGCATCGCTATAAGAAAAAAACGGCATTTATTCTTATATCTGGTATCCCCGATTAAAGAATAGCAAAAATAATAAGACCATAAAAAAAGCAAAAAGCCAGAAATCCCATAACTGAAAAAATTCGAGATGTCGGAAAGAATAAGCAGCCCGAAATCTCCCTTGCAATCGATATAGCTGACCCCTTCAGCAATCAATGCGAATAAAGTCAGAAAAACAAGTACTGTAAAAGATTTACCTGCTTTTGTATCTCTATCAGAGCTTCGCAAAGATGAAATGCCTACATAAAGCAATATGATACAGGATACAATTGTCAAGGCCAGCCAAGCCGGCATCCAGCTTATATCAAACAAAATTAATAATCTCCTATAACAATAATAGCAAAAAAGAACAAGATAGTGAAAAACTATAATAAATAAATGAAGTTATATGGGAATAATTTTATCATTCTTTAGTTCATAAAATCAATATTAAAATCCATGAAACATAAGAATATTCTTTGCAATGGAATTTCTGCTTTACCGCACTATTAATTGTCACAGTAAGATCAGTCTTAATAATATTTAATCTTGAATAAGCAAGCTTTCTAATCAAATCATTAAATACACTAACCGCCAAATTTCCGGAGCGTCCTGCTATTCATCAAAAAATCTCGTTTTCTCGCCGATTAATAGTTTCGATGAAATGTTTTCTGCTACTTTTAAATATCCTTATCGGAAATCTTCATCTTAAAATTAAACGATACTTTTAACCTTTTACTGTGCGGTGATTGTCTTTTCAAAAATCTTTGAGGACGACAATAAAGTCGCCTCAAATGATTTAGGTTACTGGCAAGAAATTAGTCATCGATTTTCTGCATCATTTCTCTTCTGTGGTAACCGAAAGGTATTATATCCACAAGGATGAGGACGACAGTAATAAGATCCTTCAGATTTAGGGGCAGAAGTCCGAAAAGTTAAGTAGAAAATTCCGCCAAAAATAAATATAATTGTATCAATCTGTATCACTGATAATTAAAAAAAGCCCATACTAATGGGTTTTTTAATAAAATGGTGCGGTCAGGGAGAATCGAACTCCCATGGTTTCCCATACGCCCCTCAAACGTACGCGTCTACCAGTTCCGCCATGACCGCAACGCTTTATTATTATAATAGTCTCCCTCTTTAAAAAGCAACATAAATGTTAGGATTTACAGCCACTTAGGTCACACCGCATTATTTTTACCATGATATCTACGGATCCGGACATTTTCTATGAATTGTCTGAGTTTAGATATTATTTTCATCACTTCCTTATAATTCTCTAATTTACCATTGACATTGCACTGATCATAAGAGTATCCTAGCCTAGTATAATTTGTAAGGTATCTTACAATTAGCATCTCATTATATGAAAAGCTCAATAATGCATTTAGGCCAGGAAATAAACTGCGCATCTTATCTTATAAAGCAAGCCTTCAACGAGGTTTTTTCTGATGCTAGATTCTCCGGAATTGATGCGAGACTTCTTTTTATGATCTCTGAGCACCCGGATTTCACTCCTTCAGATATCGCCAAGAAAATAGGCCTGCGAAGAGCAACTATCACTGAGCAGATTCACTACCTTACAGACAACGGATATATTACCTATTCAGTCTCTTCTTCCGACAGAAGGAAGAAGACAATGGCGCTGACCGATAAAGGCCTGAGCACTATTAAAAGCGCCATGGCATCGATAACTGAGTTTGAAGAGGACCTTGAGAAAATGTTCACTAAGCAGGAAATAGATATGATTCATTCAGTCTACACAAAAATTAAGAATAAGTTTACATGCAGCAAAAGCTGCCCTAAGCAAAGGAGCAATTAAGACATATGTGGAAATACGCTAAAGGTTACTATAAATACGCTATTCTATCTCCTCTGTTTGTCGCTATTGAGTCTGGCGTGGAAATAATTATACCTTACCTTCTCTCTTTAATTATCAATTACCTGGATTTTGTCATGGGAAATACAAGTATCTCGAAAATCCCTGATGGCTGGACCAGCAGCCAATACGTATGGACCATAGGGGGAATTGCCATCGGTCTTGCAGTCATTGCCTTAATCGCAGGCTTCTTTTCGGCATATACAGCTACCAAGGCCTCGGCAGGTTTAGGAAAGAACCTAAGAGAAGCTCTTTATAAGAAAATCCAGACTTTCTCATTTGAGAATATCGATAAATTCTCTGATGCCTCGCTGATCACTAGATTAACTACCGATGTCACTAACGTCCAGCAGTCTTTCCAGATGACAATCAGAATCTGTTTCAGAGCGCCGATTCTATTTATCTTCGGAATTATCATGGCTTACCTGCTTAATCCCGGCCTAGCCAACTACTTTGCCATAGGAGCCCCGATTCTATTGGTTCTGGTCGGCTTATTCTTTTATCCCGCCAACAAAAACTTTAGAGCCATGTTCAAAAAGATCGACCGTATGAACCAAGTCGAGCAGGAGAACATTAATGGGATTAAGACCGTTAAATCCTACACCAATGAAGGCTATGAAACCATGAAGTTTCAGAAAGCCGCCGATGATGTCAGGAAGTTCGCAACAAGAGGTGATACTTTCGGCTCGCTGATTATTCCGGTCGCCCAGTTTGTTATCTATGCTGTCTTGCTTATCATCTATTACTTCGGATCGATTTCGATAGCTGACGGGCAGATGGGCTCGGGAGAATTAACCGCTTTTATCACTTATGGCTCCCAGATCCTCTTCGCAATCTTGATGGTCGCGGCCATATCTCTGATGCTTCTGATGTCCCATTCTTCCCAGGTCAGGATCAATGAAGTCCTTAATGAAAAGCCGGCCTTAAAAGAAAAATCTAACCCTATAGAGACTGTCAGAAACGGAAACGTCGAATTTGACAATGTCTCTTTCTCTTACTCTAAATCCGCGGAAAAATACTCCCTGAAGAATATTTCCTTTAAAGCTAAAAGCGGTGAGATTATCGGGATCTTCGGCTCGACAGGGTCATCTAAGACCACATTGATCAACCTCATCGATAGGCTTTATGATGCTACTTCAGGAAGCGTCAAGATCGGTGATATCGATGTCAAAGACTACTCGCTATATTCTTTAAGAGAAGCAGTCGGGACTGTTCTTCAGAAGAATGTCCTTTTCTCTGGAACCATAAGATCGAATATGAAGTGGGGCAATAAAGAGGCTACTGACGAAGAGATTACTAAGGCTCTTGATCAGGCACAGGCCAGCGAATTCATCTTCTCTAACCCAGACGGCCTTGACGCCAAGGTTGAAGAAGGCGGAGCGAATTATTCAGGCGGGCAGAAGCAAAGATTATGTATCGCCAGAGCCTTGATCAAAAGACCTAGAATACTTATCCTCGATGATTCTACCTCCGCTGTCGATACGAAGACTGATGCTCTTATTCAGCAGGCTTTCAGAAATGAAATACCCCAGACCACAAAGTTCATCATCTCGCAGAGAATTTCCTCTATACAATCGGCCGATCACATCATGATTCTGGAGAATGGTGAGATGAAGGCCTTCGGCAATCATGAGGAACTGCTGAAGACATCGAAGATCTATAAAGATATATATCAGGCGCAGATGAAGTCAGCTCCCAAGAAGGAGGTCAGATAACTGAATTATGACTCACGGTAGAATGTACAAGGGCAAAAAAGAAAAGATCGAACATCCTTTTAGGCTGCTGTTTAAGACCCTGGCTTTAGCCTATAAAGACAATCTTCCCCTAACTATAATCACTTTCATCCTTCTGATTCTCTCCTCAGGAGTCTCTATCTTAGTCTCCTACATGGCCAAAGATCTGCTGACGGCCGCTGAAGGCATAATTGCGATGGATGTAATTAAAGATTATTCTTCCATAACAAGAATCATTATCATTATGGGCCTGATGTACTTAGTGGGAACCATCTGTTCATCGGCCTATCAATTGATTCTAGTCAGAATCACTCAGAAGGCCTTATATAAAACTAGATGCAGATTGTTCTCCAGGATGGAGAAACTGCCTATCTCCTATTTTGATCAGAGAACCACCGGCGAAGTCATGTCTGTTTACACCAACGATGTCGAGACTCTCCGTCAGACAGTATCTCAGGCTATACCTCAGCTTCTGACTTCTTTTATTCAGATTGTCCTGTCGGTGACTATGATGTTTATATTATCCTGGCTGCTGACCCTCATCGCCATATTCAGCATCATATTAATTGTCCTGGTTGTTTCTTTTATCGGCAAAAGATCGGGGAAATACTTTATCAAGCAGCAGGTAGATCTTTCGAAGATGAACGGTTACATCGAGGAAATGACTAAAGGCCAGAAAGTAATTAAGGTCTTCAACCACGAAGAGGAGGCTATCCTCGGCTTCAAGGGAATCAATGACGGCCTAGAAGATTCGAACTTCAAGGCTAACTTTTACGCAGCGGTCATGATGCCTATTGTCAATAACATAAATTATATAGGGTACGCCGCTTCCTGCTTAATAGCCGCTTTAGTTGCGATAAATAATCCGACCCTATTAAGTATTCCGTCTTTAGTAGCTTTCCTGCTTCTGGACAAGAACTTCGGAATGCCTTTCACTCAGATATCTTCTCAGATCAACTTCATCTTCCAGGGCCTAGCAGGTTCGAAAAGAATATTTGAGCTTCTTGAGACTGAGGAAGAAAAAGATGACGGCTACGTTAAGCTGGTAAATGTTACCTACTCTCCGGAAGGTAAAATAACCGAGACAGATAAAAAGACGCAGCACTGGGCCTGGAAAAATCCCCATCACGAAGAGGGCAATAATCTCACCCCTTTAAAAGGCGATATAAAATTCTTCGATGTTGATTTCAGCTACATCCCGGGAAAATTAGTCCTGAAAGACGTTTCCCTCTACGCTGAGCCAGGACAGAAAATCGCCTTTGTCGGAGCCACCGGAGCTGGGAAAACCACTATCACAAACCTCATCAACCGTTTCTACGACATCGCTGACGGCAAGATAAAATACGATGGGATCAACATAAATAAGATAAAAAAAGATGACCTGAGGAAATCTCTGGCTATCGTCCTGCAGGACACGCACTTATTTACAGAGACTATCGAGGCCAACATCAAATACGGCAGGCAGGATGCCACTCATGAAGAAGTAGTTAACGCCGCCAAGCTCGCTAACGCCGATTCGTTTATTTCTAGGCTGCCTGAAGGCTACAATACTGTAATTACCGGTGACGGCGCTTCTTTATCGCAGGGACAGAGACAGCTGATATCTATCGCAAGGGCAGCGATCACTGATCCGCCTGTCTTGATTCTCGATGAGGCGACATCTTCAATCGATACCTACACCGAGCATCTTATCCAGGAAGGTATGGATAAACTGATGAAAGGAAGGACTACCTTCGCTATCGCCCATAGACTCTCTACCGTCGAGAACTCTGATGCCATTATGGTCCTTGATCACGGACAGATTATCGAGAGGGGCAATCACAATTCCCTGATTGAAAAAAAAGGAGTCTATTATCAGCTGTATATGGGCGCTTTCGAACTAGAGTAGTTTTTAAAAAGCTGAAGGACCGATAAGCGGAACTTCAGCTTTTTTCTATCTTCTCTATCTCACTTCTTCTAAGCCCAGGCCACTAAGATATTTCGCCAGCTCTTCTTTATGGTGTCCGTAGCAGATAAGATGATGATTGCCTAAAGGTGAATTCAGGAAATATGAGACCGGCTGATTCAGGCCGACCTCAATCTGGGTGCGGCAGAGATCCCTGCGATAGAGATTCTCATTGAGCTTACCTTCTGCGCAGAAAAACTTATCAAGATTAGCGTCAAGTTTAAGGACTGTCACTTCTCTTTTATCCATGACGCCATGAATTCCTACGCCGATATTAGATTCAAAGTGAGTATTGAATTCATATGTCTCAGCCATATTCAGAGGCAGAGTGCAGTGAGCGAAAAGAACAGTGTTCTTATTGACGTCCACATAGCACGGATTAGCCTGAAAAGACGGCAGATCAAGAATCCTTTTAATGACAAAGCAAGAAAGCATTGAGGGAATATCACCTTCACATGATGCGACGATTCCCTTTTCATTCAGCAAAGCTAAGCCTAGGCAGGCTGTGGTTTTTACTGACCCCAGCAAATCAAAGCAGCGGATAGTAAGCCCGTCGAGGCGGTGGTCTTTGACCATCTGCTTCAAAGACTTATAAACCCTGTAGGCTTTATTCAGCTCTTCTTTATCAAAGTCCGCTTTCAGCCTATCATCAGATAATCTGGCCGAATTAGAAGCATAGAGCCATATCAATTCCTGGGTGGTCAGATCTATAAGATCAACCTTAAAAAGTTTTTTAGCCTTTAGATAATCGACATCAGATGCGATGAGCCAATCGGAAGGCCGGCCTATCACGCCAAGTCTGAATGACTTCTCCTGCAGAAGCTTAGTCTTCTCGCTTATTAAACTAGTCAGCCGGTCAGATATATATTCTTCGCTCCCGTGAAGAATTTCTCCGCTCTTCCCTTTCTGTTTAATATAGGCGAGAATCTCTAAAGAAGCCGCCAAAGAATTGGAAGACCCGTATGTCAAAAGCAAGAAAGGTCCGTTTATTCTATCGAAGATTTCCATGAACTTCGTCTCCGAACCGCCGGACTGGACTAAGATAAGACCTAGATCACCATCATAAAGCTCGTCTATCCCGACAAGCTTGAAGGAATAGCCAGTCAGTTTGGCTAACCCTTCGATGAGCTTTTTGGATTCCCTAGATATAGTCGATCCGTAGGTTAATTCTGACTTGATCGGATAAATATTGATATTTACCATTATTATTAGATTCGCTTTCCTGTAATCATTCTAACAAAAAATGTTTTATGCCGCCTTAAAATGAAGAAGATCCACCAGTATAGAATCAAGTATATAGATATACCTCGGCTTTATCCTTACCCTTGAATCGAGGATAAAGAAATCTTTCAGATCCCCTAGTTCTTTTTCATACGCCTTTAGAAAATCTTTATTGAATCTTCGCATAAACTCTTTAAGCTCAAAGCCTTCGGCTAAGCGAAGATTAAGCATAATAAAATCAAACTCCTCGTCTTCCTTATCTTCCTTAACCGAACTGACAATAATATCTTTTCCTTTTATATAGTCAAAGATATTTCTGGTCCTGACCTGCCTGATGTCTTTATAAAAGCTTGTCGCTCCTATTCCTAAGGCTAAATACTCGTCCTGCTTCCAGTAAGTAAGATTGTGTTTTGACTCAAATCCCTTCAAGCAGAAATTCGATACCTCATAGCGGTGATAGTTGAACCGCTCGAGTTCCTTATTGATAAACTCATATTCATCAGCTTCCTGATCAGGATTCTTGTCAATATTATTAAGATTTGAAAGGTATGTGCCCTTCTCAATCTGAAGCGCGTAGAAGGATAGGTGCTTAGCTTTTAAACTGTGCGCCTTATTTATCTCATAAGACAGATCATCTTCAGTTTCCATCCTCAGTCCATATATGAAATCTAGATTAAAGTTATCGATCCCAGCTTTTTTAACATTGTCAACTGCTTTTTCTACTGTCTTCTCCGTGTGATTCCGATTCAATAAAGCGAGAATCTTCGGATTAAAAGATTGGACTCCTATCGAGATTCTATTGACTCCCATCTTCTTTAAAAGAAAACACTTTTCTGAACTGAGCGACTCGGGGTTTGCCTCAAAGGAAAATTCAGAGTCCACCGTAAGGTTATCCCTGATAGCAGTCAAAAGCTCGAATAGAAGCCGGTAATCCAGACAGCTAGGGGTACCACCTCCTATGTAGATGGTCCTAAAATCCTTGATCGGAAGGCATTTAATCTCTTCTACCAGTCTAGAGATGTATTTTTCTTCTAATTCAGAGTTACATAAAAGCTTAGGAAAATCACAGTAAGAACAGATATTCTTACAGAAAGGTATGTGAATATATAAAGAAGGGTTTAAGGAACCCATTTTTCTTACCTGCGTCTTGGAATGGGCTTATAAACAAACTTATTCCTGATCTTTGTCTTTTCAAAAAAACCCATAGTAGCAAGATAATCCATGCTAGTCCTGGCAGTCTCATAAGAAGTCAACTCACTCGATTTGAACTCCTGGATTGTATATGAGCGCCCGATCGTGCAGTGAGAGGCGTAAAAATGTGCCTGTGACTTACTTAAAGTCGGATAGGTCTCGCGCAAGTCAACGGCAATCTTCTCAATATCCTCACCATTCAGACCTGTCGGAAATATAGGCAGGGCTACATCCTGTTTGCCATATATCTGGATGCCTGATCCAAAGCTCTGACTAACGGCCGCTTTATTGGGAGAAAGGATACTAGGAGTCGTAGAAGTCACAGGTGATGGGATCCCTAAATTCTCCGGCTCCTCGACAGGAACGCTTTCATTTTGATCAGATAAAGAATCAGCATCCTCATCCGTCTGGAGGTTTTCATTTATAACCACCTCTTTCTGAGCTAAAGCCAGATCGTCGAATATATCATCGATCTCTGAAAACAGATAGCCTAAGACATAATCAAAGAAATAAGTCAGATCACACGTCTTCTGGACATTATCAGAGGCCTCTTTCAGCTTCCTGTCTTCATTCATCATCAGAGTCTCGATGTTGATAAAAGAGGCAGAAACCCCAAATCCGGCTTTTGACAGGGCCAGCTTAAACATCAGGGAGCTGAAATGTTCCCTGAAAAGCTCGTAAGGCATGACGTAATATGAGTAGAACAGAGCGGTTATAAATCTGACTGAGGCGAATTGGCTGCCATCATTAATAAAAGCAGCTAAATCGTCCATCATCTGGTCGATTCTTTCCGTCAATGCCGCAGTGTAGACATATCCTTTAGAGAAATAGTGGGGAGTATCCAGCTCGTTAGTCCGATACTGTTTTTGCTGGACTGAATCATCAGGTTCTTCTCCGCTGTTCAGAACATAGTAAATAGAGTTAAATTCCTGAAAGGATGTCGGGCCTGCATCGTGCATCTCGATATACTTAATGGCGTTATAGTAATCATCGACAATAATCGCATCAGTCGGAATAGTCGAAATAGATTTGTCGATTAAAGCTTCAATAAAGGAATCAGAGACAGTCGAAGATGAGGAAAAAGACGAGACCTGACCCAATATCTTTACTAATCTCTTCTTCGAGAAAACTTTTTTAGAGCCGACAGATAGAGCGTTATATTCATAGAAAACCTTGTTAAGCTTTCTTTCCAAAGTAATAATCCTATTAGTAATAGAGTTAGTAAAAACCAAAGAGAGCTTAGTGTTATCGATGGTGTGAAGATCAAAAGTAGCGGTTTTTTTCTTGCGGTATGCTAAAACTTGGTTCCAGATAAAATCTACATTAGCCAGGTTCATAGCATCCATAACCTGCTCTTTAGTCGAATATGTCTCTTCAGAAAACTTCACTTCATAATTTTCAGGCATATTTAATCGTTATACCTCTTAACTAAATACATTATAAAAATAAATACAGGTTTATTCAATAAGTTTTACTAGTTTCTTACTAATTATTGACTACAGTATTATCTATATAATGCCTTAGAATCTTGGTGACGATATTATTCCTTAGGTATGACAAAATTCAAAGATGACGGAACCATCTTTATCATTACTTTCTGTTTTCTATAGACCTCGCCATCGATGGCATAGGCCACAGGTTTATTTGATTCGATAATCGCTTTCCTGCATTTAGCATAATAGACAATGTCTTTGAGCTTTGGGGCGTTAAGGTGCTCTCCTCTTTTATACACTTTCATTAAGCCTGCCGCCTTAAGCCTGGATATTTTTTTAACTAGACAGACATCGATAAGCCCGTCGTCGATCTTTGCTTCCGGGGCACAGTGGAACCCGCCTCCGTAGCAGGACCCGTTGGCGACCGCAATCAGCAATCCATTCCCGTCAAAAACCACCTGGGAATCAAGAGTGATTCTCATATATTGATTCATTTTGAATAGCAGGCAGTTCAAAGCGCCAAGCTTATATGCCAGAGGCCCGGAAATAAAAGACCATCTTTTGAATCTCAGCATCGCGAATGTCGCTTCTCCGTCAAAGCCGAAATTGAAGATGTTGATAGAGTACTTATCATCA
>Ga0172377_10005867_pt1 | contig 12633 bp, 11 predicted proteins | sample Pumphouse3metaG_FD_119749 | JGI IMG/M metagenome (GOLD analysis project Ga0172377, IMG submission 119749) | Leachate microbial communities from a municipal landfill in Southern Ontario, Canada - Pumphouse #3 metaG | ecosystem: Engineered > Solid waste > Landfill > Unclassified | place: Canada... | reverse complement strand
GCTACTATGGATTGGATGGTCCAGGAGCAGGAGAGGGGTATTACCATTACCTCTGCTGCTACCACCGCGTTCTGGAATTGTTGCCGGAACCGATACCAGATCAATATCATAGACACCCCGGGTCACGTGGATTTTACCGTAGAAGTTGAGCGTTCCCTGCGAGTACTGGACAGTGCCGTGGCTACGTTCTGCGCCGTGGGTCGTGTACAGCCCCAATCGGAGACTGTCTGGCGTCAGGCCGATAAGTACAAGATCCCGAGGTTGGCTTTTGTCAACAAAATGGACCGGGTGGGAGCCGATTTCTTTGCAGTAGTAGAGGAGATTCACGAAAGACTGGGTGCTAACGCCATTCCCATCTGTCTGCCCATAGGATCGGAGGAAACCTTCCGTGGGATTGTGGACCTGTTGTCCCGAAAGGCCTATATTTACGAGAGCAACAGTAAGGATCTGATTAATTTCACTGTGGAAGAGGTTCCGCAGTCTATGCAGGAAGAAGTGGAAGAATGGAGGGGAAAACTGATAGAAGCCGCAGCTGAATTTGACGATTCACTGATGGAGAAATATTTTGAAGACCCCGGATCCATTGCTGTCGAGGAAGTGGTTGCTGCTTTAAGAAAAGCTACGTTGGCGTTGAAGATCGTTCCGGTTACATGCGGAACTTCGTTGAAAAACAAAGGGATACAGTTCCTTTTGGATGCTATATGCCAGTATCTGCCTTCACCTATGGATATTGAACCTGTAGTTGGTTTGAATCCCTATACACAGAAAGACGAAAAAAGGGCCCCATCTGCTGAAGAGCCTTTCTGCGGGCTGGTGTTCAAGATAGCTACGGATCCCTTTGTAGGCCGCCTGGCATACATACGTGCTTACTCGGGAAAAATTGAAACAGGGAAGACCGTTTTGAATGTTCGTACCGGAAAGCGGGAACGTATAAACCGGCTGTACCAGATGCACTCCAACAAGCAGAATCCCATTGAATTCCTGGAAGCCGGAGATATTGGCAGCGGAATTGGGTTCAAGGACCTGCGTACCGGAGATACTATTTGTGTGGACAAACATCCCATAGTACTGGAAGCCATCACTTTCCCCGATCCCGTTATTGGTCTGGCCGTGGAACCCAAAACCCAGAAAGACCTGGACAAGCTGGGCGTTGCCCTTTCAAAACTTGCCGAGGAGGATCCCACCTTTACCGTCCGTACCGATGTGGAAACGGGTCAGACCATTATCAGCGGCATGGGAGAATTGCACCTGGAAATTATTGTGGATCGCCTGAAACGAGAGTTTGGCGTGGAGATAAACCAGGGTGCTCCCCAGGTAAATTACCGGGAGACTATACAAGGAACGGTTTCACACCGGGAAGTTTTCAAAAAACAAACCGGGGGACGCGGAAAATTTGCCGATATTGTCTTTACCCTGGAACCTGCCGATCCCGGCGTGACCGGGTTACAATTCGTGGACAAAGTCAAAGGCGGTAATATTCCAAGAGAATACATTCCTTCGGTTGAAAAAGGCTTTAAGGCAGCCATGGAAAACGGTGTTTTGGCCGGATACCCCATAATCGGAATGAAAGTAACGCTTACGGACGGATCGTATCACGCGGTAGATTCAGACAGTCTTTCTTTTGAGATCTGCGCACGAATGTCATTCCGTAAAGCAGCTCCCAAGGCGGGACCTGTTCTGTTGGAACCCATCATGTCCCTGGAAGTGGTCACCCCTGAAGAATACATGGGAGACATCATAGGTGATTTGAACAAACGTCGCGGACAGGTGACCAATATGGACTCCAAAGGCAATGCCCGGATCATCAAAGCCAAAGTGCCCCTGGCCGAACAATTCGGCTACATTACCACCCTTCGTACGCTTTCTTCCGGCCGTGCCACAAGCAGTATGGAATTCTGCGATTACGAAGAACTGCCCTCCTCTCTGGCTAAGGAAGTCATAGAAAAAACCGGATGGGCAAAAGGATTTCATGCATCAGATGTCGAATTTTAATATACTTGGTTAATAAATAATAAAATGAGCCAAAAAATCAGAATCAAATTAAAATCTTACGATCACATGTTGGTAGATAAATCTGCCGATAAAATCGTGAAAACCGTCAAGGCTACCGGTGCCGTTGTAAGCGGCCCTATTCCCCTGCCCACCAACAAAAAGATCTTTACGGTCAACCGGGCAACATTCGTAAATAAAAAAGCACGCGAACAGTTTGAACTGAACTCATTCCGTCGTCTGCTGGATATTTACAGCTCTACGCCCAAGACGGTGGATGCCTTAATGAAACTGGAATTGCCCAGCGGCGTTGAGGTTGAAATCAAAGTCTGACGCATTTTTGCGGTTTCGTTCTTTGATCTTGATTTTATATTAACATACCTTTCGTGTATATTTGTACGCGAAAAGGGGGCCCATAGCTCAGTTGGTTAGTAGCACCTGACTCATAATCAGGGGGTCGCTGGTTCAAGCCCAGCTGGGCCCACTCCTTAAAAATAAAGCACTTACAGCATCGTGTTGTAAGTGCTTTTTTTGTGCGCGGGCCCCGGGCCCTTCCCTATTGATTCTCCCACCACCGCCTCCCCCAGGGGAGGCCCTGCTGCCTGCGGCAGAGAGGAGGATGGCGCGGAAGGTGGAACCTTCCGCGCCAAATCTAAACAATCAGTTTTATAAAACACTGTTTTACTGTTAGTTGATATATTTTATACAAATTTTTGGCGCGGAAGGTTCCACCTTCATTCAACTTCCCATGCATAATCTATGTACTCCCAGCTGAACTGCTCTCCGGAAACATCTACTTTCAGGAATCCTTCTTCCATCCCGTTTCGCGGACCAAGCCACCATCTGGCGCAGACAGCTCCGCCTGTCACGTAGTGAATGCCGTTGTATAATACATCTTCCAGCATATGCAGGTGTCCCTGGAGTACCAGCTTTACGTTGTATTGTTCCAGGAGTTCCCGTACTTCTTTAGCGTTTATTATGATCTCGGATGGAGAAAAAGCGCTTGTGGGCTTGCCGAAAACCTGCTGGCCTACACTTAAAAGGGGGATATGTGTGCTTATGGCAACCGGTTTGTCTTTATGGGCCTCCAGATCTGCTTTCAACCATTCCATCTGTACGGAATCAATGACACCCACATATTTTCGTTCCGGAGTATATCCAATACCATCGAGAACAATAAAATGCCAGTGTTTGTGGTTAAAGGAATAATAGCGATTGCCTATTCGGTTTTCGTACATTTTCTTACCGTAGAATTCATGTGAGGGATCTATCCCGCTTGCCAGGTACAATCCAAATCCTTCATGATTGCCTATTGTGTTGTACAATGGCATTTCAAGCCTTTTGGAAAGACTGTCAAAAAGGAAATACAGGCTATCGGCTCTTCCGTAACCCGCTTGCAAGGCATCAAAAATATTATCTCCTCCGGTGATGACAAAATCGGGGTTCAGGGCGTTAATGGTGTCAATTGCCTGGGCTAAGCCTTCGGCAGCACGCAACTCGGGCTTAACGTGAATATCAGTCATAAATACAAATGAAAACGATTCATCCTTGTTGTTACGGGTATTCTGTTGACTGCACTGAATAAAAAATACAAAGGCTATTAAAACTACGACCGGGAGAATACGTATTGCTCTTTTCATGTTAAGTTATGTAAAAATTAAAAATATATGAAAGTAAGGATTTATTACTACATTTACTACAGTATTTTCAAGCAATGTATACCCACGTTACACGCTGTCAACAAGTGTAAGACTCATTGCTCTTTTCTGTAGCCTTTTTGATCCTCAATAACATTCGTTATACTTATCCTTTTTGTTGCGGGTATAGTAGCGGGATTCCTTTGAGCACTTATTTAAACCTATAAAATGAAAAATATAAAAAACAATCAGGTTTTGTCCCGCAGCAGCATGGGACCGGACGACTACATTCCACCCGTAATCACCGTTTTGGAAATCAACCTTGAGCAGGGTTTTGCCACCTCTTCCGCCTCGGGCAGTGAAGACTGGGACTCTATCATCTGGTAACGACATTAAGCATGAAGTTATGAAAACATTAACGAAAAAGTCATTATTTTTGTTTTTATCCTTATTACTGTGTACATGTGTGCCTCTGGGGCGCCCTGATCCCGGTCTGACAGGAGGATCAATTACAATAACAGGACAAACAGAAGCTCCGGGTACCAAAACTTCTTTGTCAGGAGAGGAGACCCACTGGGAAGCCGAAGAGGATAAAATCGGGATTTTTTCACCCGAAGCCAAATCCACAAGTGATGGCACTCCGGAAGCAAATCCCGTCAAAAACCTTGCCCTTACGGCCCGGACCGAAGCAAAAAGCTCAGATTTTTACGGTTCTCTTTATTGGGGAAGCGAAGATGATCATCATTTTTACGCCTATTATCCTTATGGTTCAGAATATTCAGAGGAAGAGGAAGATACAGCGGTTGTTCCCATTTCCCTTCCCTCGGCACAGACACAGTCTGCGACTGAACCTACGGATCATATTGGAATACTGGATTTTATGGTAGCAACACCCATTGCGGTTACCCCTCCGGAAGCGGTGAACTTCACTTTCAATCACGTGTTTACCATGATCGAATTCAAGATCACAGGCAGCGGGACCTTGAAGGGGGTCAGTTTTACCGGAGCACAGCCATTGGCTTTTAATTCAGGGACCATTGACCTGACACAAACTTTTCCCGGAGAGAATAATCCCTATGCTATTACAAAGAGTTATTATTCCAATAATGTAATCGTCATGTTGACCAATTCGGTTACACTTACCGCAGAACCTGTCAGCATTTATATGATGATCCTGCCGGGGGCACAAACCAATATGGATATTGCCCTGTACGACGGCAGTAGCTGGAAATACCGAACAAAAGCTGCTCCGTCAGGAGTCTTAAGTAGGGGTAAAAAGTACGAATTATCACTTAATGCTGGAGATGGTGGATGGACTGAAGGTACGGGAACGAATGCCTCATATTTTGTGGATAGCAGGGATGAGAATGAATACGATTTGGTAGTAATAGGAGGTCAGGTGTGGATGAAAGAAAATCTGGCGTATTTGCCCAGTGAAGTAGGTGTAGTCGGTCCGGAGACAGGCTCAACCTCAGCAGCTTATTGTTATGTTTATGGTTACGACGGTACAAGTGTAGCTGCCGCAAAAGCCACTTCCAATTATACTACCTACGGTGTACTATATAACTGGACGGCGGCTATGAATGGTGCTGAAAGCAGTACCACTAATCCAAGTGGTGTACAAGGTGTCTGCCCTTCCGGCTGGCACTTGCCCAGCGATGCAGAATGGAAACAGTTGGAGATGGCCCTGGGGATGTCATCGGAAGAGGCAAATAACACAGGAGATCGTGGCACAACTGAAGGTGGAAAAATGAAAGAAACAGGAACCGAACATTGGGAGAGCACAACCGGAACGGTGACCAATGAAAGTGGTTTTACAGCCCTTCCGGGTGGATTCCGTGACGGCGATGGGGGCGATTGGCCTGCAGATGTAGAAGAAGTACGTCACCAAAGCTACTGGTGGAGCTCTACCCTGTACGATTCAAATGCTTGCTACCGGGGCCTGTTTTACACTCACACGTATGTGCACAGAAACAACGGTACAAAAGCCTATGGATTTTATGTGCGTTGTTTAAGGGATTAAGTGCGCCTCAAATGGAGTTTGACTGCGCTACGTCCTTAAAAGTTGGCGCAGTCAAACTCCATTTGCCAACCACGCCCATTATTATGGCCAGTATCAGGAACAGGCCTATGTTGCCGGCTAAAAAGGCGTAGTCATTCAGGGTGAGCAATACGTAGATGAAAGCGTAAAGCAATACAAGCAGGCCAAAAACCAGCCAGGGTGTTTTTTTGTCTTTGATAATCAGGGCGGTGAAAATAGATATCAATACAATGGTGGCGCCGGAGGCTGTCAGGTAGGCTGCGTTGAAGCCCAATTGTTCACTTAAGGCGGTTAGCAGGGAGAAGAAGAGTATCAGGGCCAATGATACCAATACGTAGTGAATGACCGGGATGGGCTTTTTACCCCTGACTTCTATGAAAAGAAGCACCAGGAATGTCAGGGCAACAAAGAGTATTCCATAGCGGGCACTTCTCCAGGATTTTTGGTAATGATCCACGGCTTGTACCAGGTTTACCCCAAATGCGCTTTCTTCCGGTTGAAATGCGTTGCCGATCCAGTCTTGAGGAAAATTCCGGTTCAGGTGGGTAACCTCCCAGTCTGCGGTAAACCCGCTTTTATCTACAACCCGGGTAACGGGGAGGAAGCTTCCTCCAAACCCCGGAGAATCCCAGGATGATTGCAGGCGGGCTTGGGTGTTTTTGCCGAGGGGGGTGAGTGCGAGGCTGTTGGACCCTGCTAGGTTGATGTTCAGGTCAAAGGCCACCGTGCTTCCCGGCTCAAGCTCCGACTCGGCAAAAGATATTCCAGATGTAAAAACATCCTGGTCTTTCACTCCCGGTGTTGCACGAAGGGTCCGTGCCCCGGCATCGGCTTGCATTACGATTTCTCCTTTCAAGCCCCTGTTGTCAGAAATGCCGACGGTATAATACGCATGTTCCCAAAGGATTTCTGCTCCCGGTAAAGCGGATTCCGCGGGAACCGTAAATTTTCCTTTTATTTTTAGATTGGCATTGTATACTGCCGTCTGGTAAATGCTCCGGTACCTGATTTCAGGAAGGATTTCCCCATCAATGATCATTTCTGCCGGGAGAATGTGCCAGATCTGCGTGATGGTTTTGCTTTGGTCTTCTGGGGAGACCGAACGGACCGGAATGTTGAGTACGGGGCCCGTAAAACACTGGCTGTTAGCCCATTCGTTGGATATTTCTTCTTGTACTTTTTCTGCATTGGCTTGCCTGTCTTCAATGATTTCTTTGATCATTTGTAAGGGGATGAGTAAAAACAATCCCAAAACAGCCAGCAGGGCGATTTTTAATGTAAGGGAATTATACCATTTTCCCTGGTTGGAAATTTCAATTTTCATGGTTTATAATATTAAAAAGTTCTTTGTATTTCAAAGTGTACGGGTAAAAAATTTTAGGAGTCACGGATAAGGTTTTCCAAAGCCGAGATGTGATCACTGAAAGCGGTGCGTCCTTTTTCCGTTGCCCAATAGCTTGTATTAGGCTTACGGTCAATGAATTGTTTTTCCACTGCTATCATGCCTTCCTTTTCCAAGGCCTTCAGGTGGCTGGCCAGATTTCCGTCTGTCAGGTCCAGCGTCTCTTTTAAGCTGTTGAAATCATACTTTTCATTAACCGTTAAAACCGACATGATACCCAACCTGACCCGGCTTTCAAATATTTTGTTCAGATTTGCGATGAGATCTTTCATTTTCCGTATTTCCTGTACATAACCAAACCATATATTATGTGCAGCACCCCAAATCCTACGGTCCAACCGATAAGCCACAGATTCGGAAATATTGTAACAAACAGCCCTATCACGATTTCAAGTAAACCCAGGAAAAAGATCTCGCCCAGGGTGAATTTGGAGGCATTGACCAGGGCCAGACCGTAAAAGATCAGGAATACAGGCATCACCAGCTGCAGGTTTCCCTGTATGAGGAATATTATAGTTAGCACCCCTCCAGTTGCCAGGGGAATGAACAGGTTCAACAACATTTTCCGGGAGACAGGGGTCCAGAAATGCTTCTTGTCTCGCCTGGCTTTCTTAAGGGATAAAAAATAAGCAAAGGATAGCGAGATCACAAGCACCATGGCGGCAATGCCTGCCAAAGACCACGTTTGATCAATAAACAACCAGGCCAGAAGCGCTCCGGCAAGGGCTGTGACCCCGGCAATTACCCCGGATAAACCGCTAAGCGAAAGGAATCGTGTAGACTCCTCCATCAGCTTTCTGATGGCTTTTATATCCTCGTGTGTATTGGGTTCGTTTTTCATGTTAAAAAAGTGCTTTGTGGCGCAAAGTTAGTAAAAATTTTCAAATGGAGTTTGACTGCGCCAAAAATTTTTGCTCAAAAATAGGGCGCTGCATTTGCGCACAAGGTGGAACCTTCCGCGCCAAATTCCCAGGTCTAAATTCATAAACCACTGTAGGATAGATTTATAAGAACTCAGGCACTGACTTTTGGCGCGGAAGGTTCCACCTCCCACCATTTAACTATATTTGTACCTATGACTACATTGGATATACATAGGGAAGATCAACAGGATCAAAGGGTTGTGCTTCACTGTTCCGGGCGGCTGGATGCTACCAGTACAGATCATCTTACGGATTACATGGAGCGGTTGGTGCGGGAGGGTAAATACCATGTGGCACTGGATCTTGCGCGTATTGATTATTTGAGTTCTGCCGGGATACGGGTGCTGGTCATGCAGCATAAGAACCTGCAGGCGCTGAGCGGCCTGTTCTACATCACCGAATCTTCTGAAAACGTGGCCCAGGTGCTGGCCATGGTGGGCATGAGCGCCATGTTCAGCGCGCCGGACCATCAGGCCGGCGCGCAGGCAAAGGAAGAGCTACAGGATTTTGTAACGGAGCAAGACGGATACGTATTCCGGATGCAAGAGCTTGACAAACAGGCTGCAACAACAGTTACCTGCAGCGGTGAGCCTCAAAGGATCACAGCCGGGGACTATACCCAGAAAGATACCAGGACAGTTACCTCGGCTCAGGGAAAATATGCGTTGGGATTGGGAGCCATCGGCGATTCGTTCCAGGCTTGCCGCCAGCGGTTTGGCGAATTTATGCTTTTGAACGGGATAGCCGCTTACCTGCCATCGGACGGGTCAAAAAAACCGGATTATATGATCAGTCACGGGCAGCTTATCGCGCGACTTACCGAGCTTTACGGCCTTTATTTTTCCGCACCCTTTTCCCACAGGATCCTGTTTGAACCGGGGCAGGAAACCTCCGGGCTGGAACTTTCCCAATGGGCACGGGAGGTGGCCCGTCTGACCGGTTACGAAAAATGGGCATTTGTGATGGTTGCCGAGAGTGCCGGACTGATTGGCACTTCCCTCAATGTTTCACCGGTTGGCGGGAAGCCTTTATTTACTTATCCCGAGGTGAAAGACACTGTGCGTTTTACCACCGAACCTGCGCATTTAAAAAAGCAGACTGTTTCTGTGGGGATAGTCTCCGAACATCTTGAATCGGAATGCAAAGCCTTTTTAAGACCCTTGAAAGACAATGCGTTGCTAGCGCACGTTCATACAGCTGTATTCCCGTATATCCCTTTAAAAAAGAACGATCAGATGCCCGATGAATCCATAGACCACTTGATCAATAACGCAGGACTGGTAGACATCCTTCATTTATTAACCGATGACCGTCCCCTTGCGGGATTGGGAGAAAGTGCTTTCCTGCAGGGTGCTTGCTGGATTGTGCCTGTTGAAGAATTAGTAATAAACCCGTAGCCGCCTATGTCAATACTTATTACATCCATGATCATTGGCCTGATACTGGCTCTATTAGCCCTGGGCATCTTTATCAGTTTCCGGGTTTTTGATTTCCCGGATATTACTGTTGAAGGGTCATTTACACTGGGAGCCGTCCTGGGGGCTATGCTCATTGTAAGGGGAATGAATCCGTTGTTGGCTTGTTTGATAGCTTTTGCAGGCGGGATGATTGCCGGAGCACTGACCGGGTTGATCCATACAAGATTTAAGATCAATCCGCTGCTTTCCGGGATCCTGGTCATGACGGCCCTTTACTCGGTAAACCTCCATATTCTGGGAAGGAGCAATCTGCCGATGCCCGGCGCGGTGACTGTTTTCAGTAGTCTTGAACAAATCTCACAATGGATTTTCGGGGGTCAGGAAAAAGTTATACTATTGGGATGGAGTGTGGATGCAAAAGATTTGCTGGTCTTGCTGGCCGCTCTGGTAGTCGTTTCAATTATATGTATTGTCCTAAAATGGTTTTTCAAGACCCACCTGGGAACAGCTATGCGAGCTACCGGGGATAATGCCCAGATGATCAGGGCGCTGGGAGTAAATACAAAAAACATGATCGTCTTTGGGATAGCACTGGCCAACGGCTTTGTGGCTCTCTCGGGGGCCATGATGGCGCAATTCCAGGGTTTTGCCGATGTACAGATGGGCATTGGCATGATGGTCTGGGGACTGGCCAGTGTGATCATAGGACAGGCTATCGTTGGTGAAACAAGCGTAGGTTATGTGATCTTCGGGGCAGTACTGGGCTCTGTACTTTTCCGCCTGTTGGTGGCCATAGCGTTACGTCTGGGAATGAATCCCAACGATCTGAAGATCATAACCGCAGCATTTGTCTTTATTGCGCTTATTTTGCCTGTTTTAATGAAACGCAGAAAAGGGTTGTTTAAAAGAAAGGAATATGCTTAGGATAGGTAATATACGAAAAACCTTCAATACCGGGACCGTCAATGAGGTCAGGGCTCTCAAGGGCGTCTCTTTTTCCATTGAGGAAGGCAGTTTTGTGTGTGTCCTGGGAACCAACGGGTCCGGTAAATCCACCCTGCTGAATGCCGTAGCCGGCAGTTTTTCTGTGGATGAAGGAACCATAGTGCTGGACGGAATAAACATAACAGGTTGGCCCGAGCATAAGAGAGCCCGGTATATCGGACGGGTTTTTCAAAATCCCCTGAGCGGGACGGCTCCCAATATGACGATTGGCGAAAATCTTTCTCTGGCACTAAAACGCGGGCAATCCAGAGGCCTGGGGAAAGGGATTTCTGCCAGGCAGAAAGAAGAATTCGCTCAGCTGGTAAGGCCACTGAACATGGATCTGGAAGAGCGACTGGACAATCCCATCGGCAAGCTGTCAGGCGGTCAGCGGCAGGCTCTTACGCTTTTAATGGCCTCGGCTTTAAAACCAAAACTGCTTTTACTGGACGAGCACACAGCGGCCTTGGACCCGAAAACGGCTGCAAAAGTGATCGAAATCACCCAAATGATTGTAAACAGAGATCGGCTGACTACTTTAATGGTTACCCATTCCATGCAGCAGGCGGCCAATATGGGAGACCGGATCATTATGATGCATCATGGTCGTGTGGCATACGACTTTAAAGGAGAAGACAAAAAAAGATTAAAAGTAAATGATATGCTTAACCTGTTTGACGAGCTGCGCCGGAAGGATGCCATAGATGTTTCCGTAGCTACATTACTGGCTAATAATTACGTATAATGAAAAGTATAGGTAAAGGGCTGTTGTTTTTGTTTGTGGTTGTTGGGATACTTTTACTCCTGGACCTGGAGAACCGGGAAAAGGAAACTACTCAGGAACTAAAAATTGCCGTATTTAAGATGATCGCACGTCCCATGCTGGACGATGCTGAGCGGGGTATCCTGGAAGCACTTGCAGAAAGAGGTTATGAGGAAAAAGAAGGTTGTACCATACAGCTTTTTTGTGCAGACGGGGATATGGTCACGGCCAACGCTATTGCACAAAACATTGTGAGCAGCCGGTTTGATATGGTAGTGACAATTAGTACTCCTTCCCTTCAAGTAATGGCCAACGCCAACAAAGAAGGAGATGTAATACATGTCTTCTGTACAGTGACCGATCCTTATATTGCCGGTGTAGGAATCACAGGGCCTGAACCTGACCAGCACCCGCCACACCTTGTGGGAATAGGTACGTTCCAGCCGGTAGAAGAAACCTTTGAACTGGCCAAAAAGATGAATCCGGACCTGAAAAAAGTAGGAACCGTTTGGTGTACAAGTGAAACATGTTCCGAGGCCTGCGTCCGCCTGGCAAGGAAGAAATGTGCCGAGTTAGGTATTGAACTGCTGGAAATGAGCGTAGAGAACACCACACAGGTTCTGGAAGCCGCCATGTCCCTTACAGCCCGAGGCGTTGAAGCGTTATGGGTGGGAGGGGATAACGTGGTGGAAGCCGCCATGGATCAGATGATCAACGCGGCAGCCAAAGCCAAGATCCCCTTGTTCATTAACAACACAAACAGCGTTTACGGCAATACCTTGTTCGGCCTGGGAGCCAAATATACAGAAGTCGGTTATATGGCCGGGCAAATGGCAGCCGATGTACTGGAAGGCAAACCCACCTCCGAAATCGGTGTCAAAAATGTAGTCCCTGTTAACCTGTTAGTCAACCAGGATGCACTGAAAAACATGAGTGCCAAATGGAGTTTGCCTGCGCCAGTAGGAGGTGGAACCTTCCGCGCCAAATCCCCAGAATAAAATTCATAGACTGTTGATATACTGTAATATATAAAATGGTGCGCTGACTTTTGGCGCGGAAGGTTCCACCTAATTCATCCCTCCAAACACCAACCCGGAGATTGTAGCCATTATTACCACCAATACTACGTAGATGATGGTCTTCTGTGTACCCATCACACCTCTTATCACGAGCATATTGGGTAAAGATAAGGAAGGACCGGCCAGGAGCAGGGCCAATGCAGGTCCCTTGCCCATGCCGGAAGCCAGAAGGCCCTGTATAATAGGTACTTCGGTGAGTGTGGCGAAATACATGAAAGCCCCTACAATACTGGCAAAAAAGTTGGAAAGGAGCGAGTTGCCTCCTACTGCCCACTGAACCCATTCGTTCGGAATGACTCCAGGGATGGCCACATCGTCGTGCGTGGAACCCAGCAGGAACCCAGCCGTTACCACACCCACAGCCAGCAAAGGCATGATCTGTTTGGCAAATGCCCAG
>Ga0172377_10005866_pt1 | contig 12633 bp, 13 predicted proteins | sample Pumphouse3metaG_FD_119749 | JGI IMG/M metagenome (GOLD analysis project Ga0172377, IMG submission 119749) | Leachate microbial communities from a municipal landfill in Southern Ontario, Canada - Pumphouse #3 metaG | ecosystem: Engineered > Solid waste > Landfill > Unclassified | place: Canada... | reverse complement strand
TTTTCTTTTATTACTTCTTCGGGCAGTATTTCAAAAAACTTATCTTTATACTTGGAAAGAGAGATACTGATAAGCGAACGAATCCATTTTGAAGAAACTCCGGCTGTTTCGGGATAAACAGGAATAAGGCGCCCGGTATGAAAGGCCTCCTTTTCTCCTATTTTCTCATAAACAGGATTTAACATTTTGTCTCCAGAGACCTTGCCGGAAAGAAAAATGCCGTCTTTTTCTTTAAGCGTTTTTGTCAAATACGGCTGACTGAACCAAATTGCCCTTATTGTTCCCGTTTTATCTTTAATAAGGGCTTCGGTAATAAACATTTTCTTTTTCCAAGTTTTCAAAATACCTATTTTAACCACTTCTCCTTTTATAGTGCAAACCTCATTGCTCTTCACGTTTGATATGCTTATTATCTTTGAAAAATCATCGTATCTTGAAGGAAAATGAAAAAGAAGGTCATTTATGGTTTCAATGCCCAATTTTTTAAACCTCTTCTTATAACTTGGACCGATGCGATATATATTTTCAATAGGAATATTCAGCATCTTTTTACTTTAGCAAAATAACACCTAAAATAGAAGGAAAATAAAACAAGATATCTTTCATATCTTTTTTAAAAACATACTTAATCTATAGATTTTATCTAAGTGGGCGAGATGGGAGTCGAACCCATATGAGGTAATCCTCGCAACATTTTAAGTGTTGTGCGTATGCCTTTCCGCCACTCGCCCGTTTTTTTTATTACAACCCCTATGAGTATTTTTTAAAGAATGACAATTTGGACACAAAATTCTTAAATTTTTTAACCGATTATCATTAACATCGCCATTTATATGATCCAATTCAATAGGAATACGGCCATCTTTGCTTTTTTTTGCCCACCCGCATTCTTCACAATAAGCTAATTTAAATCCTTCTTTAATTAATCTATTTTTTAACTTATAGCTTTGAAAATAACTATTTTGAACAAGTATTTTTTCTAAAGAAACTCTAGGTTTAAAATCAAGATGCAGCCCTTTATTCCATCCTCTGCCTTTAAAATGAGAAATATTTATTTCAAATTCCTTAATATATTTTTCAAGTTGAAAATAATTTCCGCCAGCTTCTTTTAAATTCAGTTTACCTAAAACTTGACGAAAACTTGTTGAATTTTTAACGGCCTTCTTAAGCTGTTCTATTGTCCATGATCTTTTTCTCATTAGTCCATTTTATCATATGGTAAACTAATTTTACGGGAGGCCTGGGCGGGAATTGCACCCACGTATAACGGTTTTGCAGACCGTTGCCTTGCTGCTTGGCTACCAGGCCTAGTCAATTTTGGTTATAATAACCTCTTATTCCTTATTTTTCAATGAGTCAAGCATTCTTTCAACTTTATCTGCTGATTTTGTTTTATCTTCCTTCAAAAAAACAATTCTCGGAACAGGCCTTATTTTCAATTGTTTATTTAGTTCTTGCTGAATGTGATAAATATTTCTATTAAGTATTCTTAAGACACGATCAAATTCTTTTTCCGGAATAACGGAAATATATACTTTTGACTCAATAATATTGGAAGACGTTTCCACTCTTGTTACAGTAGTAAGGATGTTTCTTCCTATATCAAGGGTTTTCAGTATAATGTTTGAAACTTCCTTCCTTATAAGATTATCAACACTTGAAAGACGCTTCATAATTCTCCTTTAATCTTTTCTTCTGTATAGGCAACAAGAATATCGCCCCTTTCGACAAATACGTCTTCTTTAATTTGAAAAAGCATTCCGCATTCTTCTCCTTTAATAACCTCTCCTGCATTTTTCTTGTTTTTTTGAAGTCCTGAAATTTTTCCTTCTCCTATTTTTTCATTGTTTCTTATGATATCAACAATAGAATTCTTTTTTACTTCTCCTAAAAGAACCTTTCCTCCTATAACCTGGGATTTTTTATCCGTTTTAAAAACTTCCAAAATTTTAATTTTGCCGGCTTCTTTTTTTATTAATTCCGGCTCAACAAGGCGAAGTAGAAAATTTCTTATTGCATCTTCAAATTCATAAATAATTTCAAAATTAATTATTCTTATTTTCTCTCTTAAGGCCAAACTTTCCGCTATTTGGCTTGTTTTTGTCCTAAAACCGATAATCTTGGCATTTGTTCCTTTGGCAAGTTTTATGTCTGATTCGTCAATGTTCCCCGCTTCCGCCTTTATGATTTTTATTGCAACTTTTTCGCTTGGAATTTTTCTCAAAATCCCCTCTAGTGCTTCAAGAGAACCAAGAACATCCGCTTTTATAATAAGGTTTAGCATTTTTTTTCCTTCTGCTCCTTTAAAAGAAGAAAATATTTCTTTTTTTTCTTCCAACTCTTTCATTTTTATTCCTTCAGAAACAGATTCTATTTCTTCTCCCGCACTGGGAATTTTATCAAACCCAAGTATAAGGACGGGCATTGAAGGATAGGCCTCTGAAATTTGTTCTCCTTTAAAATTTTCCATTATCTTCACTTTTCCTGAAGAAGAAAGAGAACGTATATTTTCTCCTTTTTTTAAAATTCCTTCCGCAATAATAACGCTTACCGCAGGGCCTCTCCTTGAATCAAGGCGGGATTCAATAACAACTCCTTTTGTGTTCTTTGAAAGATCTGCTCTTAGGTCTTCTAAATCTCCAAGTAAAAGAATCATATCCAAAAGATCTTTTATGCCTTGTTTTGTCGTAGCTGAAACATTAACGGAAGGAATTTTCCCTCCCAGGTCTTCAACTAAAATATCCTTTTCAGCAAGACCAAGTTTTACTTTTTCGGGATTAGCGCTTTGCTTATCGATTTTATTTATCGCAACAACAAAAGGAATTTTTGCTTTTTTTATGTGAGAAATAGCTTCTTCTGTTTGTTTTTTTACTCCTTCATCGGCAGCAACAACAAGAACGGCAATATCCGCAATTCTTGTTCCTCTTGCTCTCATTAAAGAAAAAGCCTCGTGTCCAGGCGTATCAATAAAAGTGATTTTTTTCTCTTCATGCTCAATCTCATACGCTCCTATGTGCTGGGTTATTCCCCCCGATTCTTTTTCTGTTATTTTCAAGTCCTTTATGCTTTCCAATATGCTTGACTTCCCATGGTCAACGTGCCCCATAATAACAACTACAGGAGGACGGGTTGTGATTTTTTCTTTTTCTTTTTTCATAATTTTAAGTGCCAATGGGAATACTTTTAAGTAAAGATAAAACAACTTTTAAAAACAGTAAAAAACTATTTTTTATCTGTTGTTTCCCTAAGAAGCTGTTCTTCTTCTTTTGACAGAGAATATTTAGAATTTCCTTTTTCTATTGGCTTTGCGTAAACTCTGCTTCCTCCTTCGGCATAAAGACCTGTAATAATCGCACCGTCATTATTCTTATTAAGAAAAATAACTGAAAAGCTTTGGTTTCCGCCAATTGTCGAAAAAGGGTTGTATCTTATAACATCCATTTTTTTAATAAAATAGAAGCTTTCTTCTTTGAGCTTCTCAATTTCTTTTTTAAGCCGGTTATTCTCTTCATCTAGCTTTTTTAAATAGCTCAATACCTGGGCAATGTTTTCCGGCTCTTTTTTCTTTTTTAAAAAATTAAACATATATTTTTATAGTAATAAGGGTTATTCTAGTTGAAAAAGGAACTTTTTTCAAGCCCATACTAAAAAACTCCTTAAAAAGAAATTTTATTTTATTTATAATAATCGGGATTAATAAACCTTGAAAAGGCAAAAATTGTCGCTATTTTTAGAGAATTTGTTCTTGAAACAAGATTATTTGTCAAAATTCCAACCGTTCCTTGTTTCTCCTTTGTATTATGTTCTCCTATAAATTTATCCATTACAAATCCAAGCTCTTTTCCTTTCCTTATTTCGGAAGCAACTTTTTCGGGCAAAAGGACATCTCCTCCTCCTCCAATTCCTATTTTCCCTTTTCTATCTACAACAACGGCCCATCCGGAAAGAAACATTCCAAAATCGCTTTGATAAACAAACCCCTCAAGCCCAACTCCCATATCGGCATTGGAATTTTCCAGCGACTGTTTTGCTCGGTTTAAGGCCCCTTTTATGGCCTCTTTTTTTGTCATCGGCTGATTACTCACTCCAGAGTTAGTTTTCATTCCCAAGACCTCAGAACCGGGCCAGATTCTTTTTACGGCATTTTTAACGGCATTTAATTTTACCGGATTTTTTGAGCCAACAATTATTTTCATATTTTTGAAAGAATGTCGTTAAGTGATATTCTAAGCCAATAAGTGTATTTTTCCGGATTATTTTCCAGGTCTTTCTTTAAAGAATTGACATTTACCCATTTCCAATCTTCCGCTTCTTTTTCGTTTATTTTCGGATCAGCATCTGATTTTCCTATCAAAACATGGTCATACTCGTATTCAGTAAGACCGTTATCAAACTTTTTTTTGTAGACAAAACTGTGAATTTCTTCAAGGTCACAAATAATACCCATTTCTTCTTTTAGCCGCCTTTTAGATGCCTCTTTAACGCTTTCATTTGGCAAAGGGTGGCTACAGCAGGTATTTGTCCAAAGACCCCCGGAATGGTATTTTGCCTTGTTTCTTTTTTGAAGAAGCAATTCTCCTTTGGAATTGAATATAAAAATGGAAAAAGCCCGGTGAAGTTTTCCCTCCTTATGCACTTTGTTTTTATATCCCACTCCTATTTGATTGTCTTTTTCGTCAACAAGTATGATTTTGTTTTCTTTTTCCATAATTCCTTTCTGCCTTTATACCACAGTTCTTTTCTTCTTTAAAGAACTTTTCTTTATAAAAAAAGGGAGAACTCGCGCTCTCCCAAAATATTCATAAACCAATTTATTCTTCAAGATCTCTAAGATGGGCTATCCTCCTTCTTATCATTAGATCTTTTAAATAGGCCATTTTTTCTTCTTTTGTCATTTCCATCATGGCTTCTACATCAGAGTTTAAAGAAGGATGAAATTCATCTTTTCTTATCCAAAGGCGGTTCCACCATAATAAAATGCACTTATTCCAAATGCGTCTTTTTATTTTCGAAGGTAATTCCCTTAATTCCATAAGAAAGAGCTGAAAAGATAAAAGAAGTTTCTTTGTCTTATTCATGCTGTTCTCCCTTGATTTTAGCAAGAGTATTTCTTAAATCGCCGTATGTTTCCGTTTCTTTTGGGAAATAAACCCTCAATTGACATCTGCGACAAACCAGAACATCGCTTTTTTCTGTGGACCGAATGCGGTCCATATACCCTTTGCAATATTTATGAATCCCTACGCATCCTTTAAGCTTTCTGTCATCCCTGCAATGATCTATAAAATATTCCAATCCTAAAAAATTAGGGCTTGGAGGATATTCGCAAAGCATGTCACCCTCGTTTGTCATTTGAATAGGAGAAAGAGGAACGCTCCTTTCAATTTCATTTGCAATTGCACAAACAATGCTGCTTCTTTCTTCTCCTTTTTTAGAGACGGTTATAACCCGGCAAAAAGCGCAATCAAGCCATCCGGTGGCAGAGTAATCGTCTTCTCCTTCCTCATTTATTACCTTAAAAGGAAAAGCTTTATTTATGGGATACGTTTCTCCCGTAAAGCTTCCGTCTTGGTCTCTGTAGTTTCCCAAAAGAGTTCCAAAAATAATTTCTTTTGCTTCAAATCCGGCGGCCTTTATAACTGCAAAAAGAATTTTAGCATCGTCTTTTTTTAATTCTTTGATTTTATTTGATAAATCATATCTTAAAACAAAATCAACAAATTGCTCAGCAATAACAACGGTTTTGGCAAGCATTTTTTTCTCCCTGTATTGGTCTATGAAGTGTACTGATGGCAATATATATAATATTTCAAAAACAGTCAAACTATCAATTATGCCTCGCAAGATTTGCAAATTTGAGCATCTTTCATTCTTCCGAATTGCTGGGCCGCATTGACGCTATATTGATAATAAAAAGTTTTAATTCCCATTTTCCACGCATCAATATAGAGAGAATTAATCTCTTTTACCGGCAAAGAAGGATTAATGGCAAGATTAAGCGACTGCCCCTGGTCAATATATTTCTGACGAACGGCTGCCTGCTCTATAATAACTCTCTGGTCAGTTTCTTGGAATGTTTTAAAGACCTCTTTCTCCTCTTTTGAAAGAAAAGGAAGATGCAAAACAGAGCCGTCATTATCACGAATACTCTTCCATGTTTCTTTCGAGTTTTCTCCTTTTTTTTCAAGCAATTTTTCAAGTTCCTTGTTTTTTATAGTCACTTTCATTTTATCAATGTCCTTAACATAACAGTTAGACCAAATTGGCTCAATGCTTTGGGAAACCTGTCCAAGTATGAAAGCAGAAGAAGTTGTTGGAGCAATTGCCATTAAAGTTGAATTTCTCCTTCCATATCCTTTTAAAATCGGCGGTTCTCCATATTCTTTTGCCAGTTTTTTTGAGGCCTCATAGGATTGTTCTTTTATATTTTTGAAAATCTCCACATTGAGTTTATTTGATATGTCAGAATCAATTGGAAGCATCTTGCTCTGAAGGAGAGAATGCCATCCCAAAACCCCAATGCCTATCGCCCTATTTTCAACGGCAAAATTATACGCTCTTTCCATAAATAGGAATGACTGCCTTTTTTGAGGATCATCGCTGTCTCTCATCTTTTCAAGTCGTTTTATAAAATCAGACATTACGGCGTCTAAAAAATAGACCAAAGTTTCCACAACATCAGTGTTTTTCCACTTTTCATAGTGAAGAAGGTTTAAAGAAGAAAGATTGCAGACAAAAGACCATTTTTCATTTGAAGGAAGCAATATTTCAGAACAAAGATTGCTTGCAAGTATTTTAAGCTTTTTATCTTTATAAACATCTGCCGTATTTTTATTGACATTATCAGTAAAAAAAATATAAGGGTAGCCGATTTGGGTTCTTCTTTGCAGTATTTTGGCCCAAATGTCTCTTTTTTTACTATCGCCGCTTATCATCTCTTTGAGCCATTTATCCGTAACCGTAACTCCATATGTCATTTCTTGAATAAAATTTCCTTCCGTTCCAATATTTAAAAATTCTTCTATATCGGAATGTTCAACGGGCAAATAAGGGGCAAAATGCCCCCTTCTTACAGATCCCTGACTTACAACATTAACTAATGTTTCAAATAAATGCATAAAATGAACCGCCCCGGATGAAAATCCGTTATCTTTAATAACGGACCCTCTTGGGCGCAAGTCCCCGAAATATCCGGCAGTTCCTCCTCCGTATTTACTCATCATCCCAACCTCGGCCTGAGTAAAAAGAATCTGACCCATATCGTCTCCCAGATAGGAAGAAAAACAGCTTATGGGAAAACCCTTTGAAAGGCCGAAGTTAGACCAAACGGGAGAAGAGAGAGAATAATATCCTTCTGACATATACTTGTAGAATTTTTTTGCAAATCCTTTTTTATTTAAAATATTTTCCGCTGTTTTTGCAATTTCATCTATCCTTTCTTCCGCGCTTACTTTTTTGTTTAAATATCCCTTGGAAAGAAATATTTTTGAATAATCGTTTAACCAGTTCATAAAATTTAAAATAAGTCCTCGCCAGTTATGCTCTTACTTCTTTTATTGTAATTAATTGATCTTTTTACAAAAAAATCCCCGTGTTTTGTTGTGATAATTTCCTCGTCAAACCATTCTGTTTTCTGAAGCATTTTTTCATTAACCTTGAATATTCTTTCAACTCCAATGCTAACTAAAGAATTATTAAGCCGATTTTTTACAAATTCCATAATTATGTCTTTTGAAAGAAATTCCAATTCTCCTTTTTTAAAAATCCAATCAACTACTTTCTTTTCCGTATCAAGAGAATTTTTGCATGATTCAATAATTGTTTTTTTAAAATTATCGTCAAACCAATCAGGATGCTCTTTTTTAATAATGTTTATTATTTCAATCCCGAATAATCCGTGTATTTGCTCTTCTTTTGACGTTGCTTCAACAGCATTTGATATTCCTTTGAATAAATTTTTGTATTTATTAAAAGACATTATTATTAAAAATTGGGAGAATAAGGAGACATGCTCGATAAAAAGAGAAAAAAGCAAAATCGCTTTTGTAATCTCCTTGTTGTCTTCGCTTTTTGACGTTTTAATGGAATTTTCAAGATATTTTATTCTTTCCATAAGAACCGGCACTTCTTCTATCTTAGTAAATTCCTCGTTAAGGCCGAGTATTTCAAGAAGATGGGAATAAGCATCCATATGGCGAACTTCGCTTTCTGCAAAAGTAAAACCGACAGAAGCGATTTCCGGCTTTGGCATCTTTTTGTAAATATCGCCCCAAAAGGACTTTACGGCAACTTCTATCTGGGCAATCGCAAGCATTGTCTTTTTTATGGCGCTTCTCTCCTTTTCCGTAATATTTGCCTTGAAATCCTGTATATCGCTTAAATAATTGAATTCCGTATGTATCCAATAAGAATGTCTTATTGCGTTTACATATTCATAAAGTTCGGGATATTCATAGGGCTTAAGATTGATTCTTTTTTTAAAGATATTCCTTTTTCTTAAGATTGCCCTTTTTTCCCTGTATATGATATAGGATTTGGCAACGTCATAGAAAGAATTTGCCATCAGTTCCTTCTCGACAATATCCTGTATTTCTTCAACCGTTATGTTTTCATACGGCACATTAACATTTTTTCTTTTTTCTTTTTCGATGCTTTCTATTTTTTTAAAGACCTTTTTTGCAATATTTTTAGAAGATTCTTTTTCTCCTTTGTTTACCGCAACCATTGCCCTGTAAATCGCATTTGCAATTTTATCTATGTCAAAAGGAACTATACTTCCGTCTCTTTTCAGGATTGAAAAATTGTTTTTCATTATTTTTTTTATTTTAACCTGCAGATAGAAAAATATCTTCTATTTTTAAAAGGAGAATTATAATTTTAAGAATTTAGAAATTCTTAACGTATAATATCAAAAGAGAAGTACTCTTGTCAAGAATAATTCTTAATTAGGAATTAGTTATTAATAAAAAAAAACTAAATACTAATTATTTACTCATCTTTTTAATAGATAGGAATTTTAAGTAATTATACTGTTGTGTATAACTATATTTGATTTTCTATTTTTTTTCTATTATAATTTAAATATAGAATAAAATAATTTTATGATTACAAAAAAGCAAAAACAGGTCTTAGATTTTATATCCCTATATCATAAAAAAAAAGGGTATTCTCCTTCTCTTGAAGAGATAAAAAAACACTTCAGACATTCTTCTGTTTCCACTGCTCATTTTTATATTAAAAAATTGCAAAGTTTAGGGTTTATAGGAAGACAAGACAATAAACCAAGGTCAATTAATATTTATGGAGACGAAAAAATGGTTAATGTCACATTGCTCGGCTCAATCTCTGCCGGTAAGCCAATTGAAGCTATTGAAAATAAAGAATCAATCGCTGTTCCAAAGAGTAAGCTATCTAGTGATGGTAAATTCTATGCTTTAAGGGTTATTGGTAATAGTATGATAGATGAAAATATAAATGACGGCGATATTGTCTTGGTTAAACAGCAAAGCATTGCTGAAGATGGACAAAAAGTTGTTGCCTTAATTGATAATTATGAAGCAACACTTAAAAAATTTTATAAAGAAAGAGGATTTATTCGACTACAACCAGCCAATAAAGATATTGAACCAATAATTATAAAAAAAGATAGAGAGTTAACCATTCAAGGTATTGTAATTGATGTGATAAAAAATGAAGAGGAATTACAAGCAACAAAATTATCATCTCAAAAAGAAATAAAAAAACTAAAATTATTACCGCTTAACAAAATTATATGTGGTGATGCCGTTTTAGAACTTAAAAAATTTCCCGACAAGACAATTGATTTGGTTGTTACATCTCCTCCTTACGACGAAATAAGAAAATATAATGGATTTAATTTTGATTTACACGCTACCGGTAAAGAAATATTCCGTGTGTTAAAGGATGGAGGAATAGCAATAATGGTTATTCAAGACCAAACAAAAGATTTCGGGAAATCATTAACATCATTTCGAACGATAGTAGATTGGGTTGATAACATTGGCTTTAAATTATTTGAGACCGTTATTTATAGAAAATATGGCGCAGAGGGCGCTTGGTGGAATAAACGCTTTCGAGTTGACCATGAGTATATGCCAATTTTTCTAAAAGGAAAACGACCACAATATTTTAATAAAGAACCCTTAAAAATTCCTTCTAAACATGGAGGGAAAACAATGACAGGCGGCGGCACTCGTCTTACTAATGGTATTCGTATTGCCACTCGTGCAATTACAATTAATCCAACAAAATGCAGAGGTACAATTTGGGAATATATGACAGCTGGAGACGGTACTCGTCTCAAACATCAACATCCGGCAACATTTCCCGATCGCTTACCATATGATTTTATCCAGTGTTTTTGTCCACAAAACGGTGTTGTTCTGGATCCGTTTATAGGAAGCGGGACAACCGCATTATCGGCAATTGAATTAGAAAGAAATTATATCGGAATTGATATATCTAGGGATTATTGTGAACTAGCTAAAAAACGCATTAAAGAAGAGGGAATAAATAATAAAAGATTATTTTAATAAAATATTCTTATTATCTAAAGTATATTCTATTGCAAGTCCGCTAGTCATTGCCCATGAAATCGGTTTTTTGGAAATCATCTCTTTAAAATTTCTATTATTCGGCTTAATACTACCTTTTTTGAATTGGAAAATTTTTAAATCATTCCATTGCCAGTTTTGTTTTTTATAATCCCATGTTGTAAGTTCTGATAAGATTTTTAAAAATTTTTCTGACTTTTCTCTTTCTTCTTCGCTTAATTCACAGATATTGCCTCTTATTTTCAGATTAATTAATTCTCCTTTTGAGTTAGAAATTTTTATTTTATCATTACCGTTTTTATTTTCACTAATTTCACTAATTTGTGCGAAAAAATCTTGCAAAGCAAGCATTAAATTATAAACAGAATAATGTTTATTAAAAAATATATCATATAATTCATTTCGATTTGTTTCTGCCTTTAAATATCTTAACCAATCAATACAGTTTTCAGGATAACTAAACAGGTTTTTAAACACACCATCAACATAAAGCAATGGGCAAATAGAAGATTCGGGAACTTTTAATTTTATTTTTGAGCCCACTATTCCTATTAAAAGATGTATGGTTGCTAGTGGATATTTTAAACGAAAATCCTTATATCCGTCATAATCGCGAAAATTATTTGGCTGAATGCAATTCTTGTAATTATCCCAATTTAACGGTTTTTTCTTTTTATTAAATTGAACCATATGATGACCAACACTCTTTATGTCTTTTCTAAATATTTCCATATCCAAAAAAACACAGTCTTTGGCTGAAATATTTTTATCCAACAACATTACTTTTCCGTCATAAAAGCCCTTTATTTGCCAATTTAAATAGGTAGACATAAATAATCCACATAACAAACCATCACTGTCTGGACTTAAAATACAATTCTGTCCCTTTTTAACAACCCATGGATAATCTTTTAGTATTTTTTCGTAATCAATTTGATCCGTTCTTCCTGATAATAATTTTTGGATTTTAGACATAAAATCTATTTTATAAAAAAAATTACATCTTTTTTGTAAATTTTTGCCAGTTCTTTCAATTCAATAATATCAATTCTTCTTTCTCCCTTTTCTATTTTTGAAATATAGGATTGAGGTTTTTTTAATCTTAAAGCAACGTCTTTTTGTTTTAAACCAACATCAAAACGAGCTTGTCTAATCTTTAATATTATATTTTTATACTCCTTAGAACAAATTGACTTTAACATATAATATAAGTATATATTCTATTATAGAATAACCCAAAATAGGTTTTTAAAATAAAGGAACAAGAAAAAATAATTTTGAATAAAATTAAGAAACCTTCATATGTAAAAAGTGAAAATTGGCGGTGTTTGTTGGACAAAGTTCGAAACTATTTCGAGCAAAATCCAAATGATTAAAAATACTAATGCGGACTCGGCAGGGCAAACTATTTTTCTGGGGGAAAGGATTCGCCCTGCCTCGGCTGTTTTCCCGCCCGCAGGAGGGGTCTGGGGAGGAATGCGGGCGGGATTTCGGCGGGATTCTTTTTTCTTTTCGCCAATGCTTCCGTTAATACAAGAGTAGCAAATAAATCGACTTTTTCCTATTGCTTTATTTTTTTACCTTGTGTATACTATAGTTATCACTATGAAATCAACAAAATCGCAAACAAAATTTAATTTATTCTCAAACGATATTGTTGAGAGTTTAGATTTGAAAAATCCTTTTTTCAGTTCTCATCTTATAACATACATCGGAAACAAGAGACGATTATTACCTTTTTTATACAGAGCATTTTTAGATATTCGAAAAAAAACTGGCAAAGATAAACTAGTTATTTTAGATGGATTTGTTGGGAGCGGTTCCACCGCTCGTTTATTGAAAGCATTTGCAAGCGAATTGCATGTTAATGATCTTGAAGATTATTCAGAAACTGTAAACAAAGCATATCTAGCCAACAAATCAGATATAGATTTCAAAAAACTTGAAGGACATATTGACTGGTTGAACAAAAATAAATTGAAACTAAAATCCAAAAAAGTTGGATTTATAGAAAAAAATTATGCACCCAAGAAAGATGATGATGTTCAACCAGGCGAAC
>Ga0172377_10005857_pt1 | contig 12642 bp, 9 predicted proteins | sample Pumphouse3metaG_FD_119749 | JGI IMG/M metagenome (GOLD analysis project Ga0172377, IMG submission 119749) | Leachate microbial communities from a municipal landfill in Southern Ontario, Canada - Pumphouse #3 metaG | ecosystem: Engineered > Solid waste > Landfill > Unclassified | place: Canada... | reverse complement strand
AGATTACTAATGGGGTTTTGGAGAGTCTGAATGCAAAAGTTCAACTTGCGAAAAGACGTGCCAGAGGATATGCTAATGTCTATAACTTTATGGATATGGTGTACTATATCAATGGAGGCGAGTGCTTCCTCTACCCACTCAAATCAACATAGACCCAAAATATTTGTGATCTTTTCTTCTTGTGAGAGTGTGCGTCTGAACCTTTTTAAAGGGAAAGGCGTATGCCGCTTGTGAATCATCGCAAAGAAAGAAGATATGCTCCTGTCGTCCATAAAAAAAGGGACGATTGAAAATCGCCCCCTTTCCCTTATTTTAATGTTTCTCTATTGTTAAGCTTTTGCTTCTTCCTCTTTCTTCTCTTCGGAAAAATTGTTTTTTCCTGTCTCGATGAGGATGTTGTACCAGCTAATCACTTTTTTTATGTCGGAAGGGTAAACTCTATTCCTGTCGAAGTTTGGCAAGATAGTGGCGAAATATTCGCGAAGGACGTTTGCGTCGCTTTTCGGGTCTACGGAAGATTTGGCTCCATTCTCTTTCTTCTTTATTGATTCCAATACGGTTTTCAAAGGCACTTCGCTCTCGTCCGTGAAGATGGCAATGTCTGCCAATGAAATTATCTTTTCGTGCGAATAGGCAGGGATGCGCTTCTTCTCTGTCAACGACTCCACAATAAGCATGTTCTTGCCTTGCGATACTAATTCATATAATCCCGCTTTTCCTGATATTGACAATATTTTCTTTAACATACAACAATTTAGAATAAAAACGTTTATAAATATGTGCGGCATGGAGGCCGCACTGTGTTTTTTTGTGATTGCAAAAGTAACAATCAAAAAAAGAAAAACAAATTATTTGGGCTTCCATTCCGAATATTCGTCAGAAAGGAATGAGGAAGAAAAACGAAAAACTCGAATAATAATCGTTAAAAGTTTTGGATTTACTTTTTCTATTGGAATAGAATTGATAATTTTGCGAATTAAAAATAAAATGGCTATCAAGAAAATTTACATAGCGATACTATCCGTTGTGCTCTTGGCAGGATGCGGAGAGTATAATAAGATATTGAAGAGTACGGACAATGATCTGAAATTCTCCAAGGCGAAAGAATATTACGAAAGAGGCAAGTATCTGAATGCTGCAACCCTTTTGGAATCTGTTGTCACATCTTATAAAGGTACGGAGAAGGGAGAGGAGGCATTGCATTTGTTGGGTATGTCCTATTTTAAGAATGAGGACAATCTGACGGCGAAAAGTTACTTCGCTGGCTATTTCAGAAGCTACCCGAGGGGTAAATATGCGGAGGAGTGCAAGTTTTATGTGGGTAAATGCTATTATCTGGAATCTCCCGAACCTAAGTTGGATCAGGAGTTTACGAAAAAGGCGATAGATGAGTTCCTCTCTTTTGTGGAGCTTTACCCGAACAGCCAGCGTATGCCGGAGGTGATGAAAATGCTTGGCGAAATGAAGGATAAGTTAGCTTATAAGGCATATCTGAATGCCAAACTTTACCATAAATTGGGCAATTATCAGGGTAATAATTATCAGTCTGCTGTCATTGCGGCACGAAACGCCATCAAGGAGTATCCTGCCAGTAAATATGAGGAGGAACTGATGTTCCTTATCTTGAAGTCCAAATTTTTGGAGGCAGAGGAGAGTGTTGCGGCTAAACAGGAAGAGAGATATAGGGATACGGTGGATGAATATTATAGTTTCGCCAATTACTATCCTGAAAGTAAATATAAGAAGGAGGCTTTGCATATTTTTGAAAAGTCGTCTAAACATCTGAAATAAGAATCAAAAAAACATATTTTCAACATTATGGATTACAAGAAAGTATCGGCTCCGTCCTCAACAATCACACGAGACATCAATTCTTTGTGTGCAGATACCGGCAATATTTACAAAACGGTGAACATCATCGGGAAAAGGTCTAACCAGATCAGTGTTGAGATAAAGGACGAGTTGGAAAAGAAATTGCAGGAATTCGCTTCTTATAATGACAATTTGGAAGAGGTGTTTGAGAATAGGGAGCAGATTGAGATTTCCCGTTTCTACGAGAAGCTGCCAAAGTCAAACTTGATAGCTTGTCAGGAATATATCGAGGGTAAGGTTTATTGGAGAGACCCATTGAAGGATAAACAATAGTATTTTTTATTATCCCGAAAATTCAGGAAAAAGGAAAAGATAAAGAGCTATTCTTATAGTCCTTTGTCTTTTTTTTGTTTTATAACGAAGGCAAGAGTAACTTAGAGAGGGTAGATGGACTACCTCTTTTGTCGTACAATCATTTGTTCTTTTCCTTCTTTTGTGAGATCCCGAATCCGAGACATGTCCATCGTAGTCGGATCTGAAAAATCGTAAGATATTATGCTGAAAGGGAAAAACATCATATTGGGCATAACTGGCGGCATTGCTGCGTATAAGTCGGCATTGCTTGTCCGTGAGTTGGTAAAGAGAGGGGCAGACGTGAAGGTGGTCATGACTCCGCTGGCCAAGCAGTTCATTACTCCGCTCACGCTGGCTACCTTGTCTGGCCATCCTATTATGGTAGACTTCTTCAACCCAGAGAATGGAGAGTGGAACAGCCATGTGAAGTTGGGCTTGTGGGCTGACGCTTATCTGATAGCTCCTGCTACCGCCAATTCTTTAGGAAAAATGGCGAACGGAATAGCTGATAATCTTTTGCTTACTACCTATCTTTCTGCTAAATGTCCTGTGTTTGTTGCACCGGCCATGGATCTTGATATGTATGCCCATCCGTCGGTGCAGCGCAATTTGGATAGACTCCGGATGGACGGCGTCCGCGTGATACAACCGGGAACGGGCTTCCTCGCCAGCGGACTCGAAGGAAAGGGAAGAATGGAGGAGCCTGTTGCTATTGTAGAGAGCGTGGAGCTTTTTTTCTCGGCAAAAGAAGATATGAAGGGCAAACGGGTGATGATTACGGCCGGCCCTACATACGAAAAGATAGATCCGGTTCGTTTTATAGGCAACTATTCGTCAGGAAAGATGGGCTATGCATTGGCGGAAGAGTGTGCGGAACGCGGGGCTGAGGTCCTCCTGATTTCTGGTCCGGTACAGGTAAGGGCTACCCATCCGAATATCCGCGTGCTGCAGGTGGAGTCGGCGGCTGAGATGTATGAGTCTGCAGTGGAGGCGTCGCCTTCCCAAGATGTGGAGATCCTTTGCGCCGCAGTGGCCGATTATACTCCTACCCATCCGGTAGGCCGGAAAATGAAACGGGAGAAAATAGGCGATTTCTCTTTGGAACTTACGGCTACCCGTGATATTGCGGCGGCTTTGGGCGAACGGAAGAAAGAGGGCCAGCTACTCATCGGTTTCGCATTGGAAACGAACGATGAGATGTCTAATGCCAAAGGCAAGTGCGAACGTAAAAACCTTGATTTTATCGTGCTCAACTCTTTGAACGATAAGAATGCGGGTTTCCGGTATGATACGAATAAAATTACGATTATTGACAGACAAGGCCGGATTTCTCCCTATGAGTTGAAGGATAAACGGCTGGTGGCTAAGGATATAATTGATTATGCGAAGAAACTTCTTTGATTAAAAACTAACATAAAAACTCACCATGAGAATATTTTGCATCGTTTCGATTCTTTTCTTCTCTTTGCAACTCACATTTGCTCAGGAGTTAGATTGCCGCATCCAAGTGAATACGGACAACATAGAGGGGACAAACAAGGATATATACACGGAGTTGGGTAATAGACTGACCGAATTCATCAACTCAAGGAAATGGACGGATGCCATATTCTTGAACGAAGAACGCATTAACTGTAACTTCATCATAACCATCACCTCCGTTGCTGGCGACAGCTACTCTGGTTCGTTGCAGATTCAGGCCAACCGTCCTGTCTACAATTCGTCATATACGACCACTTTGTTCAACTTTAAGGACGAAAACTTCAAGTTTACTTATGCGCAGGCCGATCGCCTGGAGTTTAACGAGAATACGTACGAGTCTAACTTGATGTCGGTGATGGCCTATTATGTGAATGTGATTTTGGGATTAAACTTCGACTCTTACAGCCGTTGTGGCGGAACAAGGTATTTTGAGAAGGCGGAGGCTATCGCGACCTTGGCGCAGTCGTCGGATGATTTGGGTTGGAAGGCTTTCCAAAGCGATAAGAACCGTTATGCCTTGATCAGCAACTATCGTGACGAACGGCTTCGTAAGTTGAGGGATGTGAGCTATGAGTACCACCGGCTTGGATTAGACGAAATGGTGTTTAGTGTAGATAAAGGACGAAATAAGATATACGACAATCTTCCGTATTTGCAGGAGGTGAATCGGGAAAAACCATATTCTGTTGCTCTGCAGATTTTCATGGAGGCGAAGATGAACGAACTTTTGGATATGTTCCGTGATGCGACATCGGATGAGAAGAAAAAGGTATATGATGTGATGATCTCCATCTTGCCTACTCGGTCGCAGAAGTTGAAGGAGCTGTTGAATTGATAGGGATAAATCTCATTATCCTTCCAAATATGGAGGGATAACTGAAGAACACGAGAGAAAACAATAAACGCAGAGGTATGTTAAAGAGACTTTTGGTAGAAAACTACGCGTTGATAGACAAGTCGGTTGTTGATGTACAGCCTGGGTTCTCTGTCATAACTGGCGAAACGGGTGCCGGAAAATCAATTCTTCTAGGTGCTTTGGGCCTCATATTGGGGCAGCGGGCAGATTCGAAGGCGTTGAAGGACGCGGAGCGGAAATGTGTGGTGGAGGCTCTCTTTGACGTGTCCAAATATGGACTGCAATCTTTTTTCGATTCTGAAAATCTTGACTATGATGACGAATGCATCATCCGTCGTGAGATATTGCCGAATGGCAAATCCCGTTCGTTTGTCAATGACACACCGGCTAATGTTTCCACGTTGAAATCGCTGGGTGAGAGGTTGATAGACATACACTCCCAACACGAAAATCTTCTGCTCAACGACAGCCATTTCCAACTCAAGATAGTGGATGCCATTGCGGATAACGAGAAATTATTGGCCGATTATCGGAATGTCTATTCTAAATACGAAGAGGATAAACGTGCTTTGGCTCGCCTACAGGAGGAGGTGGCGCGGCAGAATGCCAATCGTGATTATCTGGAGTTTCAACTGAAGCAGTTGCAGGATGCTGCTTTGGAGAAGGATGAACAGACGTTGATGGAGTCGGAGTCGGAGCGTTTGTCTCATAGCAATGAGATTAAAGAGAGCCTTTCGAAGGCATTGTGGTTGCTGGACGAGAACGAACAGGCGGTGAACCCTTCTCTGAAGGAGGCTGTTGCGGCATTGAAATCGGCTTGCCAATATATGCCGGAGGTCGCTGCGTTGTCTGCCAGACTGGATTCTTGTCTGATCGAAACAAAAGATATTGTGCGGGAATTGGAGGTGCGGTGTAACGACGTGGAGGTGGATCCTAACCGTTTGGATGCGGTAAATGAACGTTTGGATCTGATTTATACTTTGGAGAAGAAACATGGTGTGGACTCTGTCGGAGAATTGTTGTCTTTGCAAGACTCGTTTGACACACAGCTGCAGATGCTGGACTCTAGTGTGGATGAAGTGGAGGTGCTGGAGAAACGTATTGCGGAACAGATGAAATCATTGTTGTCGATGGCGGAAAAACTGACTGCGGCAAGAAAAAAGCAGGCTCCAAAGATAGAAGAGTCGATACTCGAATTGCTTCGTTGTTTGGGAATGCCGAATGCGAAATTGAAGATCGAATTCAGAATGTTGCGGGAGCCATGCGTGAATGGTTTGGATGAGGTGAATTTCCTTTTCTCTGCCAATAAGGACAAATCATTACAGCCAATAGCCTCGATAGCCTCCGGTGGCGAAATATCGAGAGTGATGCTTAGTTTGAAGTCTGTCTTGTCCCAGTCTTCCGATTTGCCAACAATCATCCTAGATGAGATTGATACGGGTGTCTCTGGCGAGATAGCCGACAAGATGGGCGATTTGATGCGGCAGATGGGAAAGAGTATGCAGGTGGTCAGCATTACCCATTTGCCTCAGATTGCGGCGAAGGGGACTGTGCATTATAAGGTTTACAAGATGGATGATGAGAATACCACCACCTCCCGTATCCGACAGTTGACGGAAGAGGAGAGAATCCGTGAAATAGCACAGATGTTGAGCGGATCCAGTCTGTCTGAAGCGGCCGTCAATAATGCGAAGGAGTTACTGCAGGCTTCTCGATAGGCGGCAAAAATTGTTGATGAGAATGCCGAATTTTCATTCCTACTTTTGGACATTTTTCGTGTTTTTGTGAAAATGCGAACTTATTCATGACCGGAATGAAAAATTGCTCCGCTCTTCTTTATGTAAGGAAGCCGGAGTCTGGTTGTGGTCAGTCCTATTCCTTTTCTGGGAAATCGATTATAGCTCGTCAATCTCCGCCTCTGAGCGTTCCAAGATGCTGGCGGCAAGAGAGTCTGCCGCTTGGATGATGGAGACTAATGGATATAGGCAACGGGAAGTGTCGTAGCAGCGTTGGTCCTCGTAGCTGTTCATGTTGATGCCCCATGCGCCCATGTGCCATCGTATGGCAAGCATCTCAGCTTCTGTCATCTCTAGTCCGCTACAGAGGAGAAAAATTACCGATTTTTCTCCATGCCCCATCGGAAAATTCTTGTATGTCACTTTATATCCTTCCGTGTCCTCCCAATTTCCTAACGCATTTTTCCTTTTCTTGACAGAACGTTTGTATATGTCTATCTTGCAGACGTCGTGAAGTAGGCTGGCAATGATGACGCTTTCCCTTTTTACCTCTTTCTCGATTCCTGGTTCCAAATTCTTCATGCCTTCCCATATGGATAGAGCTGCTTTGCATGTGTTGAGAGAATGGAGCATCAGTCCGCCTTCCGTGTTTAGATGATGGTTGGATGATGCAGGGGCAGTGAAAAAGCCTTGCGTCTCCAACTCTTGTATGACATCTTCTACGCCATCCCGTTCTGTAGAACGGAGAAGCTCTAAAAATTCGTTTTTGCAACCCATGTTGTCATTTTTCATATTATGATTGTATTGAATTATTCTTGCGAGTCGGTAATCGAAATGTTCTTATCCTGTCAGTCGTTTCATTTGACTGGAAGATCTTCTTGATAATAAATATATCAGACGAATTCGTTTGTTATTCTAACCGTAATTTTCAAGGGGGAAAGTTTCGCTTTTGAAAATATTTTATTGTCAGATGTCCTGTAATGATGCAATTGTCCTACAGAATCTTTCTTGCTTCTAGCATGTAAAGCAATCTTTCTACGGAGACTTACTTGATTTCTTTAGTGCAAAAATAACTCAATACGATTTTTCCTCCGGCAGGAGAATCATTCTCTATTGTATTGATAGTATTGCTACGTGTTACGGTAAGCATGCCTTTCAAATCGCCTAACTTGACGATGTTCCCAATGACCTCTAACGTCTGCGAAGAATAAACGCCGCCATCCTCCCATTCTATCATAGCGGAAATTGAGGTGTTTTCCTGGTCTTCGCCTATCCACGCTATTTCAGTATTGCCATCTAAGGTCGTCTCTTCTCCAAGGTGAAATCCTTTGATGTCACTTGTTTTGACCGTATTGGTCAACGTCATGTTTTTTTTGCGGATAAATTTGAACTCAACGGATTTTATTCCTTTGCCCAAGTCTAAATGATACGGATACGTATTTGTATTATTCAAGTCAATGCCATATTCGGTCAATTCTGAGCCATTGATCCAAAGACTCTGCTCTCCATCCAACTTGATGGAATTCAATACATCCTCCTTGTCTTTGCTGAAATGGGCATAGGCAGTTACTCCTTCTTCTGAAATTGATACCGCATAATCTTGATAAAAGGGAGTGTCGCCTAAATCTTCAGAATCATCCTGCGAACAAGATGCCATCCATGCTCCCAAAAGCATTATAGAACAGATATTCCAAATTGTTGATAATCTTTTCATGAATTTTTCGTTTTATACAGAATCCGTTATGTATAGATTTTGGGAAATGGATTCTTAATTTCTCCTAATCTTTGTTATTCGAAACAAAAGTACTGCTTTTTTATAAATTAGATGAATCGAAATGCTTGATTTGTGTGCTTGGATGAGGTTCCCGGATTAAATAAATTATGGGTCTGTATTGAATGGATAGTTTGGCAGTTTAGAAGGAAGAAAGATTCCCTGCTTTTCCCCAATGATATTTCCTCTCTTTCTGAAAAATCGTTTGTAAAGTTGCGTTTTGCACGATTTTTACAACATTTTGATTGAAAAATCCACTATAGATAGCTTGTTTACTTTTATTTTTGTTTTCCTTGAAAGAGGAAGGCTGTGATTATATTTAAAATTTGTTATTTTAATACCATGATAAAAAAACATATTCTTTTATTTTTTCTTTTAGCCCTTGCTGTGCAATCCTATTCGCAGCGGCAAGTGGAAAGGCTGAATCGTGGCGTTGTCGCCACTCGAAATGGAAACGCTTCTGCCTATGTAGGTTGGCGTCTTCTTGCGTTAGAAGATTGGTCGGTAGGTTTCAATGTGTATAAGTCGGTTGGCGGGGAAACTGCCGTACTTTGCAATGCTTCGCCGATTACCAGCAGTACGAATTTCGTCGATAGAAACGTGGATTATTCCAAGGAGAATGTCTATACGATAAAGACCGTCAGCAACGGTATCGAATCCGAGGTGGGCGAGTCGTACACGCTTGCTGCCGAAACGCCCAACCGGGCTTTTATCCCAATAACATTGAAGCCATATAATGACGGCACTGTTTACGACGTGGTTCATGTGTATGTGGGCGATGTAGATGGGGATGGCGATTTCGACTACATTGTGAAGCGCGTGCCGCAAGATGCTGCAAACTACAGCATCAAACTGGATGCGTATAGCAATGAGGGAAATTTCTTGTGGACGGTCGATTTGGGCATGAATCAGGAAACTTACATCAATACGATGACGGCACCCGTGCTTGTTGCCGATTTCAATGGCGACGGGAAGGCGGAGGTCATTTCCCGAACCTACGAGGGAACCCGTTTCGGAGATGGCACTACCATTGGCGATACGAATGGAGATGGACGTACGGATTATAACTCCCACGCCGGTTCCGGAACGGCTGCCAATGTGATGTCAGGCCCGGAGTTCATCTCCCTGATAGAGGGTGCAACAGGTAAGGAGTTGGACCGTAACTACTTCATCAGCCGTGACCTTTATACGCAGGACAAAAACGGATGGGGCGACAACTATGGTGCCCGTGTCAATTTCATCATGTCGAGCGTAGGCTCGTTTGACGGGGTGAAGCCAGGAGCTCTCTTTTCTCGTGGACATGGGGCTTGCATGGTGGTGGAGGCTTGGGATGTGGTGGACGGAAAACTGCATAAGCTGTGGAATTGGGCGTCTAAAGGAAAATCTTTTGCAGTGGGCGGCTGGACCGATTTTCACCAGATACAGTGCATCGACGTGGATGGCGACGGCAAGGACGAGACCTCTTGGGGCGCCTGCATGATGAATCCGAACGGAACGGTGCGTTACACTACGAAATATTGCCATGGCGACCGGCTTGTCATCACCGATATAGACCCAAACCGTCCGGGGTTGGAGGCTTTCATCGTGCAACAGAATAATCCGGAACTGATAGGTTCGGCACTTTATGATGCCGCTACCGGACAAACCATCAAAGACTGGAAGATTTCATCTACCAGCGATGTGGGGCGTGGCGACGTGGCCGACATCGATCCCAACTCTCCTGGAATGGAGATGTTCGACACAGGCTCCGACTATGTCCATGCCGCCAATGGCACGGAAGTCTCTGATAAAAATGGTATGTTCCCGGCTGTCAGCGTGTGGTGGGACGGGGACCTGCTGCGAGAGAAGTTTTATGGCGCCAACGGTACGGCTACCAACCCCATCCTGAATAAGTGGGATTATGTAAACAAGAAGGAGAACCGTTTGTGGAGTATGTATAACGATTGGGGAAACTATTCCGTAATCGCTCCGTATGCCGGACGTGCCGCTATGATTGCAGATGTTTTTGGAGATTGGAGAGAGGAGATTTTCTTGGAAACTTCAGACCATACCACCTTGCGTATCTATACCGCCAATGAGGAAACCAACCACCGTATCTATACCTTGATGCAGAATCCGGCCTACCGCAACAATGCGACATCGAAGGGGTATCTCTGTTCCAAATATACAGATTACTTCATTGGCGAAGGCATGAAGACACCTCCCGTTCCGAATATTGTCGAGGTGGGAACGGAGACTTTCAGAAAGTCAGTTGCTCTGAAAGCAACGGCCGGCGACGGACAAGTTGCGCTTTCTTGGGAATGTGAGAACTTCAGTAGTGCCGGTAGTGTGGTTCAGGTGATGCGCAGCACCGATCCGGAACCTTCTACGCGCGGCCGTATAGCTTATGTGACAAATGGAGCGACCACTTACGTGGACACGGATGTGGAGAATGGCACCACCTATTATTATTGGTTGAAGGTGACCACGGCCGGCGAACTGGTTCTTACCGATGTGGCTTCCGTAACTCCAACTAATCCCGACGAAACGGGAGTGGAAGATGCCGATGCGGATATTGTACGTGGGGAGGTGCAGCTATTTCCTAATCCGGTAAGTGAGGAATTGAGCGTTTCCTTCGTTTCGAAGAAAGAACAGTCGTTTAACCTGATTGTCACGAATGTGTGTGGTGCCGTTTGCTGCAAACATCAGTTTGTCTCTCAAAAGGGAGACAATCAATTTCTGGTAGATTTATCAGACTTTTCTTCTGGCCTATATTACTTGACGATAGAATCAGGGAAAACTATAATAGTGGATAAGTTGATTGTGAAGTGAAATGTGGAGGCGTTACTCTTCTGATTGTCTTATTCTCTCTTCCTTCTCTATCAAAATGTAGAAAGAGATGAATGGGTTGTCGGTGTGGAAGCGCATATTAAAAAATAGGTTATGGCATACAAACTAAGAATTTATATTTTGTTCGTGATGAGCGTTTGTTCATTGGCGACAAGTGCGGTGACAAAAGGCAACTTTGATTTTGTGGTTGGGGTGGATGGCGATTTCAAGGCGGCAAAGGCAGCGGCCGAATCATCCTCTAAGTCGCGCTTCATTATGTTTTTCCCGGATGGGTCTTATGACATCGGGTCGTTGACGGGCGATGACAATCAGATGTCGACCTTTAAAAAGGGAAATGTTTCTTTTATAGGTCAGAGCATGGATGGCGTGACCATTTACAACAAAGCCGTCAACGAGGGCATCAGCATCTCGGCTACTCTGTACCTGCAGTCGAGCGCATCGAACGTTTATTTGCAGGACATTACTTTCGAGAATAAAGCTACGTATGTGGCTAGCGCATCCGCCAATCGGTTTGTGGTGATTATGGATAGAGGCAATAAAAATGTCTATAAGAATGTCCGTATGTTGAGTACGCAAGACACATACTATACTCCGTCAGGTGACAATCGATCCTATCTGGAAGATTGTGAGATACATGGTACAGTAGATTTTATATGCGGCGGCGGCGATTTGATGTTCAATAAGTGTTTGCTTTATTTGGAAAATCGGTCTAATAATTGTGTGACGGCTCCGGCTGGAACCGGTCAATGGGGATATGTGTTTCTTGACTGCACAATAGATGGATATTCTGTGAATAACAATTCCTATCGTTTGGGACGTTCTTGGAATAACTCGCCGCGTTCGGTGTTTGTCAACACTTCTATGAAGGTGTTGACATCTGCGGCAGGATGGGGAGAGCCGATGAATGTGGTCCCGTCTCTTTTTGCGGAATACAACAGCAGGGATGCGAATGGAAATCTGGTGAATACAAGTGGACGCAAATCCTCTTATACCAAAAATGGGACGACGGTTTATGTCAATCCCGTTCTTTCGGATTCTGACGCGGCTAAATACACAGTGGCTAATGTGATGGGAGGGTCTGATGGTTGGTGTCCTGACAATTCGACTCGACAAGTGGCCGCTCCGTATATATCTGTCAGTCAAAATCTAATTTCATGGGACGATGACGATTTGGCTCTTTGTTATGTCATTTTTAGAAACGGGAAGTATGTGGTTAATACGACGGCAACCTCTTATGCTGTTCCTCTCGGAGCAAATCCATCTGATGAATATACGGTGCGTGCGGCCAATGAAATGGGAGGTTTGGGTCCGATGTCCAATGTGGTTAATCCGAGTGTCGTTTCCGAAAACTCTGAAGTCTCACTTTTTTATTACAACAATGGAACACTATCCTCTTCGTTGGATAATGAGAATGATAATATGTGGACGTGCTCGGACAATGGGAAAACCGATTATGTATGGGCCATAACCGGACGTGATGACAAAAGCATTCTTCCCGGAAGCCCCATTACATATAATGGTTCTGCTTATACGACCTTTAAGTCTTCTAATGGAGCACAAAACACGCTTTATCTGCCGAAAAATGTAAAACCAAAGAAAGTGACATTTGTTGGCTATTCGAATACGGCGGAGGATATTGGCTATCTGACGGAGGTGAATGGAAATGCAATTTCCTTGCCCGTCTCGACCAATACGGGAATGGATAATTATGCACAAAATCCGACACAGATAAGCTATGTCTTCCCGGAGGATGTGTGTGGCCAATTTACCTTCACGTTCAGTAATAAGCAGGTGTGTTTTGT
>Ga0172377_10005853_pt1 | contig 12645 bp, 10 predicted proteins | sample Pumphouse3metaG_FD_119749 | JGI IMG/M metagenome (GOLD analysis project Ga0172377, IMG submission 119749) | Leachate microbial communities from a municipal landfill in Southern Ontario, Canada - Pumphouse #3 metaG | ecosystem: Engineered > Solid waste > Landfill > Unclassified | place: Canada... | reverse complement strand
GCGGGCCATTTCAGAGGCAAACACAAAATCATTCAGCGCTTGGTTCTCGGCTTGCAGGATGGTGTCTTTGCTACCCTCCCATTCCTTTTCCCCGTTGTGCAAGAACACCAGCTTTTCCCCTATGGCCATTACAGAATTCATGTCATGGGTGTTGATGATGGTGGTCATGTTGTACTCGTGGGTAATGTCGCTGATCAGGCGGTCTATGACAATTGCTGTCTGGGGATCCAATCCGGAATTGGGCTCGTCACAAAACAGATAGCGAGGATTCATCACTATAGCACGGGCAATGCCCACCCGTTTTTGCATACCACCACTCAGCTCGGACGGGTATTTATTTCCGGCATCTCTCAGGTTAACTCGCTCCAGACAAAACCCGGCCCGTTCGTTCCTTTCTGCCAGCGACCAATCTGTGAAGAAGTCCAAGGGGAATCGGACATTTTCCAAGGCTGTGGCAAAATCAAACAAAGCGGCTCCCTGGAACAGCATGCCCATCTGCTTGTGGATTGCTTTGCGTTCTTTTTCCTCCAGGTTGGTAAAATCTGTTGTGCCGTAAAAAATGCTTCCTTCATCCACAGAATGCAGTCCTGCTATTGCCTTAAGCAAAACTGTCTTACCCGACCCGCTGGCTCCGATAATCAGGTTGGTTTTCCCTTGTTCAAAATCAACAGACACGTTCTTTAGAACCTGTTGTTTCCCAAAAAATTTAGATATGTTTTGTATTTGTATCACAAACAGTCACACTGGTTTTAGTTGAGCATCAGTTGGGTCAGCGCAAGGTCCGTAAGCAGGATCAGCAAGCAGATAGAAACAATAGAACGGGTACTGGCGCGTCCTACAGCCAGGGAGTTTTCCTTCGGAGAATACCCATACAAAGCAGCTACCGTCACAATAATAAAGCTAAACACCACCATCTTAATCAAGGCATATACAATGTAGTACCCGTTAAAGGCAAAACGCAAACCGGTAGAATATTGACTTAGGGTAATCATTCCTGTAGCTGCCACAATCAGCCATCCGCCAAAAATACCAACCATTAAGCTGAACAACATAAGCAAAGGGTTGAAGAGGCAAACAGAAACCACTTTAGGAAGTATGAGGTAGTTGGCAGAGTTGATTCCCATCATCTCCATGGCATCTATTTGTTCCGTCAACCGCATGGTCCCAATATCCGATGAAATGTTTGATCCCACCTTGCCGGCCAGAATCAGCGCAACCATGGTGCAGGAAAACTCCAGAATAAGACTTTCCCGAACCATATACCCTACATACATTTTGGGAATAAACGGATTTTCAATATTGTACGCAGTCTGAATTACAAGAACGGCACCAATAGCAATAGAGATAATACCAATCAACGGCACGGAACTTAACCCCAATTTTTCTGTTTCTACTACACATTGCTTCCAGAAAATACGCCATTTTTCAGGTTTGGTAAAAACCCGTTTCATAAGCAGAAAATATTCTCCTATCAGTTCAAGGGTTCTTTTTAGCAACTCCCAAAGTTTGATCATGCGTCAAAGATAGTAAATAGACGGCGTTTTTTAATCGGTGGCATTTGTGGTTTCACATCTTTTTCTTTTGTTCGCATGACCGGGTTCAGGTAAATATGAGAGCTGTCAACCAAAGTAATCTTCACCCGCACGTAATGGTCTTCCGGCCTCAGCTTGTAAAAAGCCGAGGCGCTGCTGCTGCCGAAGGTGCTACTGCCAAGCTCGCTGCTACTGATGGCGGAGTTGTCACTGCCGGTTTCGCCCGACACACGTTTCAACAGCAGACCGTCCTGGCCGATAAAGCTGAAGCACAGTGCACTGCCGCTCAAGACCACCACCAGGCTGTCGTCGCAAACCCGGCAACTCTGCAACAAAGGCAGGGAATCCAGACCCTCCCGTTTCCGGGACACCGAACTGTGCGCCAACCTTTCTGTCACCTCTACGCCATAAGCCGCCCCGCTTTCAAGCGCGCGGTACACCGCCTCGGGACTTTCCATACTACTACCGGAATTTCCTACAAAAATCATGGTGAAATCCCGGGCTATGTCTGTCGGCTTAAACACATTATGAGCATCGTCACCGGCAAGAAGCATCGCCGGCCGACCCGCCGACAACGCCACATCCCACAACCCTTCCGAAACCCAAAAATCGTTGAGCACTTCAAAAAGATCGTACCCTGTTAACCGGCACATGTCTTTTTTGCTGTACCCGCCCATCCACGCAGGGTGGTGCAACGCAACCAAACGGGAGTGTTCCTTCAGCTTCTTAAGAACGTGTTGTTTCTGCGAACGTGTCTGCGGCAATATATAATCGTTCCAATACACCTTGCGCGCTCCAATAACACCCTGATGGGTCTTCATTACATTGTATCCATGCTCATACACAGGTATGTACAACCTACACGACATTTCTGTTATATGCTGGTAATCGGATATCCCTATTATATCGTACCCCAACGAATCGTATTTGCACAGCATATCATCCACCGTATTTTTCCGGCCGCTTGTTACAAACCCCCAGGCGTTGGAATGGGCGTGGAAATTGGCCCGCAACCACTTGCCTTCCGAACTTACATTTTCATACGGATTGTACCAATACGGCCCCTCGAAAGGAATGGCAGGGGCCGGCTTATAAAGCGGCATAAAACGTACCAACACATACAATACCAACAGGCCTGAACCCCAAAACAATCCCCTGCGTTTTTTTGATGTTTTCATACTGCCAAAAATAGCCATCCTCCAGATGGTGCGCAACACCGATTCCTATATTTTCAGAAAATTTGCATTACATTTACGCAATGAGCAAATACCTAAAGTTCTTTACGGGACGAGTCGGACAATGGAAACGGCTGAAGGCTGTTTTTGGAAGCACCCCGACACCCCTCCAACCTTTTTGGATGCATTGCGCATCGCTGGGAGAATTTGAACAAGGACGCCCGTTGCTTAGCGCCATCAGGGAAAAATATCCCGACAAAAAAATTCTGCTGACTTTCTTTTCTCCCTCGGGTTATGAAATCCGAAAAAACACCCGGCTGGCTGACTATGTGTTTTACCTGCCGTTGGATACACCACGTAACGCCCGCAGGTTTCTGGACCTTGTCAAGCCAAGAACAGCTATTTTTGTGAAATACGAATTCTGGTATTTCTACCTTACAGGCCTAAAGAAAAGGAATGTTCCCACCTACCTGGTATCGGCACATTTCAGAGCAGACCAAATCTTCTTTAAGAAATACGGAGCCCTGTTCCGTCGCATGCTCACGTGCTTTACACATATTTTTGTGCAGGACGAGTCATCACGTCAATTGCTGGAATCCCTTCCGGCAGCAGCTCCTGCGGCAGCAGCTCCTGCGGCAGCAACTCCTGCAACAGCAACTCCTGCGGAAGCAAACGCACTGCCGGCCACCCTTCCGGTAACTGTTGCAGGAGACACCCGGTTTGACCGGGTCGTGGCGGGTGTAACACAAGACACCGCACCGGAAACCCTTATACAACTGCTCCGGGACCCTGTCCTTATTGCCGGCAGCACCTGGCCAAAAGACCATGTCTTTCTAAAGCGTCTTGCAGAAGACATGCCTTTGCTGCAACTGGTTTTGGTCCCGCACGAAACAGATCCCGCCCAATTGCGCGCTATCAGGCGGCTTTTCCGTTCCCCTCTTCCGGTTTTCTACTCAGAAGCATTGCAGGAAAAGAATCCGGCTCCTCCCAGAATACTGGTGATTGACAGCGTAGGTCTGCTCTCCCGCCTTTACCGGCACGCCACCCTTTGTTATGTAGGCGGAGGTTTCAATGCTTCCGGCATTCACAACATCCTGGAACCGGCAGTACACGCCAAACCTGTACTTTTTGGTCCGAACCACAGCAAATTTAAAGAGGCCGGCAGTATGATTTCACAGCAAGCCGCCGTAAGCTTTCACAATTACGACACCTTGCTTTCTGCTGTTAAACACTGGATGGATAACCCGGCATTACGGGAACAGGCCGGTAAAACGGCAGGCAACTACGTACTGGAAAATACAGGAGCTACACAGCTAATTCTTCAAAAGATGGCTGACCGGGTGCCGTAGCGCCCTCCCGATCCGGGGCAGCATACACAAACGGATACCCATTATGCAAGGCATGTTGCCGGGCCCTAAGTGCATCGTCTCCCATGATCATCACGGTCACGCGGTACCTGCCGTCTGTCGGCACACTATCCCTGCCGTCAACCGGCACGCCATCCCCTGCTTTGCCGGACAACCTAACGCCCCGGGAATTCTGCCTGTCACACCAGCTTAACAGGAAATCCGATTCTTGCCGAGATTGTGTATGTACTGCTATTTTCAGAAAATCTGCTCCTGCGGAAAAAGCCTGCTCCGCCAGCGTATTCAGCGTTTCCTCAGAAGGGATGCTTGCATACATGCTGCCTGCAGAAGTGCCCCAAAAATGGGCCGAGCGGATAATTTTTGCTCCGTGTTGGCGGGCTAACGCCGTGACTTCCTGCACATACGCAGCCGGAGCCTCTATCGGAACGTCCACCCACCCGACACCCCAGGAAATCATCTCTGCAAGTACCTCCGGAACAAGAGTCTGATTTTCAGACCCGACGGCAGAGCGGTCAGGTACGGCTGTTGCCTGCCGGTCAGGTACGGCTGTTGCCTGCCGATCAGGTACGGCTGTTGCCTGCCGGTCAGGTACGGCTGTTGCCTGCCGATCAGGTGCGGCTGTTGCCTGCCGGTCAGGTACGGCTGTTGCCTGCCGGTCAGGTACGAAAGCGCCCAACTGCGTAAGCATCAAGCGGTGCTCTTTCCCCATGCATTGCATACGGAAAGCCAGCAACGCCACGGGAGATAACGCCGGCATCAGATCCAGACGCAATTCTACCCAGGGGGCCCGGTCAATCCACAAAGAAAAATCCTGAACGGCAGAAGCCCCCAGGCAAACACCGGGGTTTCGGGAACGGTTTTCCCACTTGACGACAGGTTCTTTTGAAAACACGTACTGCCCTATTCGGGAAAGCAGAACCAACTGCAAGTCTTCGCCTCGTCTTTTTTTATCGTGCAACATATACGGGATAATCTCCCTTTCCGGACACGGAAGTTCCACATCCAACCCGCAGGCAATCAACACCTCTACTAGCTCATCCCGTTCTGCGGGAGAAAGAAAGGTCTGTACCTGCCCGGCAGAAAGGTGTGCGCCGGAGGACGGTCGGCCTTGTGGATCCGCAGAAAGAAGATGTTGTGTGCCCGCAGCAAGCCGGCCTTGTTCCACAGAATAGGTGGCTGCCAGAGCCATGCCCCGTGCGACAGCTTGCCCGTGGCTTATGGACGGATGGCAGGCTGCTATGGCGTGGCCAAAAGTATGCCCAAAATTAAGGGCTTTGCGCACCCCCTGCTCCAGCAGGTCCTCTTCTATAAACCGTACCTTAATTTCCTGCGAACCTTGTACCAGCCGGCGAAGCACCGACAGGGGCAAATTGCAGAAATCCGTGCCGGAAGACGTGCCGGGACCTGTACAACAAGCCACGTGTTCTTTGATAAAAGAAAAATACGAGGCGTCGGCAATAACCCCGTGCTTGATGCACTCGGCCAGACCGCAACGAAACTCTTCTGCGGGGAGTGTTTCCAGTACAAGCAGATTGCAAAACACCCAGCGGGGAAGTACCGTACACCCAATCATGTTTTTGTAACGACCAAAATGAATGCCGTTTTTCCCTCCAAGTGCAGCATCTGTCTGAGCCAACAACGTGGTAGGTACCAAACCAAAGGGCATCCCCCTCATATATACAGACCCAATGAATCCCGCAAAATCACACACCGTCCCTCCGCCCATGCCAACCAAAAACCAGGAGCGATCTACATCCCATTCCAAAAAGGTTTCTACGGTTTTTTCTACTTTATCCCACTGCTTTAACTCCTCGCCGGCGTCTAAGGGCAGCGCCTTCCAGGCGGGATCAGCCATCCGTTTAAACCAGGGTTCTACGTTGCGGTCGTACAAAACCACTACACGGCTGCCTTCCGGCACCAACTTGCGCAACTTGCCAAAATCCTCAGAAAGGATTACCTGCCCGTCTTTCTCGGCTTTATTCATTTCGGATGATTTTTTCCTGTCGTTTGATGGCTTCCTGGTGGATAGCACGGTATACTTCTTCTATAAAATCCTTATCCAGTCCCTTTTCTGTGGCCTGCTGCCGGATTCTTTCCAACACCCGGTTCCAGCGTTCAATCTGAACAATTCCAATGCCTCCGCGCTTTTTCACCTCTCCTATAGTATCTATAAGCGACATACGTTTGGCCAGAATATCAACCAGTTCATCATCCAATATACCAATCCGGGTGCGGATGGCATCTATCTCTATTTTTTCTTCTGCCGAAGGGTTTTCTGAAGGTAGCGACCTGCGCCAGGACAACGAGTGCATCAGCTGTTTAAATGCATCCGGAGTCAATTGCTGCGGTCCGTCGCACAACGCTTCTACAGGACAGGGATGTACTTCCAGCATCAATCCGTCAAAGTTCAAATCCAGGGCCCTTTGCGCTACATTCGGAATCAATACCGTATTCCCCGTTAGATGCGACGGATCACACAACAACGGTACCCCGGGCATCGCTACCTTAAATTCAATAGGAATCCTCCACAAAGGAGCATTTCGCAATTGTCCTGAATGGTAATCGCTAAATCCCCGGTGAATGGCATATACGTTTACAGGGTGGTGTCGCATTATACGCTGCACAGCACCAATCCATAAATTCAAATCGGGATTGATGGGGTTTTTTACAAAAATATGAAGTGCCGTTCCTTCCAGCACCCTGGCAATTTCTTCTACCAGAAAAGGATTGGCCGTAGTACGTGTACCCAGCCAAACGGCAGAAAGACCGGCCTTGAGCACCATTTCTGCATGACGGGCCGAGCCGACTTCTGTGCATGCCTTAAGTCCGGTACTTTCCTGAACCTCTCTTAGCCATTGCAGGCCTTCTTCACCTACGCCTTCAAACCCCCCGGGGCTGGTCCTGGGTTTCCATAGACCGGAACGGAAAAACGAAATACCCCCGCCTCCGGCTGCCTGCGGAAGCCTGAAATCTTTCAGTTGCAAAGCAGCCTGCCTTACCTGCTCCTGCGATTCTGCAGCACAAGGACCGGCAATAAGTATTGGATGGTTCATTACTCAGGGTCTTGAATGCGCTCACGGATTTCCTGTTTCACGGCTTTCCACCGGGGAATATCCAACTTGGGACCGATGACTTCTACAACCTTGGCCGCAATCATAGAGCCTATGTCCCCACATTTTTGAGGAGAAAGACCCAGGGAATGTGCATACAGAAAACCTGCCGCATACAAATCGCCTGCACCCGTAGCATCTTTAGCAATGCCCGGCCAGGGTTTTATGTTGTATGTTTTATTATTACTTCTTACAAGCGATCCTTCTTTTCCCAGCTTAACAACCGCAACATCACACGTTTCGGCAATAGCGTGCAACGCCTCTTCCGGCTCTTTTCCCGTATAGGAAAAAGCCTCTGTTTCGTTGGCAAAAACTATGTGAACGTAGTTCTCTATAATATCGTGTAGAAAAGAATTGTTGCTTTCCACCACATTGTAACTGGCCATATCCAGAGAAATAATCATGCCTTCTTCTCTGGCCAATTTTACCGCCCGGCGCACCAGGTGCTGGTTTTGCACCAGGTATCCTTCAATATGAAAGTAATCGTATCCATGAAACATTTCAGGAATCAAGTCATCCGGTCCCAGCTCCAGGGCTGCCCCCAGGTACACGGCAAATGTGCGGTCGGCATCGGGCCCTGTAACAAAAACCATAGCCCGCCCCGAGGCATGCTCCCCTTTAAGCAAACAGGATTTGATGCCGTTGCGGTGCTGATCTGCATAAAAAAGTGACCCCAGTTCATCATCTCCCACTTTGCCTACAAAACCGGACGGCATACCCAGAACGGCTGTCCCCGTAATGGTGTTGGCAGCAGACCCGCCGGCCACATATTGTACCCCAAGAGGCTTTAAGTCGCGCCATATGGTGTCGGCCGTTTTGGCATCTACATGTTGCATACTCCCGTGAGGAAGATGAAATTTTTCCAACAGAGATTCATCCGGCAACAAAGCCAGAATATCGGTGAGGGCATTCCCCATCCCCAAAATAGATTTCATACGGTTTTACTTTACTACAAATGTAGCCTAAATTTTCTGAATGTCCTTTTTTCGTACCTTTACGCGGCTATGGACCGAAAAAAAATCCTGCGGGCAGTTCTCTTTGCTGCATTGGCTTTGGTACTGCTGTATTTTTCTTTCAGAGGCATCCACTGGAACGAATTCCTGGACGGCTTGCGTTCTGCCAATTATTTCTGGGTACTGATGTCTGTCTTTGTTGGGGCCCTCTCTTTTTACGTACGGGCTGCCCGCTGGCGGATTATCCTCATGGGACTGGGAAAACCGGTAAAGAGAATCGACACGTTCAACGGAGTAGGAATTGCCTACCTCACCAACTTTGCATTGCCGCGTGCCGGAGAAATAACCCGATGTGGCGTAGTGGCCAACCGGACCGGACTGGGTTTTGACAAGGTGCTGGGAACTGTCATTCTGGAAAGAACTTTTGATATGATATGCCTTGTGGTCATAACCATAGCCGTGGCCTTTCTCAGGATGGAAGTATTTGGGGAATTTTTAGTCCGGCAGGTCTGGACCCCGCTTACGCACTGGTTTGATGGTTCTGCTGTATGGGTCATTTCGCTGCTTGCAGCCCTGATTATACTACCCATACTGCTATGGATTGTCTTTCGCAAAAAACTGAAAAAATACAAGGCCGTTACTAAAATTACCGGTTTCTTCAAGGGTATGTGGGACGGGCTGATTGAAAGTTTTAAAATGCCCCACAAGGGAATGTTTTTCTTTCTTACCGCCCTCATGTGGTTCCTGTACGTGTGCACCAGCTATTGCACCATACTGGCCACCCCGTTACGGGATACGCTCACATTTACAGACGCTTTATTTCTGATGGTAGTCGGCAGTTTCGGCTGGGTAGTTCCGGTACAGGGAGGTTTTGGGGCGTTCCATTTCATTGTCACCTTGGCTCTGGTTGCCGTGTATGGGCTATCCCATACAAACGGTATGGTATTCGCCACCATAAGTCACGAGGCACAAGCTGTCACCATGTTGCTGACCGGACTGTTTGCTGTCATTTACATGAGCGTATCCAAAAAGAGCGTAAAAACACATTAAGGATCCCGACTTGTCCCTTTCAAATCTTGTCCCTTTCAAATTTAGTCCCTTTCAAATTTAGTGCGGTCATAAATCCCTGTATATCAGCTAAGGGAGGGGACCCGCCGCAAGGTGGGAAGGAGTTGCAGGGCCGATACAGACCGAACGCGTCATTATGGCAAGGGTAGTGAGTGCTTGTGGAGCACTTCTTACTGCAACTCATTATATCCCTGCGCGTTAGCGCACCGCCTTTGATGGCGCTACTTACTACCCTTCACGAAAAACACGGAAAACAGTCACTTCTGCCGAAGGGTAGTAAGTACCCCAAAGCCACAAACAGCTGTAACCAATTAAATATCTGCGCGTTAGCGCACCGTCTTCAAAACCGCTACTCACTACCCTTCAGAGGGGCAGGCGGAACTGCAACGAAATTCGTCAGCGTTCGGTCTGTATCGGCTAAGGAAAACATTGGCTCCCGAAAAGGGAGGGGACCCGCCGCAAGGTGGGGAGGATTTTCCGGGCCGATACAGACCGAACGCGTCATTATGGCAAGGGTAGTGAGTGCTTGTGGAGCGCTTATTGCTGCAACTCACTATATATTTGTACGTTAGCGCGCCACCTTCAAAACCACCACTCACTACCCTTCAGAGAAGAGGGGCCGGAGGAGCAGCAACAGAGTATGCCGCGAAGGAGCAGCGGAATGTATCGGTAGAGGAGAACAAAATTCGTCAGCAACGGAATACGCGGACGGATGTCGAGGCGAAAATCAGAGTTATCAGGAAACAAGAATACAAGTCTATTGGAGGAAAATGGAGCTATGATTCCTTAGCTTTTAAAAAGCAACTTGCCCAATGCCCCCATCCCGGAAACTTTCACAATCTCTATGCGTGTGCCTTTGGGGATATGGGTGCGGGCGTTGTACGACGAGATAAATATTTTTTCAAATCCCAGGCGGTTGGCCTCGGCAATCCTGCGTTCCAAATGAGGCACGGGGCGAATTTCACCGCTTAACCCCACTTCTGCCGAAAAGCACCACCGGCCGGGAATGGCCAGGTCAAAAGCCGAGGAAAGAATAGCACTGACAACGGCCAGGTCGGTCGCCGGATCAGTGACTTTCAGGCCACCGGCCATATTCAAAAATACGTCCTTGGTAGCCAGGCGGAAGCCTGCCCGTTTTTCCAGAACGGCCAGGAGCATGTTCATCCTGCGGATATCAAACCCGGTGGCTGATCGTTGCGGTGTGCCGTAAGCGGCTGTGCTAACAAGTGCCTGCGTTTCAATTAAGAAAGGACGCGTACCGTCCACCATGGCCGCTACCGCCATACCGCTCAGATTTTCCTCGTGCATGGGGATAAGCATTTCTGAAGGATTTTTCACTTCCCGCAACCCCGTTTGTGTCATTTCAAAAATGGCCAATTCTGCCGTAGAACCGTACCGGTTCTTAAAGCTGCGCAACATACGGTAGGTATGGGTGTTGTCCCCTTCAAACTGCAATACCACATCCACAATATGCTCCAGCACTTTAGGACCGGCAATGCTGCCTTCTTTGGTGATATGCCCCACCAGGATGACGGGTGTATGCGTTTCCTTGGCATAGCGGAGCAACATGGCGGCACATTCCCTCACCTGGGTTACACTGCCCGGTGAAGAATCCAGCAGCTGCGAATACACCGTCTGAATGGAGTCAATGATGAGCAGGGCCGGATTTATTTCACGGGCACGTTCCAGGATGTTTTCCAGCATGGTCTCGCACAGGACCAGACAGTTATCCGGCCCGGCGGCGGGAGTGACAGAGGCCGTGGAAACCGGATTAACGGGAGAACTTCCGGCGAGGCTGGCAGCGGGGCCGGCGGAGCTGTCAGCAGCTACAGAAGGGCTGGCAGCAGCAGCGACAGCAGAACTGCCGACAGGGGCAGCGACAGCGGGACTGCCGACAGAGGCATCGACAGCGGGACTGCCGACAGAGGCATCGACAGCGGGACTGCCGACAGGGGCATCGACAGCAGGCGCTGCAGCGGCGGGCGCCAGGCGCTGGGCGCGCATGCGGATCTGGCGGGCCGACTCCTCGCCCGACACATACAGTGTAAGCAAATGCGGGGCGTGCAGCGGAATCTGCAAGCTAAGGGTAGATTTACCTATACCCGGTTCTCCGCCAATCAGGATGACCGACCCGGGAACCAGACCGCCTCCCAGCAAGCGGTCCAACTCGTCATTATGCAAAGAAATCCGCTCCTGATCCTGTGTGGAAATCTCCCCAATGGGAACGGCGCGGGCTCCTGTGGATACCCTTGTTCCGGAAGACCGGCCCCCGGCCGCAGACGGTGCCTGTATTATTTCTTCTGCAAACGTATTCCATTCCCCGCAGGACGGACACCGGCCCAGCCATTTGGCAGACTCGGCTCCGCAATTGCTGCAAAACCATGCTTTTTTTACTTTACCCATAACACAAAGATAATTTATTCTATCTTTACTCTATGAAAAAATATGGCTTGCTTTTATTACTCTTGCTACCTGTCAGTTTATGGGCTCAGGATTTTGCGCCTTATGCCCGGAAGGTAGCCAAAGATTGGAACATCACAGGCTCAGCTCTGGCTGTGATTAAGAACGACTCCCTTGTCTTTGTACAAGGGTTTGGAGAAAAACTCAAAGACAGCGGTTTGCCGGTAGACGGTAATACGGTCTTTCAGATTGGATCTGTCAGCAAATCGTTTACAGCAATGCTCATTGCCATGCTGGTAGACGAAGGGAAGGTTGACTGGTCTGCTCCCATCAAACAGTACCTCCCCGATTTTGAAATGTACGACCCCTGGGTAAGTGAAAATATGCAGGTAAGGGATCTGCTGTTGCACCGCTCGGGTCTGCCGGGACAGGCGGGTACGTACATTCCTTGTCTGGGATACGACAGGGACGATATGTACCATATGCTTAAGTATATACCCCCGGCAAACAGCATGAGAACCACCTACGGCTACAACAACATTTTGTTTATAGTAGCTGAAAAAATCATAGCCGCCGTTACGGGAAAAAGCTGGGAAGAAAACCTGCAGGAAAGGATTTTCAGTCCCTTGGGCATGCACAATACCAGTGTTAACGAAGAAGGGTTTCTGGCCCATGCAGACGGGAATACCCCACACGAGTCCCTGGTAAAGGACGGAAAGATTATCACAACCCCCATGGAGGGAGAAGAACAGGCATTGCACTGGCTTACAGTCATTGGCGCAGCCGGCGGCATCAATTCTACGGTATTGGATATGATGCAATGGTGCCGCCTGCACCTGTCTAACGGAGTACTTGACGGAGACACCTTGCTTTCGGCTGCCCAAATGAACTACCTGCACAGAGGACAAACGATTACCTCCCAAACAGACAGCAAAACAAACATATACTCTCCGTGCTGGTTTGTAGAACAAAACAGCCGGTACCGTGTTTGGTTTCACACGGGAAGCACCTGGGGATTTACAGCCCTCTGTACTTTTGTT
>Ga0172377_10005851_pt1 | contig 12646 bp, 11 predicted proteins | sample Pumphouse3metaG_FD_119749 | JGI IMG/M metagenome (GOLD analysis project Ga0172377, IMG submission 119749) | Leachate microbial communities from a municipal landfill in Southern Ontario, Canada - Pumphouse #3 metaG | ecosystem: Engineered > Solid waste > Landfill > Unclassified | place: Canada... | reverse complement strand
TCCTCAATAGAATATCAGGATTTTTTTCGATAAAGAAAGTATCCTGCATATCTCTTGCCGGATGTTCCGGTGGAAAATTCAAAGCTGAAAATACATGCCAGTCATCTTCTATCTCAGGTCCTTCATTTACCAGGAATCCAAGACGTGAAAAAATTTCTATAATTTCGTTTCTTACAATAGCCAGAGGATGACGTGTACCTAATGTAAGTGGCTCGCCAGGACGTGTCAGATCATTTTTTATTTCTGAATCATCTTTTTCTTCGAATCGCTCACTGAGTTCGTCAAGTTTTTTTACGGTAAAGGTCTTTAGATCATTAATTGCCTTTCCAACGACCTTTTTTTTATCTGGAGAAACCGTTTTAAAGTCAGCAAAAAGTTTATTTATTTCACCTTTTTTACTAATGTATTTTACACGAAGATTTTCTACCTCTTCTTTTTTTGAAGTTTTTATTTTCTCCAGTTCTTCTTTTATCTGTTCTATTTTCTCCAGAATCATGATATTCAATTGAATTTTCGTACAAATATACACAATTTTATATTTTTATGGCACAGGATTATGTCCTAAGGTAAAAGACAAAAAAAATATAAAGATATATTCTTGTTTTTTTGTCCTTTGACTACAGGGTTTTTATTTCATAACCGAGATATTTTTGATTCGTATATTTTTTAGGGGGCGATAATTTTTGTCAACATCTGTTTTGCTGATTTTATCAGCTACATCCATTCCGGAGATTACTTCTCCAAAAATAGTATATGTACCATCAAGATATGGGGCTCCGCCAATGGTTTTATATACCTGTCTTTGTCTGGCTGTAAAGTGAATGTGTTTTTCTTTTTCCAAATCGTCTAATTCTGAATCGGAATAAGGGCGTCCTGTGACTATATAAAATTGCGATCCGTCAGATCTGAATTTACTGTTTTTTTTGTCCGGCATTCGGGGCGAGCCTATCATTCCGCGCTTGTGGAACAGTCCGTGTACTATATGTGAGGGAAGTGTATAACCAGGGCCTTTCCAGCCTACAATATCATCTTTCCCGGCATATCGTGTATCCGCAGCTCCGCTTTGTATTCCAAAACCTGCCATTACGCGGTGAATCAGTAAATTGTTATAATAACCTTCGCGTGTTAGTGAGATGAAGTTATCGCGGTAAGATGGAGTTAAATTGAATAGTTTTATTTTAATGTTTCCCATGTCTGTTACTATAAGCAATCCTTTTATTTTGCTATTGGTCCGGCTTATTGCTTTATCTTGTGTTGATGTCAGAAGATTAAGCGGTTTAGCCTTTTTTTTGTCTTTTAGCAGGTTTTGAATATAGAAAGAAGGAGTTACCAGGCTCTGTTTATCATAGTCTACTATTTTTGAATACCCCACTCCTATGCATTGTTCCGGAGTTAAAAAAACCGGGGAACCAAATGACGGAGTGTAAAAAATATTTGTAACTGTGTAATTATGACTGCCCTCTATTGTTATATAACCGATATTTTTACCATTATGAAGAGAAAGAATTTTATGTTGTGGTTTAGATAGATAAGTTATTTTTTTCCCTGGAGATATTTTTTTTGAGACAAGTTTTACAGGGAGCCGGCAGATATTTTTAGTTTTCAAAATGAGCAGATCATTGGTTCTGTCAACGGCTACAAACTTTGTTATTTCGTATGATTTTGTGCCGTCCCAGGGCATAATTTTTGCTTTTGTAGCGTGTAGTAACGGAGTCATTCGGCATACAATAAGGTTGCTGTCTATAAAGAAGGCTGTTTCTTTGTTCAAAAATCTTTTACCGTCATAGCTCTCAATTGTGGCAATAGATGGGATTAATTTTTTATAGCTGTCTTTTTTTGTGGTTGTAGTCGATAATATAGCCTGAGATTCCTTTTTTACTGATGTCCTTTTTCCCCCACCGGGATTACAGGCAGTTGCTAGAAAAAATAGTATAAATCCTAATAAAAACAGTTTTTTGTATTTACTATTCATTGTTTTCAAGTTTAGTCGGCTATATGATTTTTACTGAATGATTTTTACATGAATTTTTACATCTGTATAAGGACGGTGGTTTTTATCTGTTTTTAAAGCGGCGATTTTATCTATGACGCTGAATCCTGATATGCATTGACCGAATACCGTGTATTGTCCATCCAAAGCAGGATATCCGCCTTTTGTGGTATATACTTTCCGCTGTTCTTCCGTAAAGTTAAGAATTCCCGTTTCAAGATTCATTTTTGATGCAATATCCTGTTTTACCTGCTCTGCCAGTTTCCTGAATTCAGCTACTTTGTGTTCTTTTTTCAGCTTTTTTAGTTTTTCTCTCACAGAAGGAGTTATAACATCATAAATAATTTTTGAACGTAAAGGACGGTTGACAGCAATTTCCAATGTATCCAAGGCTCCCTGACTGTAAACTTTACCTTTAACAATATAAAACTGGGATATGTCAGATTGTTTGAACGGGTTAATTTTGTCCGGCTGACGAGGAGCACATAATGCCCCTTTCCCATGAAAATGATTAGCTTTTATTTCGTCGTCCACTGTAAAATCCGGATCTCCGTATCCTATCTTTGTACCTGAAGGAGCATTCCGAGATGACTTGGAGCCACCCTGAATTAAAAAGTTTTGAATTACACGGTAGAAAAGTGTGCCATCGTAATATCCTTCGCCGGCTAATTTTAAAAATTCTTCACTATGTTTTGGGGTATCGTTGTATAATTTGAATCTCATATTCCCAAAGTTTGTTTCTATTTCGACTATATGATTCTGCGTTTTCCCTTTCACAGCGAAACAGAATAAAAAACACAGTGCAAGAGGAATAGCTTTTGTCAGTATCTCTACGAATTTTTTCATTTTTTGTGATTTTATACAAATATAATGATTCTCATTTGTCAGACCCAGAACATAGCGTTCCCTTTTTTCTTACAGCTGAAAAAAGTAGAAAAAATGACAGGTAAGTGTATCTTTGAATATTATAAGTAATTGAAAGTACGGAAATTTTTAATCTGATAGCTGAAAATGTATGAAAACGAAACTTTATATAAAAATTTATGGAAATGAATATTTTGAAAGTAAATTCCTGTATTGAACTGGAGAAGATAAATCTTTCTCATGCTTTTTTGATGTTTGAGGCAGTTGAAGAAAATAGAAATTTTTTGTCAGAATGGCTTTCATTACCAAGTGAGGTGGAAACGCAGGATGGTGCCGTAGAATTTATCCGTGCTGTATTAAAGGATTCCGAAGAAAAAGAAGATTCTGTTTTTGTTATATGGTACCGGAAACAATTTTCAGGCCTTATAAGTCTGAAGGAAAATGATCTTTTGAACAAAAAAATAGAAATAGGTTACTGGCTTACGGAAAATATGACTGGGAAAGGGATTGTTACTAAAAGTGTTAAGGTTTTATCTGAATATATTTTTATGGTTATGAATTTAAACCGTATAGTAATTAGATGTGCAGTTGGAAACATTAAGAGTTCTGCTATTCCCAAACGTTTAGGTTTTACTTTTGAAGGAGTTGAAAGGGAAGGGGAAAAACACCCTAAAAATTATCTGGATATGGAAGTATATAGTTTTTTAAGGAAGGATAATCATTCCGGATTAAAATAATAATCAATAATATAATATAACCAGCAGTATATTATAAAGAGTTAAAGGTTCCTTGGGAATAAGGACTAATATGATCGGGATAGGATTCTGATTTTATGCCGATAATATGCGGAAGATGTATATACTCAGTCTATACTACCTGTATTTCCTGTCCCTGAAAGGTTATGTGTTCTCCTTTTCTAATTTTAGCCCTTTTGCGTAATTCAGGTTCTTTTTCTTCATTCCTAAAAACCAGCCCTTCTTCTACTGCCAATTTTGCCTGTCCTCCTGATTCTACTAGTTTGAGAAGTTTTAGTAGTTTTATTAGTTCAATATATTCCGTTTTTAATTTGAATTTTATTGGTTCCATAATTTTATTTTTCTATGTTTATTTATGTTCTGTTAAAGAGTGGGAAAGAAGGCATCTTTGATATGGTCAAGATGATAATTGTTTTCAGATAATACTATTGAAATTATATCGAAACGTGTTTCTGTTCTCAATTTGTTTTTATAAATATAGACTTCTGCTGCATTCATAAGATTTTGTATTTTTTTTCTTCCTACGGCTTCATATGGTTCTCCATATATTGGCGTTGTTCTTGTTTTAACTTCGACAATAATAAGTAAATTTTCTTTGTTTTTGGCAATTATGTCTACTTCATAATGATGACATCTCCAGTTCCTTTCCAGAATTTTGTAACCCTTCGACTTAAGATATTCAACAGCAAGGTCCTCCCCACTATTACCTATTCCTTTTTTTGAAAGTGAATACGGCCCTTTTTTTTGATGGTTGTTGGTTATCATTACTAAATATTATATTTCTCTAAAAAGAACCTTGTTGGAGGTTATTGAAAGGGAATGCTCTGCACCTAATTTAAGTGGCAGGTTTAGTTTTACATGCCCTGCCGGGTAATTAAAACAAACCGGGTAATCATATTCTTTTACAGAATTAAGAATGATTTCCGCAACATTTTGTCCAAAATGAGACTTGTTATCAATAAGTTTTGTCATCTGTCCCACAACCAGACCTTTCAAATTTTTTAATTTTTCTGAGAGTTTAAGACTGTACATCATACGGTCTATGTGATATAAATATTCCGACAAGTCTTCAATGAAAAGAATTTTACCGTCTGTTTTCTCTTCGAAAGGTGTTCCCAGCAGACTGTAAATCAGAGAAAGATTTCCTCCGGTAAGTTGTCCGGCACTAGATCCTGTTCTGTTTTCCGGAACAGACGGGAATTCTATAGAATTTTTTTTCCCTTTCAATGTTTTTATTAATTCTATAAAACTTCTTGTTGGATTATCTCCGTCTGTATAATAATTACACATTGCTCCATGAATACTGCAAATTCCTTTATTTTGAAGCAATGCATGTAGAATAGTTATATCACTGAATCCAATCAGCCATTTAGGATTATTTAAAAACTTAATGAAATTGATTTGCTCTGCAAGACGAATGGCTCCGTATCCACCCCTGGTACAGAAAATTGCTTTGCATTCAGGATCATCTAAAGCATTTTGAAGATCCTCCAGCCTTTGATTGTCTGTACCTGCAAACTGAAAATGTTGTTTAAAAACATTTTTTCCGACAGAGACAGAAAACCCCTCTTTTTCTAAAAGATGGCAGGCGGAATTTATCTTTTGGGGTTGTATTCTGCCTGAAGGAGAAACCAAACAAACTTTATCTCCCGGTTTTAAATAATCAGGAATAGTCATTCGTGATTTTGTTGAAATCATAATAGATATTAAGTTGCCTTTCGCGTGCAATTATATAGTTAGGTTATAATGGAATTATTTTGAAAATCATAGTCAGAATTAGATTTTTCATAATTTTTAATCATATATATTGCCTGATCCTGGATACTTGAACTCTAGAATATTATATAATGTTTTTAATGTTTTTTATAAATCCATACTCCGGATTTTGGATTTTCTGTTAAAAGTTTCTTCCTGGCTGTTTCAGCATCTTTTATATTGAAAAATTGATCAATTGATACATAATGAAGATTTTTGTTAAAATTGATATCTATTACATGTGTATATCCTTTAGCTTTCATTTTATCCATATACTTAACTGCATGTTCGTGGCTTTTAAAAACTCCTCCTATTATAAAATAGGAAGCATTTGAAGATGAAATGTTTTCCGGTTTTTTTAAAGTCTTTGGACTGGTACTCTCTTTGCTTATATTTGAGGTAGTGTCCTTATTAACAATAATCTGTTTTTTCGAATCTTCTTTCAGGGTCAAAGAATCCTGAGGCTTTGCAGGAACAAATATCTTTTCTTTAACGGGTAATTTATTATTATGTTTTTTATCCAGTTCCTCGTTTATTATAAGAGCAGTAACAATAATTACTGCAAGCACAAGTATGATTTTAAGTAACATAAATCCTTTGGAATCAGCGTTTTTTCCATGAATAGGGTTTTTTACAGGGGGTGTCTTTTTTTGTTCAACAGTTTTTTTTTCTCCGATAGGTATTTTTGTGAGAGGGGTCTCTTTTTTTTGAATAGGTTCAATCATGGGAATATTTTTTTTAGTGGTAATAATTTTTTTATTCTGAACAGATTCTTTATTGAAAATAATTTCTTTGTTTTTAATGGGTTTTTCTCCTTGAATTGTTTCTTTTAAAGGAGATTTCTCATTTTTAATAGCAGCTTCTTTTCCTGGAATATTTTTTTTTACAGGATTATCTTTTTCTTTATTAACAGATATTTTTTTTTCAGAAGATTTTTTTTCCCAAAACCAATATTTATTTTTAATTTTCTTTAGTCCTTTCTTTTCTTCATTATAAGTAGAAGATTCAAATCTAAAAGAAGGCATCCCAAAACTTGAAATGTTAAAATTTTTTTTAACCTGTTCTGTAAAATAAAGATCTCCCTTTAAGTCATATTGAAGGATTCCTATATCCGGAATTTCAATTTTATCCCCTTCTCCAAGACGATAAATTATATTTTTAACTGATCGGCTGACTTTATTGGAAGCTTCTGTACGGCTTATGCCTTCATTTTTTATGATACAGTCTGAAAGTAGATTGTCATTATATTTTAAATTTTTGTCGAAACGAATTGATGCACAAGGAGGAGTAAAATTTCCTTCATGAATTTCGGCCGATTTATAATGTCCGCTAAATCCTCCCAACTCTGGCAGAATAACATAATCATTTTTTAGTAAAAGATCTTTGATGTAATTTAACAATTCCACTTAGTATAATTTTTATGAGTCAAAGTTAAAAAAACATATGCTAAAATTTTTTGTTTTCAACAATTATAAAAATTTTGATAAAAACACAATTTAGTTTAAAATCGATAATATAAAAATACAAATAATTACGTGTATTTTATATATTTTTGATAAAAACTAATTATGATGGGAAAAATACTTGTTACAGGAGGAATCGGATTTATTGGATCTCATACTATAGTGGAACTCCAAAATTCCGGATATGATGTTATCACAGTAGATAATCTTTCCAATTCTAAAGTGGAAATATTGGATCAGATAGAAAAAATTTCAGGGAAAAAGCCTGAATTTGAACAATTTGATCTTGCCGATGCAGCCAAAACTGATGATTTTTTTAAAAGGAATAAGGATATTTCTGCAATTATTCATTTTGCAGCATCAAAAGCTGTTGGGGAATCTGTAAAAATGCCTTTACATTATTACTGGAATAATCTGGTATCAACCATGAATATTTTAAAATGCCAGTTGAAATATCATATTCCAAATCTTGTTTATTCTTCGTCATGTACTGTTTATGGTCAGCCTGATCATCTCCCTGTAACGGAAAAAACACCACGAAAGGATGCTGAATCTCCTTATGGCAATACAAAAAGAATAAGTGAAGATTTTCTTCAGGACAGTATTAATGCTTATCCAGGACTGAAGGCTATAGCTCTTAGATATTTTAATCCTATTGGCGCTCATCCATCTTCTTTGATAGGGGAATTGCCTGTTGGGGTTCCACAAAATCTTATTCCTTATGTAACACAGACTGCTGTCGGATTAAGAGATGAATTAAAAGTATACGGAGATGATTATGATACACCTGATGGCTCCCCTATTCGTGACTACATTTATGTAGTGGATTTGGCGAAAGCTCATGTAGTGGCTATTAAACGTCTGCTGGAAGGAAAGAACAAGTCTGATTTTGAGATTTTTAATTTAGGAACCGGTAAGGGGTCTTCTGTCCTTGAAATAATTAATTCTTTTGAGAAAGTTACCGGAGTAAAATTAAAATATAAAATTGTAGGTCGTCGTGAAGGAGATATTGAAAAAATATGGGCAGATACGAGTAAGGCTAACAATGAACTGGGATGGAAAGCTGAAACCGGATTGGCAGAAACTTTGCTGTCAGCCTGGAACTGGCAGAAACATCTTGAAGAAGATAAATAATAATATGGATTTTTAGAAAGTGTGAAATTAACTGTGTCAGGGTTAATTAACAATGAGATTTATAATTATTAGCAGAATATTTTTCAAGATATCTGTATTTTTTTTAGTAGTTTATTTTTTACCAGAGACTTAAGGTATACAACTCGCCTCAGTAAAAGGACTTGGTTTTGTTGTAGAAACAAGAATGTCTGTTTTTGGTAATTTAAAAGGGATTGGGTGGATTTCAGAGCTATCCAGTCCGTAAACGGCTGTTATCAACCCGTAAACTTTTGCCTTAACCATGAGAGGAGCTTCTGCTTTAACTTCTACGTATTGGAAATTATTGATAGTTACAATGCGCATTTTTTTAGTTATTCACCAAATATATCAAACGAAATAACTGCTCTTTTCCTTTCGGTTTTATGAATATAATAGGTTTTTATGCCAGGCTGACTATCCGGAAATTCTATATACAATTTTATATTTTGAGATTCTTTTTTTAAAAAAGCCTCAGGCAGGACTATCTTTTCATTAGGGTAATTATCTGCCAGAACAAGAACACCCGATTCTTACGATGCCGCATCAATAGATTCTTCTGCAGAGGAAAATCTCAAAAACTCACCATTCTATTCTACCATAGTTTGGCATAGTTTGTTTTCTTCACTACAGACAAATATTATTTTATCATTTGATTTAATTCTAAAACCCTAAAGTATCAATATACCCATGATAATTGTTTGTTAATCAGGTTTATTTTATTGAGCTCCAGTATTTTTCAATCTGTTCCAGGCTTTTCCCTTTGGTTTCAGGTACGTATTTATAGAAAAATATTACTGCAATAAAACACATGGCAGCGAAAGTAAAAAAGCCTGCATTCATCCCTATTTTAGCGACGAACCAAGGAAAAATAAATGCTGTAAGGAAATTGGTGCCCCAGTTGGCAAAGATTGCTATTGACATTGCCCGTCCCCTAATTCCGTTGGGGAAAATTTCACCAAGCAGCACCCAAATTACCGCGTTTATGGATATGGCCAGGCTCGCCATATAAATGCACAGCATAATTACTATCCACCAGCCGGATGTAGCATTGAGTGTAAATAGTGTTGCTATTGTCACTAAAGAAACAAAAACGGTAGCCATACCTCCGATTAGCAAAGGTCGGCGGCCCCAACTGTCTATTTTCCATAATGCAATAATTGTAAAAATCAAATTTATTACACCAATGGCTACTTGAAACTGAAGTGCGCTATCAAGTTTAAAACCGGCATTTTCAAGTATTGTTGGTCCATAATAAACAAGAATATTCACTCCGGTAAACTGACCAAAAACAGAAAGCCCAATACCTACAATGATAGCCAAACGTAATCCGGGTTTTAGCAGATCTGTTATTGAACTTTTTTTATGATTTACTGTTTCTCTGATTTCCGCAAGCTCTTTTTGGGCTATAGCCTCACCACTAATAGCTTGTAATATATTATAGCCTTTATCGAACTTTTTATTTTTGATAAGCCAACGCGGGCTTTCCGGAATAATTATTAATAATACAATAAACAACCCGGCAGGAATCATTTCTGCTGCAAACATTGCTCGCCATACCTCTGAAACCATTCCTTTGTATAATAAGCCGGTTGCGTTGAAAGAATCAACATTTGCCTGAGAAAAATTTAACAAAAGCGAGTTAGAAAAATAGGCTAACAAGATACCAATTACCAATGAAAGCTGATAAAGTGCTACAAGTCGTCCCCTTATTTTGGGAGGGGAAAACTCTGAAATGTACAATGGTGAAAGTACCGATGCCAGACCAACGCCAATTCCACCAATAAGTCTTGCAATTATTAACTGGGTAAAAGATGATGGAATGGTACATCCCAATGCTGAGATAAAAAATAAAGTAGAGGCAAGTATCAATACCGGTTTTCGTCCATACTTGTCGCTCAGTACGCCTGCAAAAAATGCGCCTGCTATTGCACCGACCAACGCTGAACTGGCAAACCAACCAACTTCAATTTTAGCAAGACTAAAATTCATCTCGACAAAACTTAAAGTTCCGGATATCACGGCAGTGTCAAAACCGAATAAGACTCCTCCTAACGAAGCCGTAATACAAGCAAATGCCAAAAAAGTCAGGCTACCTTTCTCAAGGGTTGTTTTTGATAGTTTCATCATTTAAGTTTTTCCATTTCTATTTATCTTGTTTTCAATAATTGCATCTGATATTTCCCAGCCTTTGAGAAAAAATTTCGTGACATGAAAAAAGCATTTCTATACCTCTACATTCAAAGGGAGTAATACTTCGCATTGTCCGTTATAGCAACCATATACTATTTTCCAAATTTTTTATCCGGGAAATGGTTCCAGTCGTAATTATGTGATTTTTCAAAACATTCAAAACATCTTTCGTCCTCTGTATATAAATATCCTTTTAATATCGCCAATATGAATTTATGGTATTACTCATCAAATTTAATACCATCAAAGTTACTGGGTTTGTTACCCTTTAATATCCATTATATAGTATAATCTACCATATTTTTTCTCTCATCCAAATCCTAAAAAAATTGCTTTGATATAAACATTCGTTTTTTCCCATTTGAAAGGGAATTTTGTGATTTTATAGACCTTAATATTAACTATTTTTTATTGATGGCTTAATGATTTATTTATTCTTTATTCTGATATCATTTTCGAACTGACGGATTTGCTGTTCGTTTTCACGATGACAAACGAGAAGAGTGTTGTCAGATTCCACTACTATATATCCGTCCAGTCCTTCTATGGCAACGGTTTTGTTATCAGGCATGTGTACCATACAATTTTTTGAATTATACATGAAGACCTTTTTCCCACGTATGGCATTTGAATTTTTGTCTTTCTCCTTGTTCTCATAAAGAGAACCCCATGTCCCTAGATCGCTCCATCCGAAATCACCGCATAAAACATAAACATTATCGGCTTTTTCCATAATTCCGTAGTCAATGGAAATATTTTTGCATTCCGGATAAATTTTATTGATGAAATAAATTTCATCGTCAGTTCCGTATTGTTTTTCTCCGCTACGGAATAATTCAGCTATGTCGAAAAGATATTTATCAAATGCTTTTAAAATACTTTTTAAAGACCAGATAAATATTCCTGAATTCCAATAGAATTCTCCACTCTTTATAAATACTTTAGCCATTTCCATATTCGGCTTTTCGGTGAATGTTTTTACCTTATAAAGATTTTTTATCTGGTGATCTGCTGTTTTATCATCAATTTGTATATAACCATATCCTGTTTCAGGTCTGTGAGGAGTAATTCCGAGTGTCAGGAGAGCATCTTTTTTTGATGTGAAGTTTAACCCTGTTTCAAGCTGTTTTATAAAGTCCTCTTCCTGTATAATTAAATGATCTGAGGGAGCCACAATGATATTGGCTTCTGTATTGATCATTTTTATTTTATTGCATGCATAGATAATACATGGAGCCGTATTCCTTCTTAATGGTTCAAGAAGAACCTGACTTTCTTCTAATTCGGGAATTTGTTTTAATACCAGTTCTTTATAATTTATGTTGGTAACAATGATGAAATTTGAAATAGGGCATATTTTTTTTAATCTTTCGACTGTCATTTGAATAAGAGTCTTTCCTGTTCCGAGAATATCCAAAAATTGTTTTGGCATTGAACTTTTACTCAGAGGCCAGAATCGGCTTCCAATACCTCCTGCCATAATAATGCAGTAATTGTTTTTTGTATTCATTTTATTCGTATTTGTAGTCAAATGTTTATAATTAGAATATTTTCAGTTTTGTTTTAACAAAAAAATCAATTAACAAATTACAAATTATAGCTTAATAAAAAAATATTTTTTATCCTATTCCTTATTTATTTTATTGGTTGTCTATATTAGTATATATATCAAAGATATTTTAATTTAGGTATAATCTTTTTTTAAGTTGTTTGATATGATATAAAATTGAAAGATTAGAATGATAAAAAGGTCTTTGAATGGGATAAATTCTTTTCCGTCATTGATTTTTTGTATTATTGTATTCATAAAAAGGATAGATCATGGATTTTTTTTTTCATGTAGGAAGATATTTTTCATTCCTTGGCAGGGTTTTTTCCAAACCTGAAAGAGTAAAAATTTTTTTTCATAATATTTTTCAGGAAATAGGGACTCTTGGTGTTAATTCTGTCGGACTGGTAATTATTATGTCAATTTTTATGGGGGCAATAATTACTCTTCAGATGGTCTATAATCTTACGAATCCTTTTCTGCCGGTTTTCCTTATTGGTCTTGGAAACAGAGAACTTTTGATTCTGGAGTTTTCTTCAACAATATTAAGTCTCCTGCTTGCCGGGAAAATTGGTTCAAATATTACTTCAGAAATCGGTAGTATGCGCGTAACAGAGCAAATAGATTCTTTGGAAATTATGGGCATTAATTCTGCAGAATATCTGATTTTCCCCAAAATTATTGCAATAATATTTATTTTTCCATTTTTGTATATACTTAGTGTGTTTTTTGGATTGGTTGGCGGACTGGTGGTTGGCACATCTTTTGGAGCTATTTCTCCTACAGATTATATTAATGGACTACAGCATTCTTTTATTCCTTACCACTTTTCTTTCTCTATTATAAAAATGCTGTTTTATGGATTTTTAATAGCAACTATACCTTCCTATTATGGATATTATGTAAAAGGAGGGGCTTTTGATATAGG
>Ga0172377_10005850_pt1 | contig 12646 bp, 14 predicted proteins | sample Pumphouse3metaG_FD_119749 | JGI IMG/M metagenome (GOLD analysis project Ga0172377, IMG submission 119749) | Leachate microbial communities from a municipal landfill in Southern Ontario, Canada - Pumphouse #3 metaG | ecosystem: Engineered > Solid waste > Landfill > Unclassified | place: Canada... | reverse complement strand
TTTCTATTACACAAAGTGGAAGTGTGAAAAAAAGTGGAAATATAGGAATTGGACAAAATATTTCTTCTTTTCCTACAAACAATGCTAATTCTTCAAATCTATTCATTGATAATAGGGTTGATGTAGATTTTGCTAATATGATTTCAAATAATTTAATATGTTTGGCAGACTTTATAATTTAAAGGAGAAAAATATGAAATTTAAATTTTTGTTTTTGATGTCAATTGTGTTTATTGGATCTATATCAAGTTGCGGAAATTATGCGCACACAAATCTTAAGACGGTTTCTTTTTACGAAAAGGGAATCATTAATTATAAAGAAAATGTTATGTATTTTAAAGCTGATAGAGATGACAAAAACGCTTTAATTAATCTTTTTGTTTCGGATACCGCTCAACTCTATACATATGATAATCAATCGTTAGGTTTAGTTTATGATGTATCTAATATCGCTTCATTAATTGAAGACTTAGAAATTTATGGATATATGAATTTTGATTTAAAAGGTACCGAAATGGTTCAATTTAATTTCGCAATTAGCGCTTTAAGGTTTATAAAATAGAGAAAAAAATATGAAAAAATCAAAATTATTAATGTCTTGTATTTTCTTATCTTGCAGTTTAATTTGTTGTTCATCATGCAGTTCGAATATTACTACCAATAATGAACCAGCAAAAATTTATTTCTATAATGTTGATGGCAAAATACATATAAATGAAGAAAATCATAAAATGTATTTTGTATGTGATTTAGATAATGGTGAAGTTACTTGTTTTGTTAATCCTTTTATTACATCAGTATATGATGTAAATAATGTTGAAATCGGTAGTTTGATTGATGAAAATGTCAAAAAAGATATCGTTGAAGGCGAAGAGATGATTGGTGGATTATATTATGTCACGAATGAAAACAACAATTATTTCGATTTTTCATTTTCAGTTATGAGACTTCAATATAAAAAATAAACAAATTATTTATTAAATAAAGATATATATAATTCTGTTTCTTGTTTGGTACAACCGGCATGGTTAGCAACCATATCTTGCGGAGCGTAGCCATCATTTAACATCGAGATGTTTTTAGCAATTAAAAAATAATCTCCCATAGAATCAAGGGCATATTGATTTGGTTTACCATAACCAAATGTATGGTTTTCTAAAATTTCTTCTTTTGATTTTAATAAAAATAATTTTGCATAATGTTCGTTGTATGCTTTAACGAAAGCAGGTTTATCTTTAACTTTAAAAGTTGCAAAACGTGGTTCAATAGCAAAATATTGATTATTTAATGAATTACAAAAATCATCATGAGCATGAGTATATTCTTGATTAACATCGATCATTCCATGATCGGCTACCAAAATAAATAAAGTGTCAGGATTATTATTAACAAGTTTTTCTAATTCGTTATTTAAAAGGATGATCATATCTTTTGTATTAAAAGATTTGACTCCAGTTAAGTGCATTGTGTGATCTGGTTCTGTACAATAACTATAAATAAATTTATGATTTTTTAGTAAATCGTTAGTTTTGTTAAAATAATTTTTCAAATTAATTATTGGGTCTTTACTGTCATTAACATCAAAAGACATGATGTTTGCAGCGGTATTTGAATTATCGTGTTCATTAATTAAGTCCCAAATGTATTTAGTTTTAAGTAAATCATATTGAACGGCAGGTTTAATAAATTCATTACTATTTAATTTATTATTGGATGGGAAAACATTAATTAATTTATCGTAATTTTTAAAATACATTGTCCAACCAAGATATCCGTTTTCGATAGGATAACGGCCAGTAGTTAAAGAGGTGGTTGCAGCAACAGTTGTTGGTGGAAAGACACTTTTAAATTCTTTATATACATGATTAAAAATGAAAGGAATATATTCTTGGTATCTATCAATAATTGCTTTTCCTAAAGCATCAAATAATATTAAACAAATTTTTTCTTTATTAGTATTTTTTAGAATTTTATCTAAAGGTTTGTAAGTAGTGTGGAACGTTTCAACTCCATAATGTTTTAATATTGAGTTGCTAACGTTACATAGTGTTCTCTTTTTATCAAGTTTTAATGAGTGATTGAATGGTGAATGGTTCATAATTTTCTACCTCATATCATTATAAGCCCAAACAATTTAGAAAACTATTACAAAATAGAAAAACGCCACGATTGGTGGCGTTTTTTGTACTACATTTTTTGAAACTACAATAATCTATTATAGTATTCGACGATAAGTGATTCGTTAATTTCTTGACTTAATTCGTTTCTTTCAGGAAGTCTAGTGTAGGTTCCTTTCATGTTGGTTTTGTCAAGAGTAACATAAGGTGCTGTGATAGTGATTGCTTCAAGACTATTCTTGATAACGATCATGCTCTTAGCGTTGTCTTTAACGGAAATCTCATCATTAACTGAACAAGTGTAACTTGGGATATCAATCTTCTTGCCATTGACAAGAATATGTCCGTGATTAACAAGTTGTCTAGCAGCTTTTCTAGTGTTAGCAAAACCTAATCTATATACTAAGTTATCAAGTCTTGATTCAAGAATTCTCATAAACTCAACACCAGTAATTCCTTTGGATTTACTAGCAATTGTGAATAATCTTCTAAATTGTCTTTCGTTAACTCCGTACATATCTCTGAGTTTTTGCTTCTCAGTTAATTGCTTGCCGTATTCGGAAACCTTCTTTTTGTCTTGGCCATGTTGTCCAGGTGCATAAGGTCTTTTTTTGAGCTCCTTACCATTTTCTAAAATAGAAAAACCAAGTCTTCTAGATCTCTTCCATTCGGATTTTAAATTTCTCATATATTTTCTCCTTTCTTTACTTGCAAATAAAGCTTAGGTCTAAATTCCTTTCTTCGGGTGAAGTAATATCGATTTCGTCTTTGTAGCTAAGATTACTTTCTTCCTTAACGTACTTCGTCGGACAAGAAGTATTTAAATGCTGCATTAAATGCGATTAATACTATAACAAAAATATGTTGTAAAAGTCAAGCCAAATATACTTTAAGTAGTAGAAAAAATCATTTATATATATTAAAATAAATTGCGAGGTTATATATGAAAAATTTAAACTTTTTAACCAATATTGTTTTATTAGATGCTTGGGTAACATGGACCATCGTTTTTTCTATTGTTGGAATAATTTTTTTAGCAATTTTAATTGCTGTTTTAGATAAATTTGTTTTCGCTAAGAAGAGAGCAGAAAAAACTTTGCATGATATTGAAAAAAAGTATGAATATCTTCATGCTTTATTAACCGGTCAAGATTCACAATATATTATTAGACTTGAAATAATTAGCCGCACAAACCTTCTTTATTGTGATATTCACGCGAATTTCTTTAAAAGATTTAAGGAATTACGTGATCTCCAAGATCAATCTTTTCAAGAAATAGTTGCCAATCTTGGTGAATTTGTTGAAGAAAATAAAATTAGCAAATTTAAGGATTATTATAAAAGACATCGTCTTGCTATGCAAAATTTCGAGGAAAACGTTAATAAATTAAATGATGATTTATTGGCGGTTATTAGACCTGAAGAAGATGCACGACAAGCTTGTTTACTTCTAAAAGATAAATTTAGAGAATTAAAATCTAAATTCAATAATAATGAACATTCTCTAAATTATGTTAAAAATTCTTTCAATAAAGTGTTTGATAAGATTGATGAAAAGTTCGGTTCTTTCGAACAATTAATTGAAAATGCTAATTATGATGATGCAAATAAAATTTTACCAGAAGTTCGTAAAGTAATGGAGGTTCTTGATAAAGCTATTGATGTTATACCTGGTTTAATTACAAGGACTTTAGATGAAGAACCTCTCAAAATTCAAGAAACAACAAACAAATATAATGAATTAGTTGCAAAAAAATATCCATTGGTTACTTTAAATGTTGAAGCACAAATTGATCAAATCAACATTGAACTTAATGATATTAAAGATGAATTATTAAGATTGAATCTTTCACATATCTCAGAAAGGCTTGATGCAATAAACAACCATCTTTCTGATATTGATAAAAAATTAATCGAAGAAGAAAATTCAAAAGTTATTTTTGATCAAAAATATCAAACGGTTTCATTAAATTTTAATATGGTTGAAAAAGAATATATAAAAATTACAAACAACCTTCAAAAAATTAAGAAATATTATGTTATTGATGGCAATCACGAAAAAATGCTCAATGAAATTAAAAATGATGTTGATAATACAAGCAAAGAAAAAAGAAGACTTGAGATTTATGTTCACGCCGTCGAACATACTCCATACAGTATGCTTGTTAATCAAATTAAAGATTTAGATAATGGTACAACGACCACTAATGAAAAAATTAATACTTTCAAAAATTATATCGCCTCTTTAAAAGCTTCTTCTGATAATGCATTTCAAAATATTAGAGTTAAATATGGATTAATTAAAGAGAATGAAGCTGTTTTTTCCTCTCTAAATTGTTCTAAAGAAATCAATTCTTCAATTAATCTCATTATAAATAAATGTTACGAACTTATTGATTCTATCAATGATTTTCTTCGTGTAACTCCAATTGATGTCAATAAGGTCGATGAAGCTAATACTGAATTAAATGCTAAGTCTAGTGATTTAAGTAAAAAGATATCTGAACTTAAAAATTTTCAAGAATTGACAACTAATAATATGCTTAGAATCAATCGTGATCGTTTAAAATTTGCTGATATCAATCAATCTGCTAATCAAGTTGAAACTCTTTACGTTGGTGGTAAATATAAAGAATCTTACGAGATGTCACTTCACGTTTTAGAAAGACTTCAAGAAAAGGCCAGTAATCAATAGGTATGATATATTTTGATAATGCTAGCAGTAGCAAACCTTCTTTAAAATGTTTGAATGTTTTTGAGGAAGAATCGTTAAAATCCTTTGCTAATCCCTCTTCAATTCATAAATTAGCAATGATTAATGGTTCAAATATTTCACGTATTAAACAAAATATTTTACATCAAGTTGGTTTAGATGATAAGTATGACATTGTCTTTACAAGTGGAGCAACAGAAAGCAATAATTTGGCTATTTTAGGTTATTGCCGAAAAAATAAAAATAGAGGAAACCAAATTATTACGACCAATATTGAACACGAATCCGTTCTTAATCCTTTTTTGCAATTAGAAAAGGAAGGCTTCATTGTTAAATATCTTCATGTTGATGAAAATGGCGAAATATCTTTAGATGAATTGAATCAATTAATGACTAAACAAACTATTTTGGTATCTATAATGGCAAGCAATAATGAGGTTGGCAGTGTTTTAAATATTTTAGGTGCTAGTAAAATTATTAAAGAATATCCAAAATGTGTTCTTCATTCTGATTGTGTACAAGCCTTTGGAAAAATCCCTCTTGAATTATCGAGTCTTGATATGATTACAATTACAGCTCATAAAATTCACGGAATAAAGGGGATTGGCGCATTAATTTTAAAGAAAAAGTTGTTAATTGAACCTATTGTTTATGGCGGAAATCAACAAAATGGTTTAAGAAGTGGAACATTAGATTATCCTAGTATTGCTTCTTTTAATGAAACGATTAATGAGGCGATTATCAATTTAAAAAAAGATAATTTATATGTAGATTCTTTGCATAAATATATGGTCACTAAATTAAAAGAATTAGACGAAGTTTCTATTAATACTCCTGATTATAATTACAACCCTTATATAGTTTGTTTTAGTTTGAAAACAAAAAAGGCAAGTGTTGTTGTTGAAGCTCTTTCGAATGAAGGAATTTATGTTAATAGTGTTTCGGCTTGTAATTCGAAAAAAGAAGATCCTTCTTATGTTTTATTAGCTATGAATAAAGAATATCAAATTGCAAAGAATCCTATCAGGGTTTCTTTTTCGTCAGAAAATTCAATTGAAGAAATTGATTATTTTAACGATAAATTAAAGACAATTTTAAATACAATAAGGTAGGAAATATATGGATTACAATACAATTATTATTCGTTTTGGTGAAATGAATACCAAAGGAAAAAACAAGAAACAATTTATAGCACAACTTGCAAGAAAAATTAGAGAAGCGACTAAAGATTTTAAAGATAAATATGTAATGGATATTCAACATGATCATATTTATTTAAGATTAAATGAAAACAATGTTGACATGATTAAAGAGTTAAAAGAAGTGAGTGGTTTATATAGTTTTTCCTTAGCTCTTAAAGTTGATCCAGATTTAGACAATGTAAGAAAAGTTGTTTTAGACCAAATTAAAAAAGAAAATGGCCACACTTTTAAAATGTATACTCATAGAATAGATAAATCATATCCATTTATAAGTGATGAAATTAATAGGGAATTGGCGGGGGATATTTTAAAAAATAGCACTTTGCAAGTTGATGTTCATCACCCTGATATTTTATTTTCAGTTGAAATTAGAAGGGATGGTGCTTATTTATTTACTGAAACAATTAAAGGATTAGGCGGCTATCCTGTTGGTTCTTTAGGCAAGACCTTATTAATGCTCAGTGGTGGAATAGATTCTCCTGTTGCGGCTTATTTGATGATGAAAAGAGGAATTGAAGTTGTGTGCATTCATTATGCTTCTCCTCCATATACAAATAGTGGTGTTATTACTAAACTCGAAGATATTCTTGCAAAACTAAATCTTTATCAAGAAAGAATCGTATTATATGTAATTCCTTTTACGAAGATTCAAGAAAAAATATATGAAGTAAGTCCTGAAGGATATCCAATTACAATTATGAGAAGAATGATGTATCGATTAGCTGTTAAATTGGCTGAAAAGAAACATATTCCATCAATTAGTAATGGTGAATCAGTCGGGCAGGTTGCAAGCCAAACCATAGATTCTATGCATGTAATTAATGAAGTAACTAATATGCCTGTTATTCGTCCATTAGCCGTTTTTGATAAAGTTGATATTATTAAAATTTCTAAAGATATTAGTACTTATGATATTTCTATTAGACCATATGAAGATTGCTGTACTATTTTTGCCCCAGTAAAACCAAAAACATCACCACATCTTGATGTTTGTAAAGATATAGAAAATAAATTTGATTTCTCGCCTCTTCTTGATGAAGCGATCAAAAATGTTGAAGTAAAGATAATAAAATCTAAATAAGTTTTTTTTCCTTATTTTTATCAAAATCCCTTGCAAATCCCCATTAAAAAAGACATTGTTACCAATGTCTTTTTTGTTTTTTATAGATTAATTATTTAGCAGTTTTAGCAATTTTAACTAATTCCGCAAAACCTTTTTCATCATGGATTGCGATTTCACTTAACATCTTTCTATTGACGTCAATTTTAGCAACCTTTAATCCGTGCATGAATACTGAATAGGAGATATCATTAATTCTGCAAGCAGCATTAATTCTCTTGATCCATAATTTTCTAAAGTCTCTCTTTTTATTTCTACGATCGATATAAGCATATCTATTCGAATGCATGACTTGCTCTTTAGCAGTCTTGAATAATAAATGTTTACTTCCAAAATAACCTTTAGCGGCCTTTAAAACTCTTTTTCTTCTTGCGTGTGTAACTGTTCCACCTTTTACTCTCATATTTTAATGACCTCCTTAATCTTGAATAAGATACTTAATTCTCTTGATATCAGACTTGCTGACAGAAGTAGATTTTCTTAAGTGCATCTTTTGTTTGTGTGTTTTGTGTGGTGCTAAATGCGAGACATATGCATGATGTCTAGTAATTTTACCAGTGCCTGTAACTTTAATTCTTTTTAATAAAGCTTTTTTACTTTTCATTTTTGGCATAAATGAATTCCTCTCTTTCTACTTTTTAATTTTACTTGCAAGTAAGCAAGATAGCCATCTACCTTCCATGATTGGTGGAGTGTCGACTGTGGCTATGTCTTTTACGTAGTTCATAAACTTGTTTAGGCTTTCTTTACCTACTTCTGGGTGAGCAAGTTGTCTTCCTCTGTAACGAACGCCAACTTTAACCTTGTTTCCATCTTGTAAAAACTTGATTGCAGCTTTAGCTTTGGTTTCAATATCGTGATCGCTGATTTGTGGGGTAAGTTGAACTTCTTTAACCTCAATAACCTTTTGATTCTTTTTGGCTTCCTTAGCTTTCTTTTGAGCTTGGAAACGATATTTTCCATAATTAATAATTTTACAAACTGGTGGATGTGCAGCTGGTGCGACGCATAATAAGTCTAAGTCGTATTCTTCGGCTTTTCTCATTGCATCATACCTAGACATTTTACCAAGTTGTTCACCCTCAGGTCCTATTACTAAGACTTCTGGGAAACGAATTCTCTCGTTAACTAAATCATTGTTATCGTTACGATTGGTTTTTTTCACCGAATTTTGTGGACGTGGTGAATGAAATTGAAATGAAGATATAATCTTGTTCCTCCTAAATAAATAAAACGGGCGCAAATAAGTTTTGCGTCCGTTAGTTTACTAATTAAATAATATAGTAGCTTATAAACCAATTAACTCTTAGTCAATCTGGTGAGAACCGGACGCTCTTCTTTCTACGTGCCTAATTAATATATATATTTATATATTGGTTGTCAAGTTAAATTTAGATGTTTTTTAATACTTTTCTGGTTAGTTTTGCTCTATAATCTAGATATGAAAAATAATACATCATTTAAGGAAATAAAACCTTCAGAAGTTGATTTAAATTTAATTAATTTGTTGCCTAAAGTTACAACACTTATCACTGCTAAAAAAGGTGATCTGATTAATACTATGACGATTGGATGGGCCGAAATTGGATTTTTATGGTATCGTCCAGTTGTTACAACTTACGTTCGTGAGTCGCGTTACACTTTAGAATTTACTGAAGCTAACGACTATTTTTCGCTTTGTTTTTTTGATTGCAAATATAAAGATGATTTAATTTATTTAGGAAGACATAGTGGAAGAGACGAAAATAAAATTGAAAAAGTTGGTTTTAAAACCGAATTTTATAATGGGGTTCCTTATTTTTTAGAAGCCTCAACCGTTTTGATTTGTAAGAAAATTTATCGCGATCTTATCAATGAAGAAAATTTTATTGATAAAGATGTTTATAAAAGAGTTTATGCTGATAATTTAGATTTTCATTATAGATATGTTGCTGAAATTGTTGCTGTATTGCAGAAAGAGAAAACTTTATGATAGTTGCGTTTGATTTTGATGGGACTTTAGCTCAGTCTTTTAGTTTATGTGATGAATGCTTTTTTAAAGCTTGCCGATATGGAGGAAAAAATCTAACGAAAGAAGGCATTCGTGATTTATTCGGTCCTACCGAAGAAGGAATAATTAAAAAAATCTTTGGAGACGAAACTTATAAACCAATTTTTGAGTATTATTTAAAAATTTATGCTCAAAAACATGAGGAATTTTTACCAAAATTAACTCCTGGAGCATTAACTACTTTAAAATATTTAAAAAAACATAATGTAACGATGGTATTTTTAAGTGGAAGAAGTTTAAAAACTTGGGAATATTCCAAGAAATTTTTCGCATTAGATGGGTATTTTGATAAAGAATATTTAGGTTCACTTGATGGAGTTAATAAACCTGAGAATTTGAAGAAAGTAATGGAAGATTTTAATGTTAAGAAAGAAGATATTATTTATATTGGAGATAGCATGCAAGATATTAAATCGTCTTCTTCTGTTGGTGTCACAATATTGTCTCTTGTTTATAGAAAACCAAAGAAATATGAATTTTTTAAAACACTAAATCCAAATAATGTTTATACTAACTTTGGTGATATTTTAAAAAGATTGAAGTTAGAAATTTCAAAAAGAATTTAAGGAGTTTAACAAAAATGGATATAAAAAAAGATGTAATCGATGTCGAAATAGATGAACAAAAAACCGATACTTCAACTGATGACAAAAAAGAAAAGAAGGGGTTTGGAGCTTGGTGGAATGATACTAAAAATAGTATCAAAAAGAGCTTTGATGATAGTGCGGCTAATGATTATTTTGATAAGACACATACACATTTTGATGTCTATTCACAAAATGGTGGGTTACTTGGTGAATCGACAATTTACGGCACATTGACCGATGATTTTGTAATTTATAGGGGTGAGGCAGAAATAAAATCAGGGGATGTAATAATTGATGCTTCTACTTCTAAAGCCTACTTTGCTAAAAATAGCGATATTAATCAAGACATCATCTTTAAATATGAAAACAAGGATGTTTTAAGAAAAGGAATTAAATTATTTCTTGATCCGGACATCACTGAAGTAAAAGTAATTAAGTGCGGAAATAGATATTTTTTAAAGAAAATAAACTAATTAAGATTAATAAAAAAGTTCTAGAAAATTTTCTAGAACTTTTTTATTTACAAGAAATAAAGATTTAATTATTCTTCATCATCTTTAGAATGTTCGGCACCTTCTGCTAATTTTTTAATTCCAGCTTCAGCCATAACATCATCAATGATTTGTTTAGCTCTCTTAAGAGATAATCCGCTCTTTACTTTGAAGACTGTTGGAACATCCTTATATTTATTCTTAGCACTATCGTCAAGAACGGTAATAGTGGAATCTGCGTAATGTTGAGGATTAATATTGAAGTGAATCTTTAAACTCTTACCTCTAACGGCTATAACAACATATCTGACTCTATGAAGTCTCATAGTATCGTAATCATTAGAAACTCTACTATGTAAATCATAACTTAAGCAATACTTCTTGAGTTCATTATATTTATCACGAAGTTCTTGATCGGCTTCTTCAATTCTTTGCTCAAATGGAATATTGTTACGAACAGCTTTTTCTTCTGGAGTTTCTTCGACTGGAACTACGACTGGTTCAACAGGTTGACTGACTTCAACAGGTTTTTCTTCTTCGACTGGCTTTTCTTCTTTAACAGGCTCTGGTTTAACTTCTTCCTTCTTTTCGACAGGTTGAGCAACTGGAGCATTATTAATTGGAGCATAGTAATTGTTGGTAACGTTGTTGACGACAAAATCTTCTTCAACTTCGACACCATCATTCTTTTCTTTAACCATATAGAAGACCCAATATAATAAGGCAGCAAGAGCAGCACCGATTAATGGGCAAACAACATAAATCCAGGATTGAGTTAAAGCATCAGCATTTCCAGTATGTCCATATAATTCAGGAACAAATTTAGCGAATAAATCTGGCCATAAAGCTCTGGCTGGGTTGACACTTGTTCCAGTAAATGGAATACCAACTAAGTGAACAAGAGTTAAAGTGGAACCGATAACGACGCCACTAATTCTTAATGTTTTCTTTGAACGTGTAACAGCTAAAATAACTAAAACAAAAACCATTGTTAAAATTATTTCAACAAAGCATGCGATTAATACAGCATTAGAACTTCCGGCAATTAAAGGTTGAATGGTGTTAGCACCAAATCCGTTAGAATCACCAAGGAAAACTAATAAGATTAAGCAGGCAATGAACGAGCCAATGTTTTGAGCAATAACATAAACAAAGAATTCTTTCCAACTAAAATCTCTCTTTTCTTTAGGTAAGAAGAGGTTTTTAAGTAAGAAAGCTAAAGAGACTGCTGGGTTAATGTGGCATCCAGAGACTCCTCCAATCGCATAGCACATAGCGGCTAAAACTAGACCGAATGTTAATGCGGTGGCAATTTCATGTGTGGCTCCGTTAGCGAAGATGTTGGTTGCACCGGTAGTCGTAGTAGACATAGAGGTAACAGCAGCAACTCCACAAGCGAATAAAACCAAACAGAAAGTACCGAATAGTTCAGCAATAAACTTTTTGAATAATTTCATATTTGAATTATCCCCCTTATAGTTAATATTTTAGTCATTATAATTTTCAAAAACAATAGAGTTTTTTAAAAAAGAAAGGGTCTTTGATAGGGTTTTTGAAATTTTAAGTCTTCTTTATTGATTTAAATTGTATACAAAAATTTAATTTCTAAAAAAATAAAAATCTAAAAAATCATTTTTAATTAAATAAACTCAATTATTTTTTATTTTTTGAGAATTAATTCAGGATTTAAAGAGTTTTCGATCAATTTATTAAAAGCTTTACTTAATGGATATCCATCGACTAAGGCATGAGAAACATTTATATTAAATGATAAAATATATTTTCCGTCTTTAAGTGAATATTTTGAAAAACAAATACGAGGAACGCTTGATGATTCAGGCATATTGTTTGGAACAGGATGAGTCATTGCGGTGTAATTTACCCATGGAACGCAGGTTATATAATAAACAGCATAATTATTTTCGCTATTATATTCGATGTTTTTTCCGTTTTGATTTTTGATTGAGCTTATTTCGTTATTTGCATCTTCATAAAAATCTTTATAGTTATCAAACATTTTGTTGCCAGCGTTTTCAAAATTATAATCTTTTAATAAAATAGTGTAGGTTGGATCAATGTTATCGTACAAACGAACTACATTGTCGACAATTCTAAGACGCATTTCTTCGACACTATTAAGTGATTTCATTATTACATATAAAAAATTAATAAAAAAAGATGTGTTAGTTTCTTTGGTAAATTCCACGACTTTAGTAACATCAATATCAACATTCATTGAATAGCAAGGATTGCTAAACTTCGAAAACCATTCATATTGACTACGGCGATTCCATTTTTCAATATCGATAACTTTGTACATAATATATCCTTCTTTATTTAAATATTTTTGCATAAATATAGTAATG
>Ga0172377_10005847_pt1 | contig 12651 bp, 11 predicted proteins | sample Pumphouse3metaG_FD_119749 | JGI IMG/M metagenome (GOLD analysis project Ga0172377, IMG submission 119749) | Leachate microbial communities from a municipal landfill in Southern Ontario, Canada - Pumphouse #3 metaG | ecosystem: Engineered > Solid waste > Landfill > Unclassified | place: Canada... | reverse complement strand
GAATGTCTCATGTCCTTTTCCTAAGAATAGCAGTGTATCGCCTTTTTGAGCCAAGGAAAATGCTCGTATGAGGGCTTCTCTGCGGTCTTCGATTTCTTCAACCATACAGGATTTTTCATCCATTTGTGATCGGAGATCTTTGAAAATGGATGTGTTTCCTTCCTGTCTTGGGTCTTCTTCGGTCAAGATGATGTAATCTGCATAAGAACTGGCGATTTTTCCCATGGGAGCTCGTTTTGATGTGTCCCGTTCTCCTGCGCATCCAAAAACTGCAATGATGCATCCCTTTTGTTTGGTTTCATGCATGAAGGAGAACAGCTTTTCGTATGCATCTGCAGTATGGGCAAAGTCGATGATGATCCTGTAGCCCAAGGAATTTTTCAGGGAAATCATTCTTCCTTGTACTGGAGAAAAGGATGATAAAATTGGGAGCAGTCTTGTTCGTTCAATGCCTGTCATCTTGACGATCGATAGAATCGCCAAGAGAGCGTTGGAGACAAGACAGGGAAGCAGTAGGTCGGTAGGGTATAGCTCGTTTTCTGTATCGATTGCAATTTCTCCATGATTTTGTACACGCACTGCATAGGAAAATTCATTTTCCAGGATGATGCTTGCACAATCTTCCCTGAGGCAGGAGAGAAAAGTCGAGAGGTGTGGGTTCTTCAAGGTGGAAACAAAAATCCCACCCTGTTTCAAAGATCGCACCAAGTTGCATTTTGCATCTACATAGGAAGATATGCTGCCGTGAAACTCTTGATGTTCACTTGTTACCGTTGTCACCAATGCAAGATCATATTCTATGGTGGCGAGCCGGTCGTAGGCTTTGCTTAGGGCATGACTGGTACACTCCAATACTACATGGGTCAAGCCATTGTCTACGCATCGTCTGAGAAAGGCGTGGAGTTGGTCAGCTTCAGGTGTGCTTTGGCGATAAGGGGAGAGTCTCTTTCCGATTCCGTCATCCATGGATACCGTGCCGAGAAGACCTGTTTTGATCTGTTGCGATGATAAGATCTGATAGAGATAATCGCAGGTCGTGCTCTTTCCGTCGGTACCGGTTACACCGAGAATTTTCAGTTCCTTTGCTGGATAGTCATAGAATGCTGCACAAAGATGAGCAAACATGGATCGTGGATGGTTGCATTGGTAATATCGGATACCTTCTCTTTGATGTTCAGGCAACGTGGATGACAGGATGCATACTGCTCCATTGTCAAGGGCTTCTTCTATGTACAGGGAACCTTTGGTATGTATGCCTTCAAATGCAAAAAACATGGAGTTGGGTTTACAGTCTTTCGAGTTGTAGCATAAAGAAGATATGATGATATCTGATGGACAGAAAGGATCGTTGATTCCAACTTCAGCTAATAACCTACACAGCGTATTCATGCAGGTATGGTAACAGGGTTGTTTGGGGTGTGCAACAAAAGGTAGCCAGTTTATGGTATTTTTGCTATGCTCCTTGCGAAGGTACGTATGAAAACATTGAAATTTACACCCCATGGGGTCTGTTCCCATGGTATAACGATAACAGTAGATGAGCAGAACCTCATCAGTGACATTCAGATCGACGGTGGTTGTGAGGGCAACCATCGTGGCCTTATCGCTCTCTGTCGTGGACAGGATGCTTCCTTGATAGCTGAAAAACTTGAAGGGATAACCTGTGGCAGGAGAAAGACCAGCTGTCCTGATCAGCTCGCTAAAGCCCTCAAGGCGTTTGCATGAAACGGATGATACGCATGTCTCTTGTGCTTCTTTTCGTAGGATCACTGGTTTGGGCTTACCCTTTGGAGCAGTCTGATATTGGATCTATCGGAATGGCCTCTGCAGGGGTTGCGTTGTCTTTGTCTCCTGCTTCGTTTTTTGCCAATCCTGCTCTTTTATACATCCGAGAGGGATCTGAATCTTCATTGTATGTCTCCGGTAGTTATGAAGATTCCGTAGTGGTGTCCAATTTTCAAGACGGATTGCCAAATCCGTTCTTGGAAAATCCCAATTCCGGGTTTTGCATCTCTTTCAGTGGCAGCAACCTTGCTCTCACCATTCAAAACCAGTCTTCTCTACTGGATCGCATCGATAGAGCGAATTCGACCCAATATAGCGGGACTAAGAAAACCTTGTTCCAATTGGATTGGGCCATCGGCAAAGCACCTTTTTCCATAGGATTGAATGTGAAGGCCCTTGCAGTATCCGAACGGTCTCCCATTGAAATCCGTTCTGACCATGTGGTGACTGATTATTTGGTGGAAACGCTCATCGGACGGTATGAACCTGTTGAGAGTGAATCCCTGGTGCAAGCTGGATTTGGGGTTTTGCTTGATTATGATTGGTTCAAGATGGGGTTTGCCAGCAATACGTTTGCCTATGCACAGGGGGATGATCCGATTCAAATCAGTGCAGGGGAGCTGTTCAAAACGCTTGCCTGGGGTTTTTCTCTCAGTACTCCCACCTATGATGACAATAACCAGCTGCATCTTTTGAAGTTGCAGTCAGCTTTGGATTTGTATAATATTGGTTCAACGGAGAACAGGGAGCTGCGATTTGGTCTCGATGTGAAGGTACAGCTTCTCCCCACGTGGTCGGTGAGTTTCAAGACCGGTTATAAAGAGGTCAAACCAACTCCTACCGACATTTTCAAGTTCAATCCGGGAAATGGCATGCATACCCTTGGGCTGTCACTGCAACTCGACACTTTTTTATTCGATCTTGCCTGTAAGATTCCCCTTGCATGGTATTGGGGCGGTAATGATGATTCCTCGTCGGTTGGAATACTCCTAGCCTTGAGTTTTGCAATATAAAACAAGACATTGCCATACTTGACACTACATTCTGAGCACTATATAGTCAAACGGTAGATTGTATGAACCTGTAAGGAGTAGAGTATATGTCCAAAGCACATAGAGGGAGTGGCATCCGCACTGAAGTTAACCATGGAAGGGGCCTTTGCCCAGTCTGCAAGCGCACTGAAGTTAAAGTTCTCTTCGAAGCCACAGTTGAGGGTGAGAAGGTTAAGATTTGTAAGGCTTGCAATGCCCATCTTAAGGCTACAGCTGCTAAATAAGTGATGTTTCCTTGGAAATAAGACTGTCTTAATCGGGCAGTCTTTTTTTTTCTATCGAGAGAACAAGGAGTATACATGGATTTCTCCGGTCGAATCTATTATATGGTTGGAATCAAGGGAACAGGTATGGCTTCTCTTGCAGTGCTTCTGAAAAGAGCTGGCGGTGATGTATCGGGTTGTGATACAGCGGAAGTTTTCTCAACTGATTCGATGCTGCAACGATATGCTATAGAAATCGATAGCGGTTTTTCTCCATCGCTACTCAAGCTTCCCCTCGATTTTGTCATTTACAGTAGTGCCTATGCGATAAATATCCCTATTCTTTCCAAGGCGAAAGAGTTAGGGCTTTCCGTTTATTCGTATCCTCAGTTTCTTGCTTTTCTTTCCCAACAGAGCGATAGCTATGCTGTTTCAGGAACACATGGAAAGACGACGACCACCTCGGTTGCTTCCTATTTGCTTTCTTCTGGGTCTTTATCAGAATTCCCTCTCTACAGCATCTATGGTTCTTTTTTACAGGGCGCAGAAGCGATGATGTTTCAAGGAAGCGACTGTGCACTTTTTGAAGCATGTGAATACCAGGACCATTTCCTTTCCTATAGCCTGAGAGGGGCTTTGGTGACCAACATCGAGCATGATCATCCTGATTATTTTTCCAGTAGAGCGGCGGTGCAGAAAAGTTTCGAGCAATTTGTAGACAACCTGCAACCAAATGGATTCCTTATCTGCTGCAGTGATGATCCTGGAGCGAGAAAACTCGCCCAATACTGCCGCGAACGACGCACTGATGTGACATTGCTTACGTATGGGTTCGACGATAACGGTCCATTCAGAATCATCAAGAATGGCTATTTTGATACATACACCCTAGCTTGCTTGGATGGGAAGAACTTCAAGGTCAATGTGCATGATCGGTCATTGGTTGGAGACCACATAGGTGCTGTGGTGCTGGCGTTGGCCATTATCTTGGATAGGCCGCAACCGAAGCTCTATCTCGATGAACATACGCTCATCACCGAAGAAGTCGTCCCGACGTTAGCAGGAATGCTGGTGGATAAGCTTGTATCTTTTCCCGGATGTGTCGGTCGTAGTGAACTCATGCTTGAACAAGATTCGGTTATCTATATTGATGACTATGCTCATCATCCTACAGAAATCTCAGCAACCTTGCAGGAACTTAGGGCACGGTATCCATCCTGCATCATTACGCTTCTCTTCGCTCCCCATACATCAAGCAGGACCAAGGCATTTCTAAAAGATTTTGTTTCTGCCTTGAGTCAAGCAGATCGGGTCATCATCCAAGCTTCGTTTGCCTCTGCCAGGAATGATGTTTCTGAAGGGGAGGATATGGGGAAGGTTCTGGAAACGGAACTTTCGAAGCATATCATGCGAACCTTCCGCTGTCGTTGTCAGGCTTGCTCGTATGCACCGGATGACCAAAGTGCTGTTGCAATAGCAGCCAGCTGGTTGCAACCAAACTCGTTGTGTATTACCATGGGTGCGGGCAACAATAGGGCCTTGAGTGCTTGTATTGCCCAAGCCAGAAGGAGCCTTTGATGAAAAGCATGACAGGTTATGGTTCTGCGGAAGTGATGACGGAGCAGTTCCAACTCTCTGTAGAAGTTAAGTCGTATAACAATCGGTATTTGGATATCAATCACAATATTCCTTTTTTTCTTGCTCCCTTTGAGATGGAAATCGACAAGGCCATCTCACAAGTTGCAAGTCGTGGTCATGTCGAAGTGAATGTACGGGTGAAGTCATTGGTTTCCGACATCGAGATCGCCATTGATCCTCTTGCGGTTAAACGCTATACGGATGCTTTTGCCCAGATAGCAAATCTTTCTGGAAAAGCTCTCAAACCCCAGCTTTCCGATTATCTTACTTCAGAAGGGGTTTTGACCAGCATCAGACAAAGCGATAGCGAAATGTACAGGGAACCGCTTTTTTCAACGTTGCAAAAAGCCTTGGATCAGTTTGCCCAAAGCAAACTGCGTGAAGGAGCTTCCACGAATGTGGATTTGAAGCACATGGGCGAGATCGTTGAAACAGGACTTTCTGTGATTCAGGCAAATGCCCAAGCACTGGATGACTTGGTGAAGACGAATTTGAGGAACCGCTTTGAAGAGATGCTGGGAGACCAGAACTATGACGAGAACAGGATCTTGCAGGAAGTAGCCGTCATGTTGGTCAAGTATTCGGTCAATGAAGAGATCAAGCGATTGGGAACTCATTTGAAGGAGTATTTCAAGCTTCTTGCGAAGGATGAACCGGTGGGCAAGCGACTTGATTTTTTGTGTCAGGAAATGAATAGGGAAATCAATACCATCGGCAGCAAAAGCCAAATGGTTGAAATGAATCTTCAGGTTGTTCTCATGAAGGACGGCTTGGAAAATATTCGCGAACAGATTCGCAACATCGAATAGGGGTATATCGTGCGTATTGCTATCAGTGGAAAGAGTGGTTGCGGAAATACCACGGTGTCACAGTTGGTGAGTGAGGCCTTGGAGTATCCAATGATTAATTTTACCTTCCGCACACTTGCAGAAGAGAAACATATCGAGTTCTGGGAGTTTTGTAAACTTGCAGAAACATCTGATGAGTATGATCTTGAAGTCGACCGTCGTCAGGTTGAGATGGCGCGTTCTTTTGACAATTGTGTGCTGGGGAGTCGCCTTGCAATCTGGATGCTGAAAGAAGCCGATCTGAAGGTGTATTTGACAGCTTCAATCGAAGAGAGGGCAAATAGGGTGCTCAAGCGTGAGGGCGGTGACTTTGAAGAGCGTATGCGACAGACAGATATGCGCGACAAAAACGATAGTGCCAGATATAAACGGCTTTATCAGATAGACAACAGTGATGCTTCTATTGCAGATTTGGTGATCGATACCAGTGATAAAGATCCACAATCTGTTGCACAGATCATTGTCAATGAAGCAAAAAGAAGGATTTCCGCTCTGTAGGGAGTGTGATTTCAGAGGGAGTTTCACGGATGAAAAAACGGGTGTTGCTGATCTTTCTGCTCTCACTCTTCATGATGGGTCTTGGTGCTGCTCCCTATGTAGGAATCAGTCAGGGGCTTGTTTCAACTACTGTTGAACTTGGATATCTTACACGTTCAGTGGATCAGAATCTTGCTCTTTCATTTCCTACGATCCCAGCTTTGGAAACGAGTGATGGTGATTTTTATCAGTATCCAACGCTTTCGTTGAATGTGAATTTCAAGCATATGTTTTTTGAGCAGGTTTCTTTGGCAGCCGGGCCTACCTTACGGATGGGGTGGGAGTATAAAGAGGCTCTTCTTCTGAAGATGGGGCTGTCTGTACAACTCTCCTTGGAGGCCCCAGGAGTCATGGATATCCTGTTTGTGGAGTATTCCTATCTTCCTTCTGGTTTGACCTTGATGGAAGGAAGTCCCACTTCCTCCATGTTGGAAGAAGGAGCTGAGCAGTTCCTGCGTTTTGGTTGGAGACATGCTTTTTGAGTACTGTACATTATTGTGAAAATTCAATATATTGATACAGTTGCTTTATATCGTCTTTACAGACACAAGGAGAATCTACGGTGAGCATTCCATTGAACAGCCTTATCGATTACAAGGGTAATATATACGAGATTACCTGTGTAGCCATCAAAGAAGCTATCATTCTGAGTAACCCCGGTTGTGGTGGAAAGGAAATTGAAGAGAACAATGGCAAAATTGTCAGCGAAGTCCTCACCAGGGCACTTACCGGTGAAATTCACTTCGAACCCGTCGATCTGCAATAATCCATTCGAAAAAGTTGTATTTCTTTTCGGCCCCACTGGAGTCGGAAAGACTGAACTTCTTCTGGATTTAGATCCAAAGAAGTTTTCTGTGGTGAATGCCGACTCCATCCAAGTCTATCGTTATTTGGATATTGGGTCGGCAAAAGCCTCGCCCCAGACCCTTGAAACCATTCCTCATTACCTGATAGATATTTTTGACCCCTGGCAACAGTTCAGTGTAGGGGATTTTGTCACGTATGCCGATGAAGCTTGCAAGCTCATCCATCTTCAGGGAAAGATTCCCGTTGTAAGCGGTGGAACCGCCTACTATTTCAAGCACTTTCTGTATGGTCTCAGTGAAGCTCCTCCCAGCAATGACGAGATTCGTCTTCGCCTAACCACTGAAATTGCAGAAAAAGGTGATGCTTGGGCGTATTCCAGGCTCCGCTTGGTTGATCCTATAGCAGCTGAAAGAATTCATCCCAGTGATATGTATCGTGTGTCTCGGGCACTTGAGGTTTTTGAGACTTCCGGCAGACCGCTCAGTAGTTTTTCCATACCCAGTGTAAATCGCAACGGCATGAACCCTTTGGTGATCGGTTTGAAACGAGAGAATGAAGAGCTCAAAAGACGAATCAAATGCAGGGTGCAGCAGATGTTTAGTGAAGGTTTGGTGGAAGAGATCAGGAGCTTGCTTGATAGGGGTGCTTCGAGTGCCTGGCCAGGCCTTCAAGGCATCGGGTATAAGGAGTTCTTCCAAGCAATGGAAAGTGGAGAGTGTTCACTTTCTATGATTGCTGATCAGATAGAAAGAAACAGCCGCTTCTATGCGAAGCGGCAGATGACTTTTTTTAAAAGTTTTACTGATGTCAGGTGGATGGATCCCTCTGACAAGGAACCCATCCTCAGCCTTATTGAGGCATACCAGAAAGCTTAGTATCCACAGCTATATAGGTAGGGACCATCAGATGTCCCAATTCCTTGATTCCAAGATTGTTTATTGAAGTGATTTCAAGCCAGCCTCGTTTGCCCATTTCAACAGAAAAGCTTTGAACTTGTTCATAGAGGTAGATGGCTGCTGTATTCTCTTCGAGCATCGGTTTTTCTTCGTCTTCAAAATATGTATAGGGAGTATAGAGCGTGCTGGTCACTTCATACGTGTTTTCTTCTATTTGCTTGATTTTTACATCGGTGACGCCATAAATGAAGGTACCTGCAAGAATCGGTGGTTTCCCCTGGGCAATCCACTCGTTGGGATCGATCTGGGTGTCTATTCCTTCATACGCTTGTCTGGTCTGCCGAGTGACGAAGAGGTTGGTAACCTCCATCGAAGCCGGGTTCTTGGCTTTTTTAGAGAGTGAGGCTTCCATTTTCTGTAGGTCAAGAGAATTTTGCCCGGCAAAAAACTCTTCGATGACTTCAATGTGTGTCATGCCTGCTGTGTAGGGTGGGGTGAGTGCAATTTTGATCCTGCTGGTGGTAAACCACGCCAAGGCAATGACCAATGCGGTTACAGAGATGACAATCCAACCTTTATTTCGCCAGAAAATCTTTCTGTTGGCACGTTTTTCCTGATTTGCCAAAAAGGAAGCGCTTTGTTGCTGGGCTTTTCGCTCTGCATGCGTTGTGCTTGTTTGTTTGTTTTTCAGTGTCCATTGGAGGCTCTCTGTTTGGGTGAGAAACCAAGAGAGCGCAATTTGGCTCTCCTTGTTTCCGCTGCCATCCCGTTGCTTGGTAAGGCTGAGCTTGAGAGAATCATCGATGAATTCGATGGTTTTCTTGGGTAGCTCCAGATCACAAAGAGAGACCGGCAGCGCCCTGAAAGAGTCCTCCCTGGTACGCTTGTCTGCAAAGGGAGGAAAGCCTACGGCAGAAAGATAGAGCAATTGGACCAACTGATCGCAGAGTGAGAACGGTGCATGTATGCCATGATGAACATAGCAGGAGCTCTGTGCAAAACGGGTCTCTTCATCCGCACATGAAGATAACAGGTCGGCAAGACTCTGTGGAAGGATGAGAAATCCCCCATCTTCGATGCCCCAGATTCTCCAAAGTGGGAGTATGCCACTGGTGAGATTGAGGAATTTAGAAGGAAGCAGCATGAGAGCTTGAGCAAGTTCCCTTACCAGACCCAGCGCATTTGAACGTTTGTTCGTTGCGATGTCAGTGATGGGGTAGAGAGCGATGGGTTCAAAATAGAGACAACGTTTGTCATGTACAATAGACAAACCTTTCCAGAACCACTTTTCCAGTTTTTGGTTTTTGATGATGTACCCACAAGGTTTTTCTCCTTGCATGAGGTAGGAGGGAAGATCGATTTCTCTTGGCCCGATGGATATGCATGTATACGGCTTTTCATCAATTGTAGCGTTGAATATTTCGTTGGAACCAATCACCTTACATTTCTCCTTTGATAGCTGTACCATGCCAGACTATTTTTTCTTTCGTATCAATCGTGTCTGGAAGGCTTGCATACTGTGCCCCTTGGCTTGCAAGAGCAATGAACTTCCAAGTACTCAATCCCCATTTCTGTCGTTGCAAGGCATCCAAGGAAGCTATGCCGCAACTAGATATGGCTTTCTCTTTCTGGGCTTTTAGAAGTGGTTTCCCGGTTTCCAGAAGTTCGATCAGTGAGCGGGTTTGCGTGCAGGCGAGTGGAGATGGAAGCAATGCATTGAGATTCGCTGATACGATGAACAATGTATTGGGTACCATTGAAACTATGTTTTCCAAAAGCTCTGCATAGCTCTTGCTCTCTTTTGCTCCACGAGAACAAGAAAGGATGGGAAGCACCGGTACGCTTCCAAAATAGGAAGTGACCATGGGAAGGGTCAGCTCAATACAGCTTTCTTCAATGAAGTAACTGTCCTGGATGGAGAGGCTCTGGCCAAATTTAGCAACCAAGGAGTCCCGTATTGTTTGTGCAAACAGGACAGGACCATTGGGAAGGCTGATTCCTTCGCCGCTGGGGGCAAAGAGAAAATGTGGTGCATCATCTTCCAACGGCTCTTGGTGTAAAGAACCAAGGACAACCACTAATTCAGGTTTTACTGAAGCACTTACACTAAACCCTGTATGAAGTAGTTCCAATACACCTGAGTACGATGCATGAGGTACAAGCAGGGCCCCTGGAAGTTTGGTGAGCAAAGGTTTTGATTCCCTGACTCTACACGCTGAAGCAAGTTCTTCTTGGTCTGCTGGATAGAAAATTGTATGGTGTTGGCTTTTATGCATGATCATCCTCTAAAAGTAGTCTCGCAAGGCGGTTTTCGTCCAGTACAACCGTCAGGTTTTTTTCTTGGGTGGGAATTACCAGTCCGGTTTTGCCTCCCTTGGTCCTTCTGAGGTATTTTACTTGCGTGTAATAGAGGTCTGCTCGTCCTTGGTTTTTGGCTTTGCTGAATACCAAGGCCAGATTTGCTGCATCAAGCAATACTTCCAAAGGAACGGTTTTTTCTTTTAGGTTTTTGATGAAAACATACCCTCCGGGGCAGTCTCTGGTATGCATCCAGTAGTCGTTGCCCTTTACCCAGTGTCGGAGCAATTCGTCATTTTCCTTGGCGTTACGACCGACCAATAGAGTGAACTGTCCACTGTGCAGGGTAAGGCCAGGTGATTGTACGGGGGTGATTTTGTCGGCGGTTTCATTTCCCAGTTCTCTTTTCAAGCGCTGGATGTCTGCCTTTTCGTTATCGGAAGGTGCAAGCAACCGTTCATACTTTTCCTGCATCCTCAATAATTCTGCTTCAGCTTTGGCATATTCGGTTTTTGCATTCTCAAAGGAACCCTTCGCTTTTTGGAAACGGTCATACAAGCGCGTGATGTTCTCGTTCGGACGGAGTTTTGGATCCAGAGGGATGGTGACAACGGTTTCACTCTCCCAGTCTTGTACGGATAGGGATGTCTCATGAGCTGTAAGGAGATGGACATTGGCACTCAAAAGATCTGCCAGGCGCTTGTAGTCGTTGAACTTCCCGCTTTCCAACATGTTTCGCTTATGCGAGTTTGCAGTGGCTTCGAGTTCCTTGAGGATTTTTTCTTTTTTGCGTTCAACCCGATTCCTTAAATCTGAGAGGGTTTGTTCATTACTGGCCTTTCCATACTCTTCTTCGATTTGGCGATTGAAAGAGGTATCGGTGCGCATCCGGATTTGGAATTTGAGGTCATCTGTTTCCTTGTTCGGGGGAAGGACGAAACGAGCTCCACTTTTTTCATCTCGTGCAGGGCGGCGGTAGAGCAATTCAAGTATCGTATCATCCTCTTCGGTGATGATGATGTTGGCTCCTGGGCCACTGTAGAAGCGGAAGTAGAGACACATGAGGTGTTCATGATTGTTGAGTTTTACCAACAGACAACGGTCATAGGGTATCTGTTCGACAGAAACGACTTTTGAGCCCTCGAGATTTGCCCTGCAGAACTGAATGAAGCGTTGCAGTTTCGCAGTCTTGCCCATTTGTTGGACGGCTACTGCTCTTGTTGCCATATGCAGCCTGCTGTAGGGGGTCCCTATTTCCGTGTATAACGTCCACCTGCCATGCTCGGGGTGATAGAAGCTCCAGCTCAATGAGTGGAAGTCATGTTGGACAACTCCCTGTAGGGCACTTCCTTCGAAAGGGAGCTCTTTGACTATCAGTTCAATTTCACGCCAATTTAACGACATTATTTCTCCGTAGGGTATCGTACGCTGATTTCACGCCTCCCGCAAGATAGAAAGAACCACACACGAGAATCGCTGAGGAGGGAGGGGTGATTTCCCAAGCCTTTTGTAGGGCTTTTGAGTTGTCTTCGATCAAGTGGATGGCAAAGTGTCCTTCCTTATTCTCTGCAAGAGAGCGTAGAGTGCTGTCGATCGAAGCAATGTCACTTTTCTTATAGGTCCCCGGTTGGGATATGATGATGGTATGGAAATATTGAAGAACCAATTCTTCCATATGCGTATGGTCTTTGTCTTCGAGCGCTCCATAAATGATCGTATTGTTTTGTGTGGGATGAAGAGAAGAGAATGATTCCAATAACGCTTTGAGCGAATGGGCTGTGTGAGCCCCATCAAGATAGAGGTTTGGGTTGTCGGAAATCTTTTGGAATCGTCCGGGAAGTGTGGTTTTTTCCAGGAACCTGTTGGTCTGTTGGTCATACAAGCCAAGCTTGCGTAGTACCAAAAGAGCAAGTGCACAGTTTTGGGCCTGCACTTTTCCCATCATGGAGAGCAAAAGGTGTTCGACTCTTCCTTCTTTCCATTGGAATGATACCTGCTCCCCGTCTGCAGTTGTTGCGTCTTGGTATGCTTCAAGTTCTTCTTCAAGAAGGTACACAGGGCTTGCTTGTGCCTTCGCTTCCTGGAGAAAAACCTCAAGGGCTGCTTTTTCTTCAAAGCCAATGAAACAAGGAACTCCTTGTTTGATGATTTTGCTTTTTTCTCCAGCAATTTCTGCAATGGTGTTTCCTAGGATCTTGGTATGTTCGAGTTCAATCGGGCAGAGAACACTGGCTTCAGGAATGATGGTGTTGGTGGCATCGAGCCTTCCTCCCAGTCCTGTTTCGATTACAGCCCACTGGCATCCTGCAACGGAAAAGAGTAGGAATGCATAGGCTGTATAGAGTTCGAATGTGGTGGGATTGGTTTCTCCCCATTGGTCTGAGAAGTGAAAGTCCTGCAAAAGGTCTTTGAGGTGGTTTCCTGTCTGAACCAACAACTGGTCACTGAAAAAGGTTCCACTGAGGGTGAAACGTTCTCTATAGTCACTCAGATGAGGGGAGAGGTAGAGGCCTGTCTTATATCCCAGTCCGGTCAGCCCACTTGCGATGAAGGTTGCCGTCGAGCCTTTGCCGTTGGATCCAGCAAG
>Ga0172377_10005845_pt1 | contig 12652 bp, 11 predicted proteins | sample Pumphouse3metaG_FD_119749 | JGI IMG/M metagenome (GOLD analysis project Ga0172377, IMG submission 119749) | Leachate microbial communities from a municipal landfill in Southern Ontario, Canada - Pumphouse #3 metaG | ecosystem: Engineered > Solid waste > Landfill > Unclassified | place: Canada... | reverse complement strand
GGAGTCTTTATTATTGAAATATCCCTTATACCTAAAAGAGATAAATTCAATGTTCTAGGAATTGGAGTAGCTGTTAAAGTTAAAATATCAGTATTTTCTTTAATTAGTTTTAATTTTTCTTTAGCTTTCACACCAAATTTTTGCTCTTCATCAACTATAATTAATCCCAAATCATTAAATTTAACATCTGCTGATAATAACCTATGGGTTCCAATTATTACATCAACCCCTTTTATATATATTTTTTTTAATATTTCTTGCTGCTCTTTCTTTGTTTTAACTCTACTCATTAATGAAATATTTATTGGGTAATTATAAAATCTTTCTTTAAAACGTTCATAGTGTTGCTCAGCTAATACAGTTGTTGGAGCTAGTATCAAAACTTGCTTCTCATCAGTAACACATTTAAATGTGGCTCTCATAGCAACCTCAGTCTTACCAAAGCCAACGTCTCCACAAATAACTCTGTCCATAACTAATGTAGATTCCATATCCTTTTTAGTCATATTTATTGCTTCTAACTGATCTTTAGTTTCTGTATATGGGAATAATTCTTCAAACTCTTCTTGCCAAACTGTATCCTTCGAAAAAGCATAACCTAGTGCTATTTTTCTTTTGGCTTGAATATTTATAATTTCCTTTGCAAATTTCTTTATTTCTTCTTCTAATTTTAATCTTTTTCTCTTAAACCCTTTTCTTCCTAAGTTATATATTTCTGGAGTTTTCCCTAATTCTGATATATATTTTTCTATTTTATTTAAATTTTCTATTGGAACATATAGCTTATCTTCCCCTGCATATTGAATCATTAAATAATCTTTTCCCTTTATTATTTCTATTCCTAAATATTTTCCCACTCCATAATTTTCATGAATAATAAAATCATTTTCTCTTATTTGATTGATATTATCATATTTTAATGATCTTTTTATTTTGGTTTCTTTTTTTACTCTAATTCCTTTTATTTCTCTATCTGTTAATACCAATATATCCCTATAATAAAAACCTTCAAAATGAGGATAATCCTTTACTACTATATTTTTATAATTTTTGAATATATCATCATATCTTTTTTTTTCATTTGACAATATTATTATTTTATTACTTTTTCCTTCTTGTTTTATTTTATCAATATTATTATATTCTTTTATATCGCCAATATCTAATCTCTTACTCTTTATTTTCTTAGACTTTTTTAGAATTTCTTCATAAATTTTTCTATAATACATCTCTTTATCTCTATTTTTAAGAATAAAATTTTCAAGTTTATAATCTAAGATTTCTAAATTTTCCAAATAAAAATTAATTTTTTTGTTATTTAGTTTCTCTAAGATTTCTAAAAAATTATATTCTTTTTCTTTTTCTTTATTTTTGTCTATATACATATCTATAGAGTTAACAGTCTCAATACTTTTTTGTGTGTTAGTATCAAAATATGTTAATCTATCTATTTCATCTCCAAAACTTTCTATCCTTATGGGGTCTTCTTTACTTAAAGAATAAATATCTAATATATCACCTCTAATTGAATATTCAAGAGGTTTTTCAATTAAATAAGTTTTTTTATATCCATTTCTTATTAATTTTGACTCTAATATTTTAAAGTTTATATTATCTCCTATTTTTAGAGAGATTAACTCTTCACTGAGAAAAAAATTAGATAATAAAAATTTTAATGATACTAAAGCTATATAATTTTTTTCCTTTTTTAATAACTCTAAAAAATTATATTTTTTTCTATATTCATCATTTTCATTTTCAATATCATCTATTTTCAAAATTTTACCATGATACCAATCTATAATTGTATTGTAATAATCATTTATATCTTTGTTAGAAGAGCATAAAAAAATTGTTCCTCCTTTTAGTTGGGATAAAAAAAATGGAACTGAACCTCTGTATAAATTTTTTAATTCTATTTCTTTAAACAATGAATATTCACCTCGATTATTTATATTAATTTTATTAAATTATATCACATATTAAATTCTTATGTTTTATTTGTATATGAACAATAATATTTTATAATTTCTTTTTATATTTTTATATTTAGTGTATAATGTATTGATTATATTATAGATTAATGGAGAGTATTATTTATGCGAATTAAACTAGCTTTTGAAAATATTCTATCAGAACTTGATAGAGAAAAAAAATATATTAATGAAGAGGTATTTGAAAATACTCCTTCAAGAATGGAAAAATTCTACACTGAATTTTTTTCTGGATTAAAAATTAATCCTTATGATTTTTTAAAAAATTATATTCCAACAAATAATAATGATATCATTATTGAAAAAAATATTTCTTTTTACTCAATGTGCGAACATCATTTTTTACCTTTTTTTGGAAAAATATCAATAGCTTATATTCCAAATAAAAAAATAATCGGGTTTGGTGATATCATTAAAGTTATTGAAGCTTTTTCAAAAAGACCTCAATTACAAGAAAGATTAACAGAAAATATTGTTGAAACTATTTTTAAGGGATTAGACTGTAAAGGTGTTTACCTTTTTATTGAAGCAGAACATTTATGTATGACTATGCGTGGAGTAAAAAAACCTGGTTCTAAAATAGTTACTATTGGGACTAGAGGTATTTTTGAAAAGGATGCCAATAAGCGTTTAGAGATAGCTACATTTTTAAAAAATTAGACTTAGGAGAATTTATGGATAAAATAATAATTAAAAACCTAGAACTTATAGGAAATCATGGAGTTTTTAAAGAAGAAAAAATATTAGGACAAAAATTTATAATTTCAGTGGAAATGCAAACAGACACTTATCTTGCTGGTAAAAGTGATAATTTAAACTATTCTACTAATTATGGAATGGTTGCCAATGACATTGAAAATTTATTTTCAAATAATTCATTTAATTTAATTGAAACATGTGCAGAGAAAATAGCTGAAATGATTTTGTTAAATTATAATTTAGTAAACAACGTCATTGTTAGTATTAAAAAACCATGGGCTCCTATACAAAAACATTTTGATTTTGTTAGTGTAGAGATCTCTAGAAAATGGCATAGGGTATTTTTATCTTTAGGTTCTAACATTGGAGATAAAAATAAAAATCTTTCTGAGGCTATAAATTTAATCAAAGAGCTTCCTAATACAGATGTTAATAAAATCAGCTCTTTTATTAATACAAAACCTTATGGTTTAAAAGAACAAGATGATTTCGTTAATACTTGTATTGAAATTAAAACTCTTTTTTCTCCACACGACTTATTAGACAATTTGCTAAATATTGAAAAATATATGGGAAGAATAAGAACTATTAAATGGGGACCTAGGCTAATTGATATTGATATTATACTTTTTGATGATCTAGTTATTCAAGATGATAATTTAGCTATCCCCCATCCTTATATGTGTGATAGAATGTTTGTTTTAAAACCTTTAAAAGAAATTGCTCCAAATATTGTTCATCCATTGGAGAAGAAAACTATTTCTTTTTTAGAAACTATTTTAAATGGAAATGTATATAATCAATAATAAAAGGAGAAGTTTATGCCTATTAATTACAAAAATTTAAAAATTGATTTAAGTAAAAAAACTTTAATTATGGGAATTTTAAATGTTACGCCTGACTCTTTTTCAGATGGAGGAAATTATTTTGATATAAACAAAGCTTTTTTAAAAGCTAAAGAAATGATTAAAGATGGTGCTGATATTATTGATATTGGTGGAATGTCCACAAGACCAGGTCATGAAGATGTTTCTGTAGATGAAGAAATTAGTAGAGTTATTCCTATTATAAAAAAAATATCCTCAGAACTTGATATTTTAATTTCTATTGATACTTATCATTGGGAAGTTGCCAAGGAAGCTATTAAAAATGGAGCACATATTGTTAATGATGTATGGGGACTACAAAAAGATAATGGTGAAATGGCTAAAATAGTTGGAGAATCTGGAGCAATTTTAGTAGCTATGCATAATCAAAATAATAAAACTTATACAGATGATATTATTTTATCAATTAGAAATTTTTTTAAAAATACTTTTGAAATTGCTAAAAAAAATAATATTAAATTAAATAAAATTATTCTTGATCCTGGAATTGGATTTGGAAAAAATTTAGATCAAAATATTGAGGTTTTATCTAGATTAGAAGAATTAAATGACCTAGGACCATTGCTTTTGGGTACCTCTAGAAAAGGTTTTATTGGAAGTATAACAAATGTAAAAATTCCAAAAGATAGGGTGTTTGGAACAATAGCCACATCTATTATTGGTATACAAAAAGGCGTTAGTATTATAAGAGTTCACGATGTTAAAGAACATAAAGATGCACTTTTAATAACTGATAAAATACTAAAAAAATATGTATATACTCAAAAATAAAAAAAAGTTTTATTAAAACTTTTTTTTATTTTTGTCTATTTTTTTATATTTCCTAATAATAAAGCTATATCATTTCCTGTTACACCACTAATTCTACTTGCTTCCCCTATTGACAAGGGTTTTACCTCTTCTAATCCTGATTTAGCTATATTTGATATTCCTTTTATATCTTTAAAACTAAAATTTTTAGGAATTAATATTCCTTCTAATTTCTTGAACTTCTCTATTTGTTCCTCTTCTCTTTTTATAAAAATATCATATTTTGATATAGTCTCAATTTGATTTATTACAAAATTAGGATATTTAGATATATCTATTCCTAATTCTTTAGATAAATTAATATAGCTAATTTCTTTAAATTTAATCATCTCATTAGCTTTTATTCCTTTTGTTACTTTTTTTTCTGAATTATATTTTTCTAATATTTCATTAGCTCTTTGTTTTGATATTTTTATTTCTTTTAATTTTTCTACTTCCTTCAAAACATTTTCCTGAGATTTTTTTAAATAATTTATTTTATCCCCTGAAACAATACCTATTTCTTCTGATTTATGTAATAATCTCATGAAACCATTATCAAATCTCAATGTTAATCTATATTCAGCTCTTGATGGTAATACTCTATAAGGTTCTGGAGTCTTTTTATGAATTAAATCATCAATTAATACTCCTATATACCCTTCACTTCTATCTATTATAATTGGATCTTTTTTATCAACTTTTCTTGCTGCATTAACCCCTGCTATAAATCCTTGAGATGCTGCTTCTTCATAACCTGATGTTCCATTTATTTGTCCAGCTGTAAATAAACCTTCTATTGATTTATTTTCTAAACTAGGATACATTTGGTAAGCTGGTATATAATCATATTCTACAGCATATCCATATCTCATTATTTTAGCCTTTTCTAATCCTTGTATACTTTCTAGCATCTTATCTTGAGCAAATGGAGGCATTGCTGTAGTTAAACCATTTACATATAGCTCATTTGATTCTTTAGATTCTAGTTCTAAAAATATTTGATGATTTGTTTTTTGAGGAAAATTTAAAACTTTTCTATCCAAAGATGGGCAATGTCTTGGCCCGTGAGTTTCTATTATACCAGATACTATTGGAGAATATTTTAATAACTCTTTTACTACATCTATTGTTTTTTCTGTTGTATGAGTTAACCATGTGGGAACAACACTATTTTCTTTTTTATTTGTGAATATTGAAAAATATCTTGGATGTTTTTCTCCATGTAATTCTTCAAGTTTTGAAAAATCAACTGTTCTTTTGTCTATTCGCGGTGGAGTAGCTGTTTGATACCTTTCAATGTGTAATCCATTTTCTCTTAAACTATCTGATAGTTTCTCTGCTGATAGTTCACCGTGTCTTCCACCTTTATATTCAACATCCCCTATGACTATTTTTCCTTTTAAAAAAGTTCCTGTTGCCAGTACAACTGTCTCAGAATAACATTTAAATCCAAGAGAAGTAACTATACCCTCAACTTTATTTTTTTTAACTATTATTTCTTCTACACATTCTTGTAGGGTTTCTAAATTAGGAGTTTTTTCTATTATTTCTTTCATCTTAATTCTATAATAATATTTATCTGCCTGTCCTCTTGTTATTCTTGCTGCTGGACCTTTACTTGTATTTAAATCCTTTAATTGTAAATTATAATTATCTATTTGAGCACCCATTTGTCCACCTAAAATATCTAATTCTGCAACTAAATTACTTTTTCCAGGGCCACCAATGGAAGGATTACAAGGCATCATTGCTATTGTATCCAAAGACAAAGTGATTAATAAAGTTTTTTTTCCCATTCTTGCTGAAGCTAAAGCTGCTTCAACTCCTCCATGACCTCCACCAACTACTATAACATCATATTTTGAATTCATTTTATCTCCTCGTTTACTTACATTTTATTATTGACTATATACATAATATTAGACATAATAAAATAAAAATAAGGTCAACTTATAGTCAACCTTACAAATTTATTTTCCTACACAAAAATTATTAAATACATGATCTAATAAATCTTCACTTGATATTTCCCCAGTAACTTCAGATAATGAATCTATAGCATCATTTAAATCAACTGCTATTAAGTCCATAGGATAACCCATATCTATAGTCTCAAATATATTTTCCACAGATTGTTTTGTTTTTTCTAAAGCTGACTTATGCCTAATATTAGTTATTGTTAATTTTTCAGAACTATCTTCTATATTTCCTGATACAACATAATTATATATTTCATCTTCTAAATTATCTATTCCTATTTTTTCCAAAGCTGATATTTCTATCCACTTCTTTATTTTGGATAATTTAGATATATCTAAATTTTTTCTTATATCTATCTTATTTAATATTCCAATAACTTTACTATTATTTATACTATTATATATTTCCATATCTTCTTTTGTTAAATCTTTGGATGAATCCAAAACAAATAAAACTAGATCAGCTTCTTTGATTAATTCTTTTGATTTTTGAACTCCTATATTTTCCACTTCATCTTCAGTATCTCTTATTCCTGCTGTATCAACCATTATTAAAGGAATACCCTTTATATTAACTATTTCTTCTATAGTATCTCTAGTTGTTCCCGCAACTCTTGTAACTATAGCTCTTTCTTCTCTTAATACAGAGTTTAAAAGGCTTGATTTTCCTACATTTGGTTTTCCTACAATTGCTGTTTTTACACCTTCTTTTATCATTTTACCCTTATCATAGGATAATATAAGTTTATTTGTCTCTTCTACTACATTATGAAGATTACTTATCAAATTTAAAGGTATTGGTTCATCTATTCCTTCTTCTGGATAATCTAAAACTACATTTACATGGGCAGCAACATCCATTAATGATTTTTTTAAATTATGAATCTGTTCCTTAAGATCTCCTCTTAATTGATTTAAAGATAAAGAGATACTTTTTTCTGTTTTTCCATGTATAATATCCATTACTGACTCAGCTTGCGTTAAGTCTAATCTTCCATTTAAAAAAGCTCTTCTTGTAAATTCTCCTGGTTCAGCTATTTTAGCACCTTTTTCTAATACTAACTTTAAAACTTTTTGAGTTACTACATAACCACCATGACAATTTATCTCAACTATGTCTTCTTTTGTATACGTTGTAGGAGCCTTCATAATAGATACTAGAACTTCATCAACTAATTTATTTCCATCATAAATATGACCGTAATTTATTGTATATGTTTTTAAATTAAAAACATCTTTTTTTGATTTAGTCTTAAATATTTTTTTTAATATCAGTAAAGCTTCATCTCCTGATATTCTTACTATACCTATTCCTCCCTCACCTCTTGGAGTAGAAATAGCAGCGATGGTATCAAACATTATACCTCACCTCTTCTTTATTTTTTTCTTTTAATTACAATATATCTTTTAGGATCTCTTCCTTCACTAAAAGTATCTAATTCAGGATATTGATTTATTATTTCATGAATTATCTTTCTCTCTCTTGGTGGCATAGGATTCAATCTAACAACTCTTTTTGTTTTTATAGCTTTTAAAGCCATTTTAGTTGCTAACTCTCTTAATGTTTTGTTTCTTTTTTCTTTAAATCCTTCTACATCAACACTTACTCGTATGTCTTTTAGCAAAGAATTTAATAAATACTCAAAACTATTTAATGTTTTACCCTTTTTACCTATTATTATCCCTTGATCCTCTCCAGATAAATTAATATAATAAATTTTGTCTTTAAATTCTAAAAAATTTACTTTTAAATTTAAATTCATTTTATCTAATACTTCTTGAGATAATTTATAAATTTCTTCTATTTTTTCTTTATTTTCAATAGTTTTACTTTCTTTATTTAATTTTAAATTTTCTTTTATTTTTACTATTTCTTTTGTTTCAACTACTTTTTTTTCTTTAATAATTTTAGTTGTTGTATACTCTATTTTATAAAGTCCTTCTTTATTAAAAAATCCTAAAAAAGATTTACTTTTATTTTTTTCAATAATATTTAATATTTGTTGTTCATCTAGATCTAAAACTCTTATAGCTCTTTTTTTAGCCTCTTCTTGATTCATAGCTTTAATTTCTATAAAGTCTGCCATAAAATCTACTCTCCTCTATTCATAACAAAATATTGCTGAGCAACACCACTTAAACTAGAAACTAGCCAATATAATTGTAATCCACCTGGCATTTTATATGAAATAAACACCATCATGATAGGAAACATATACATCATCTTTTTCATTTGAGGATTATTTGCTGTACCCATAACTTTTTGTTGAACAAATGAAATTATACCATTTAGTATTGGTAAAACAAAAAATGGATCGGGACTAATTAAAGAGAACCATAAAAATGTTTCGTCTGGTACTACTCCTTCTTTTCTTAATACTCCAAACAACGCCCATAATATAGGTAATTGCACCAACATTGGTAGACATCCACCTGCAGGATTAACCTTATGCTCTTTATAAAGAGCCATTGTTTTTTGATTCAATAATTGGGGATCGCCTTTATATTTTGATTTTAATTCTTCAATTTTAGGCTGTAATTTTTTCATTTCTTTCATTGATTTATCTTGTTTTAAAGTAACTGGTAATAAAATTATTTTTATTAACACCGTCAATATTATAATGGCTAATCCAAAACTCCCAGTCATTCCATAAAACATATTTAATATTTTTCCAAATATTCCGTATAAAAAACTCATATTTTATTTCTCCTTATTTTCTATTTTTTAGGAGGTACTGGATCGTATCCACCTTCGTTAAATGGATGGCATTTTAAGATCCTTCTTACTCCTAAATAAATTCCTTTTATTACTCCATGTATTTCTATAGCGTTGTAAGTATAAACTGAACAAGTAGGAATAAATCTACAATTTTTTCCTAAAATTGGCGATATTAATTTTTGATATATTTTTATCAAGTTTAAAATAATTTTTTTTAATATAAAGTTAATACGTAAATAGATTTGATTTTTTAAAAATTTTATCAATATCTTTTTTCATCTCCTGATACTTTAAATTTTTATAAACTTTTCCTGCATTTTTTTTCCCTACAAAAATAATTTCATATCCCTTTTTAATTCTTTCTTCATTTTCTCTATAATATTCTCTAAATAATCTTCTAATTCTATTTCTACAAACTGCATTTCCTGTTTTCTTACTAACAACAAATCCCATTTTGTTATAATTATTATTTGTTTTTTTAAAAAAAACAAGAGAGTAATATCCATAACTTTTGTTTCCGTAATTATAAACTATTTTAAACTCATTGTTTTTTTTTAAAGTTTCCATTTTTTCTCCTATCTCAAAAAAAACCGGTGTTTCAAATCACCGGGTTTATGCTGATAATTTTTTTCTGCCTCTAGCTCTTCTTCTTTTTAGTACTTGTCTTCCACCTTTAGTTTTCATTCTTGCTCTAAAGCCATGGTCTTTTTTATATTTTCTATTATTTGGTTGATACGTATGTACATTTGCCATTAAAATTCACCTCCTAAAAAATTCTATATTACAGTATACCATTTTAGAAGAAAAAGTGACATTTGTCAAGAAATATTCTTATATTTTCTTTTGTAATTAATATTTTACAGATTTGTTATTGGTAGAAAAGTGAAATGTAAATATGTAAAGACTAAGATAATAATATTTTTATCTTCTATGTGTTGAAAATAAAAGAAAGAATGATTTTAAATTATTATTGTTGATATACATTTATTTAAGTGAACAAATAAAAGTCTTTTATAATCTAAATTTTTTTAAATGTATTCAAAAATAAGAAAAAAAAGTAAAATTAATTTATTAATGATTATATACACATAACAAATCTTTTATTTATAAGAGAATAACAAAACAAAAAAAAGTTAAATAGATAAAAAAACATTTAAAAATAAAGGATATAAGACAATGAATATTTATTATTGTATATATACATAATGAGAAATGCTTATTTTTTAGGTTATTAAAACAAAAAAAACAAAGGTATACCTTGATAAAATTAAGAAATAAAATTTTAAATCACAAATTTATAAGTTCATTTCTAAAAAAAGACTTTGCCAAAAAAGAAACTATCTAGAAGAAATATTTCATAAAAAAACTTGTAATAAAAAGATTTAAGCTTTATAATAACTAACACATGATTTTTTATTATTGTGTATATACATATTTTATTTATTAACTGGAGGACTATTCATGGAGAAAGAAAAAGATAATATTTTGGAGAGTTTTCTAATACCTTCTGCTGAGTCTTTAGATAAAGAAATAGGGAAAATGGATATGAAAATATCAAATATACCTAAAATAGAAACTAGAGAGGTTGTAATACAAGGAACAGGAAATTTTTTAAAATTAAAAGATAATATTATTAATATCCCAATAGAAATGATAGTTTTTCCTTTTTTTACTCCCCAAAAACAAAATAAAAGAATTAATTTTCAATATTCTTTTGAAGATTTAGGGGTAACAATGTTTTGTACTTTAGTTGCAAGAGATCAAAATGACAAAGTCTATCAACCTTCTTTATTTGAAGAAAAGATATATAATTTTTTAATATCATTATATGAAGCAAAAAAGGATATGAGTTTAGAAAATTTAGAAGACGAGGAATATATTGAATTTGAAATAGCAGATTTTATTGTTAATTTTTTAGGCAATAAGATGAATAGAGTCTACTATTCTAAAGTAGAGCAAGCTTTAAAAAATTTAAAAAGCACAGAGTATCAATTTGTTGTATCAAATCATACTAAATTTGGAAAATATAAATTTGAAGATGAAGAATTCAAATTATTAACTTATAAAAAATTAAAAGTTGGAAAAAAAATATTTTATAGAGTAAAGCTTAACAAGAATATAAGAAATAAAATAAAAGACAAAAGATATATAAAATATAACTCGAGAGCTTTGATGGAAATAATGAATAAGGATCCAATAGCTGGTAGAATTTACAAATACATAAGTAAAATAAGATATGAAAGTACTGATGGAAGAATTAATATAAGAACCTTAGCAGCTATAATTCCACTAAGAATGGAACAAGAAACTGAGAGAATTTCTAAAAATGGTGAAAAAAAGTTTTATGTTTTAAGTAGAGCAAAACAAGTTTTAAAAAGAGTTATAAAAGCTTATGAAGTTTTAAAAAAGTTAGGTTATATAAAAAAATATTCATACGAGGAAGCTAAAAAAGAAAATACGTACTATTTAAATTATATTTTCAATGGAGAAAAGGATGGAGAATGTCATATATCAAGTTTTTTAGATAATAAGAACACATCTTTTTTAGAACACAACAAGAAAAAAACAACAAACATCACTAAATTAAAAAAAGAAATAGTTGAAGATGCTATAGTAGTTAAAGAAAAGACAGCTTCATCTGGTAAGAATAAAAAAATTGAAACATATAATGATCTTCCAGAAAAATTAGTTTCGTTTATTCACAAAGCTAAAAGAAATATTTATGTGTTAAGAGCTTGGGACAAGAGAACAGATACTAAAATAAGAAAAATTTATAGAGAGGACGGAGAAAATTTAGCTTGTGAAATTTTAAAAATACTTTATAAAAATTTAAATAAAAATATTAAAACAACATTGGTTCAATACATTAATGGTGTTTTAAAAAATATTTACAAAACAAATAATGGCCAAAAACAAAATTTAACATTATTTAATAATGATGTTAAAGAAAAAGTGATGATAAGCAAGAAAAAAATAAAACAAGCAAGAAAAGGAATAAAAAATTCTTTAACTAATACAATAAAAGAATTAAAAGAAGATGTGGAGATTTCAAGAGATATACTAATAGAATTTGATAAGTTTGATGAATATGAAAAACTAAAAATAGAAGAAAAAGCTTTAAAATTATGTTCAGAAGATACAGGAACAGAAGAAAGCTTTTTATTTGTATTAAAAAGTAATTCAAAAATGATATATCTGAATACAATAAAAAAATATATTGGTCAAGTATTAGATAAATCAAAAGATTAAGAAATAGACTTTAATAAATATCATTATGAACTTCAGTTTTAAAGATTATTTTTCATTTCAAAATTGGAGTTTACACAATGATATTAGATTGAAATTCCCAGGTTGGATAAAAAAAAGTAAAAAAAAGTAAAAAAAAAGTTGACTGAATATAAAAAAAATGATATTATATTTCTTGTCCACAAGAGGACAATAATAAAGGACATTAACAACAGAATAGAGAAATTTAACAAGATAAGCAAGCAAACCTTAAATGGTGTAAAAAAGAAACAAAATGGTAAGAAATTGACCTAGTCAATTAACGGATAAAATTTGAATGAAGAGTTTGATCCTGGC
>Ga0172377_10005844_pt1 | contig 12653 bp, 24 predicted proteins | sample Pumphouse3metaG_FD_119749 | JGI IMG/M metagenome (GOLD analysis project Ga0172377, IMG submission 119749) | Leachate microbial communities from a municipal landfill in Southern Ontario, Canada - Pumphouse #3 metaG | ecosystem: Engineered > Solid waste > Landfill > Unclassified | place: Canada... | reverse complement strand
TTCATTAGCACCAGGTCTATATTCAGCCAATCCAAGGCTACTCGTAAATTAGTAAACATAGTTGTTTCTTCTTTTTGATTGTTCATAACGTTTGTCATAATGTTTATTTTTAAATTGTTTTAAATTATTTTATATTAAAAATCTTTCTTACAAAAAAGAAATTTATGCTATCCGGAGTCAATCTTAATTTTATAGAATCCGTAGCATTCTTATCTCTATGTCTAAATTCTGCATATCCTTTTTTTATATCTCCACTAATCAATATCCCTGGGAATATAACAACAGAATTGCCTATATAAATCATTACTTCATAATAAGCCGTTTCAATTTCTTTTTTCAAATATACATTATAATCTGTACTATAATGGTCAAATACAGCTCTTATACATACAGATTTGTCTGTATCTGATTTCCAAACAAAAGAGTTGTATATTTTTTCCATTGTAGCCAACTCTTTGATTTTAAAAATTTTCTTATTCTCTTTTTTGTAATACATATTATTTTATCTTTTATTATTTACTCTTATTCCTTTAAAATAGATGCTATCAGGAGTTAGTCTTAAATATTCCTGACGATTAGAGTCTTTTATAGCATTTTCTATAATAACCATAGATTCTTTTGCTTCATAATTTCCTGATACAACAGAACCCATAAATACAAATTTCTTTTCTTCTGTTGTTATAGAAACTTTTACGCTTTCCTTTATATTTGGAAGTAAGCAAACTATTTCCACAAAAATATTATCATTATCATCTGCTTCCCATTTGTAGGTTTTTATATTCTTATCAGCAAACCAAAATATAGGCATAGATAATCTATGTGCCATTTCTTTTATGATACTCGTTTCTGTTATTGTTTTTATAACTTTCATATTATTTTATATTAAAATTTAACATCAACTTGTTTTAGCTTAGCTAAATCTTCTGCTACTATTTCCATAATATCCCATGAATTGGTATTACACAAAGTTATATGCAGACAATAATATGTTTCTTTTGTACCCATATTATCAAAATCTTTATGCAATAGCTTAATGTGCTTATACTTAGACACATACTTCTCCAACTCATTCTTATCATAGAACAGGCTTTCAAAATATCTTTCAGCAGGAGACACTGCGTTATTACATATAGTCTTTCCTACTTCTGTACCATCATAAGTAACAGAATATTCTTGTACGAACTTATATCCACGTTCTAACGGAGTAGATTCAAGCCAGCTTCTATCTCTCATGCTGACTTTCCATGCTACCTTAAAGTCTTCTTTAAAGGTATATACTACCGTCTTGAATATATCTTCCCAATCTACATCAGATATATCAATAGCAGCGCATAATTTATCCCTGACTTCAGGGATAAATTCCTCATAGTCTGCTGCAAGGATATATTTTATAGGATTTGTATCATACATTTCCCTGAATGTAAAATCCTGTTTATCTATCCAATCCTCAATCACATTTTTCATTTGGATTAGCACTTCACTTTTGTCATCAAAAGACCATTCTTTTTCCATAATAATTTATTTTTTAGAAACATTAATATTTAAAACAGTATCCTCTTCATAGATTATCCTGTCTTTCTTTATATCCAGACTTATATTCTTATATGAGTCAGGACCTAATTTTATTTTAGCTGAGAACAGTATATTACCTAAATCCTTATAATATACTTCACCCTGGCATACTTCCGTATCCCTGTTATTTCTTTTTGTCTTGATTAAGCTGCCTCTATTCTGGTCTGCTTCTATATTCAATACAAAAGAAAAGGGATATGTTTCTCCATTTTTTAAATCAGGAATTATATCATATCCCCCATCAAAACTTCTTGTTTTGACTTTCGCAATTATGCGACATACCTCTGTTTTATAGGTTGTTTCCCACATATTATTATATTTTAGTTCTATCTCTGAATGATAGAGTTACTACTACCTTGTCTTCTTTTGAGTATATGCTGATGTAGTCTATACTGCCACTTTCTTTTTTATAGGTGATTAGTTCTCCTGTTTCATCAACAATCTCCTGTGTAGCCACACAATTATCTACTATGACTACATCATTTATCTCCAACTTCAGCAATATATTCTTACTGAAATGGTTTGACGGGCGTACAGTGTTTATTCCTATACTCGTTTTATTATCCAATGCGTTGACTGTTTCGCAATAGATTAAAAACTCATTATACACTGTGCCTTTTCTGACAACTGAATCCTCCGAACAAGTATATATTATCTTGTTCTCATAAATTCTCTTTTCTTCTATCATAATTTAATTTTATTAGAAGTTCCTTCAAAATAAGGCTCTGAAGTTCTAAGCCATAACCTATTTCCCATTATAGATAAATGCAGTTCCAGCTTATATGTATCTATGTCTGCATAAATACTACTGTCCCGACATATATATAATGGTACATCATCATATACGATAGTTTGTTTTAAGTTACCATCATATATTTTCAGTGTTCCTACAGTATCCCCTTCCCAATCATAGTCTTTAGGAAATACTATATCAATGCTCATACTACCTTTTGTATTTTCAGGAGTATCTTTATCTACTATTTCCAATGTATTTCCGGCTATAGTTTTTTCTATATTAGTCAGGCTTATGCTGTTTTCCATTCTCTGCAGTAAGCCTCCGGATACTACTATCATTTTACTTTGATAGATTCCTGTTTACGAATAGTAGCAATACCATTTGTAATATCTATTACATAGGTAATCTTAGCAGTTCCCTGATAAATCCTACCTTTATAATATACATCATTGCCATCTTTTTCTATGATATTCATTTCTATATCATGGAATATATCCTTACCATTTAATGCCAAGGATATATTGGCAGATTTTGCACCATCTTTCCAATTCAATTCCAACAATATCTCCTGATTATTGTCGAAATAAACCATATGGTACATATCTATATCTTCATAGTATGCACCACTGTTCTCTACTTCGTAGGTATTTTCTGTTCTATACACTACAAAAGTTTCATTACTTGTTTCCATTTTTATTTTAATATTTAGGAATACAACATTAATCCACTTAACCTCCACTCTGTATTTAACCTGCCTGAGCATAAACAGGTTTCAAACATTACTATTATGAACAAACAATTATCCTAACAGTCCACCATGACATCCAGCCATGATGCCTAAGAAATTGGCTGCATATAACCCTATGATAACCGTTAGTATCAAGGCTATAACTAACAGCCATTCCTCTTTGCACTCCTTATATATATAATAAAGAGTTTTTACAAATAATACAACTAAGCCCATGATGAATTTCAATACATAGGCTAATACGTTTAATATAATCATATCTTAATTCTTATTTAAAGATTTCTATATGCTCGTTATCTATATTATGCTCTATCGTGCCATCGAAATTCAGCACATAGTCATACTTATAATAACATGAGATAATACAAAACGCCCCATACTTAGGGAATTTTATGTTGTTTATTGTCTCTCCTGTATCTCCATCCAAAGATACAGTTTTTAGCATATTGCCCATACATCTGTAACATATATTAACAGATGTTTTCTTTGCTACAAACTTATATGTAGCAGGGTCTTGATTAATTGTAGCATAAGCTACACTATCTTTTACTGTTGAGTACATGAAATTTTCTGCACTCATAACTACAGAAGATAGCATCATAGCTACTCCTAATACTATACTCTTTTTCAACATAATCAATTTAATTTATGTTGTTAATAATATTCCTCCTCCACCACTCTATATTTATAGTGCCTGAGCATCAACACTATACACCACTTATTTATAAACTATATTAAAGCCTGACTTGGTATACATATCCAAATCAGCTTTGCTGGTAATCTTGACCAGCTTGTTAAAAACTTTAACATAAGGTGCCTTAGGTCTCTCGACCTCAGCTGCCTTATTTTTGTTGAACAAATACTTAGCCATTTGGCTATCTGAGCTACCGGTTAATTGACAGTAGCATACGATTCTTTTTCTCATAATATTTTATTTAGAGATTTATATAAGCTATGATTATTTTATTATATCATATACAGCCATAGCTGCTGCATACAATTTCTTACCACGCATATCATTGTCAAAATCTATGCTGGCAATGATTTCGTTATCCATGCTATTATAAGAAATAGCACAGTTTTTCATGTTCTTGAATGCCTTACATTTATCGGCATCCATTATGACTGTATTAAATCTACAATCAGACTCATCTCTGAGCTGGTCATAGACTGTTTCTCTAAGTTCACCGACTTTTACATCGTTGAACTTAACATCAAATATTCTACCCATTTCTGTATTGAAGATTTCAACTAAAGACAATTCGTCTTTCATCTTATAACTAAATTTAAATAAAACAAATAATCCCCCACCACCACTCTATATTTTAATTGACTGAGCATCATCAATATCAGTATTAATATTGTCTAAAAACACCAAAGGTGAATTTATAGGACTCGAACCTATAATCTATAAAATAGATTTACCATACTATGGTCAATAGTATTTAGACTACTTATTCAGTAATATCTAAATACTTTTTATATGTTTTGCCAGTCTTCTTGCTGGCAACTTCTATATAAAACTTGCCCTTGGCAGTCTTATATATCGGATAAGAATTACCTTTCTTATCCTTATACACTTTGTCTGTCTTTGTAGCCGGCACAGACTTCCGGATGGTCTTGGTAGCTATCTGAGTATAGACATTGCCATTCTTAACAATGCTATCTGCGTTAGCAGAAATAGCTGAAAATAATACAACTATCATAGAAATTAATAAGCTTTTCATAACAATATAAATTTTAAATATTTAGAAAATTTGAATTGTATTCCTCCTAACCACCATTCTATATTTTAATTGCCTGAACATTAGCAATATAAGTTTTAATATGGATAATTTGGATCGTTGGGATCCAAAGGACACTCTTCGATAGCCCTTATTTCATTATCCATAATTTCATCCCAAGCCTTATCTTCTAAAGCCTGCTCTTTTGCCAAAACCTTTTTAACTTTAGCATTAACAAGAAGTTCATCAAGCTCCTTGTTACTAAGAAATTTAATAACCATAATTACATATTGTCATTATGGTTTGAAAACTCTATCTCATCGCAGACTTCTGCCCACTCTGAGATAATTTCATCCTCAGATAACCCCTCAGCAAGGTTATCTAATCTAAAGTCTACGAAATCTCCGTAGACTTTGTTCATTGCCGTGTTTTCATGCACTGCAAAACAATAGGCAGCCCAAGCCACATCAGCCTGATTGCCACTCAAACCAACAGCTTCACAGCTGTCCGTAAACTGCCAATATCCTTGGCAATTTACTTCTGTAGCCTCATTAGCAGCTACAGTGTTATTACTACTCTTGCAATTGCAAGAGATTAAGGTAACCATCGCTACCATTACTAACAAAATGAACTTTTTCATAATATATTTAATTTTTTGGTATCCCCTATCCTATATTATTAAGGAGATACCTGATTAATTTAAATCGACATCTATTATACCCAATGTAGAACGATGTCATTATCCTACATTTCCTTGATTTTTTTGATGTTCCAATCACATCTGATTTGAGAAGGGCTGAGGAGTATCTCCTTGATACTCAGCGAGTTACATCAATATTTTTAATCAAATGGTAGCAAAACTACGTTGTTACTAATGAGATGATTAAAAATGATTGATTTTGGCAGTAGGGACTAACCGACTGACCATCAATAAGTTATGCAACTCTCTGACTATCAATAAGTTATGTAAGTACTTGATAATCAATTATTTACAGTAATTAGTTGCAATTGCAATAAAATTTGGAATGTATAGATAAACATGTAACTTATTGATTTCCAGAGAGTTGGCCCCTAAAAAAAACCTCTTTATTAAAGAGGTTTAAAGGCTTTGTTCAGGCTTTTTTTGGAAACAAAGAGATAATATCAATCGTTTCACGGATACTTAGGGTTTTAAGCCCTTGTGGTGTCTCGTTCCTACGAAGGAAGAGCTGCATCTCTTTCTTTGCATTTTGAGAACAAATGACACTAAACAAGTCGATATTGTCGAAATCGTTTTCAGAGAGAGTTTTGGCAAAGTGCATGAGCGGATTAACCGCCTTACACTCTGTAATTAAACAGAGTTTGTTCACTCCCTTATAAGAAGTGAACTTTAACTCAAAACCATACAAAGATCCGTCTTTAGCTACTCTTTTAAACGAGTCAATAACAAACTCGCTTAAAAAATACTTAAAGTCAAACTCGCAAACAAATGCGAGTTTTTCTGTGTTAGACTTTCGTTCACTACTAAAAAGACTGTTAAACGCATTCTCTAATTCATTCATAATTTTTGAATTTTAGAGTTTTGATGCAAATCGTGTACATCGCACAAGAGTGAGGGGCTTGCCCCTTTCTCCTATCTCATACCGGGGGTTCTCTCTATGTATCTCATGCTTACCCCTATAGGGTTGATAGGCAGAAATTTTAGCAATGCAAGCATATTTTTGAAAAGTCAAAAAAAATCTAAAAAAATTTTGTAAAAAAAATCTGAAAAAAATTTAAGAAGAGGGGTAGGGGTAGAAAGAGAAAGAAGCAAAGAGAAAGAAAAAAAATAGGATTTTATTTTTTTATATTAAATTTTTTTATTTATTACTTTTTGTAGGATTTGGATAATAGTAAAATTAGTTGTATATTTGCCATTAACAGTTAGCGATTAATCAAGCTAAAATCACCCTGAGGGTCTGTTGATTGAGGGGTTAGACATCGGATTGTAATTCTATATAAGAATGAGGTTTCTCCGGTACTGTTGAAAGGCAATATAAATAAGTTGGTTATCTGCACTTGATTAAAAGTAGAAAGGGAAAGCAGATCTTTTGGGGCAGAGTAATAAGGTTAAAAGCTTATTACTGTCGTTAGTAACCGCGCCAACAAAATAAAACGCTGAAAAAAAGATGATTGTAATTTGTCTTTTCTTGCTTTTTTTTTAAAAACGAAAAAAACAAGGGAGGCTTATTACGTCCTTAGGGGGAATAAGAAAAGGCTTTTAGCTAATACGAGAGTTAAAGAACAATTAAGGAAATAATCATCTTTAGACTTTAGTTTAATATCGTATATAGATATTAATAAATATAGTACCTACATAGATAGGTCAAAGGGTATTTATATAGATATAATTACTGACAGAATACAAATAGACAACAATAGTTAGAAAGTGTATGAGTCCTCTGAGTGCAAGTCCTGTAATAGGGTCCTCTGTATGAAGGGAGAGGGAAAGAAGAGATTTTTTCTTATACATAAGTTCTTAGCCGTATATTAGATAACAGTTATCATTTAGATAATCAATAATAGATTTAAGTGCGGTGAGGAATTTTATTTTTTTTTAGGAAAATAAAAAGGAAGAAATATTTGGAAAAGAGGAAAAGATATATTATATTTGTCAGACACAAAAAACATATATAGAACATGAAAAAAGGTGGATGTTAAAGGGGTAATAAGTCGTGAGACTTTATAAGGGCTGTGAAGTTCTTCATATATCACAATTATATTTTAGTATTAGGAAAATGTTTATGGTTAGACCATAGTAGCATAGAGGTAGTGCCTTAATAGAGATTAAGAGATTGACAGTTCGAGTCTGTTCTATGGTCCTTCGCGCTTTTTCTGTTTGCTGTCTGAGGAAAACAGTTAATAGTCCTAATGACGTGTTGCGTTACAGGTGTCATAACACAGGACCTAAGATCTAATCATCTGACAATGGTTAAGGAGCGTTTCATTGTAAAAAAGAAGTTCCGATATGGCGTGAAGCTTTAGGGTTAAAGCACTCATGGATGAAAGAAATGAGAGAATAAGGTTCGATTCCTTACACGTTTCAAAATATGTTTTGATTTGTAAATCTCATCTGTCCGAGAAATATGGTGGCAGAAAGCACTAATAGTTTAATAGTAAAAACGCTATTGCCTGTATGGCTACAAGTCACTGTACAGGAGCATTCAAGTCCGTAGCTTGATTAGTGTACAATTAGGTAGGCAAGAGTACAGAGATTAGTCATTAGACTTGTGTTTACCAGACGCAACTTTAGTGGAGCGTTGACATGATGCTCAGTGTAGAGAGTGGTGGAGGTGGATAATATTTAAACCAATGAACTATTTCAATAAATTAGTAAGTAATAATACAGGGGTAAGTTCTAAGAATTTTTTCTTGGTTACAGTAACTATTGCAGGTATCATATTGTTGTTGATACCAGCATTTGTATTAATAGTGGAGGTTATATATAATCACACGATAAAGACAGATTTGAGTGGTATGGCAGCTTATGTAGCTGCTGTTGCAGGAATATTTGCATCAGCAGGAGTTACAAAGGCATGGTCGGAGAAGTATGAAAACAAAAAAGAAGAAGAAGCATGATGGGAGAATTATTTACACCATTGATAAACAATATACATAAGACAGTGGTGGTAGAGGCAGCTGCCGGTAATAATGCAGCAGAACCGGAGGTTGATTTCAACTGCAGGTTCATGGAGTATCTGAATAAGCTTGAAGGTTTCAAGACAAAAGGAAAGAATTTGCATTGGGCAGCTCCTAAGAAGAATGTACATGAATATCTTGATTCACTTATAAGTGAAATAGGAGAGTTTCAGGATGGTATAGCAGAAGACTATATGGGTATCAACGGGCAGTTTCAGCCTAATGTTTTGAAAGGCTGTGAGAGTCAGGCATTGAATGCTTTTGACTTTATCAATGAATTGTCATGTGCAACAGAATGTTTTTATAACATGATTCCTGAATGCGTGTGTTATGCAGGCATAAAATCAGAAACGGAAACATTCATACATACGTTGAATAAGTATAAGTATCTGTTTAAGTTGTGTGATATAAAGCTATATTAATATGAGACAGGATATGATGAAGACATTGTGCAGTTCAAACATCAGGGAATTGGTGAGTCAAGTTAACAATTTAAATATTAAAAAGGAAGATATAGTATCTTTGTGTAAAGAAACAGAGCAGTATATTCTAATATATTATGGCAAATAATTTTCAATTGCCTGACTATAAGGCAGAAAAGCAGGCTCTTATCAACAAGGAGTATGATAAGGAAAAAGTTTATTATTGCAAAAAATGTTTATCTTTGGCAATAATTTCCACAGAGAGAGAGACGGAGAGTATAGATTTCTGTAATGATTGCGGTTGTACTGATATAGAGGAAGCCGAGAATATCAATGTGTGGGAAGAGATGTATGAGAAAAGATACGGACACAAATATGTTATAAAACCAAATAAAACAAAAAATAATGGCAGATATTAAAGAGAGTAAGAGACCTGAAAAAATGTCTTATGAGCAGCTTGAGAATGTTGCTAAACGGATTTCAGAGCAAAACAAGGAACTGTATTCAAAGTTACAGGAGCTGAACATCACAAATATGTTCAAGCGTCTTGACTATTTGTTTAAGGTAGTTGAGAATAAGTCGGCTTTTGATGCTGCATTCACAAAGAGATGTGTTGCGGAGATTGAAAGCATAATGACTTTACCTGCAGAACCTAAAAAAGAAAAAGCAGAAAATGATACAAAAACCAAATAATGTTATAAGAATAAAATGTCCTCTTGACAAAACATTCTTTACATATTGGCTTAGATTTCTGGAACCATTCCATAGTCTTACTGCAAGGGAAATAGATTTACTTGCAGTATTTCTGTTGACAAGATATAAACTCAGCAAGGTCATTTTGGATGACGCATTGTTGTCACAGGTAGTGATGAATGAGGATACCAAGAGACAGATAAGAGAGGAATGTAATTTGTCAATTGCTCATTTTTTAGTTATCATGGGCAAGTTTAAGAAGCATGGGGTTATTGTAGATAACCGCATAAATCCTAAATACATACCAAACATAACTGAAGAGAAAGGATTCCAATTATTATTTTATTTTGAGTTAGATGAACAGCTACAAAAAAGCAGTGGAGAAAGTAGCACAGGAGATGAACCTGTCGTATGACAAGGTTGATGCTATATACAAACAATATTGGAAAGTCATCAAGGAGATTATTGAGGACAGGGATTTCAGGAATGTCTATACTCAGGAAGAATTTGATGAACTGAGTGTTGTTTTCAGCATTAAAAGTCTTGGCACATTGACTTCATCGTATAATAAAGTAATGGAATATCATAGAAATATAGAATACAAAAAACAAAAATATGCTAAAAATAAAAAAGTTGACTCCGATGTTCACAGCGATTGTGACAACAATGGATAAATACAAGGAAGATGTAAGTGTGAATGGAATTATTGATGCGTCAAAGAGAGAGGGTAGCATCAAGGAATATCAGAAGGTCTTGTCGATTGGAGACTCGGTGAGAGGAATTAAAGTAGGAGATCTCGTATGTATTAATCCTACCCGTTATGGTATTAAGAAGCATGAGGAAGGTTCGTTGAAAGATGGTATTGTTACCGACAATCCGGTAATCACATACAATTTCAATGTCATTGAGATGAATGGCGAGAGCTGTTTGTTATTGCAAGACAGGGATATAGATTTTATCATAGATGATTATGAGGAAGTCCCTGATACATCAATAGTTATTTAAGATGTTGTGAAACATTTTAGTTAAAAGACTTGGGGCTTTATGTTCTGAGTCTTTTATTTTTTAAATACAAATATGTTATGTTGAAATTATTTAAATACGAAGGATACAAAGTTATCATATCAGAAGAGGCATTTACGTTGAAAGTCTTTAACACAATATGGAAAAGGGATAAGTCAAAACACAAGGAAACGGCAATGATGGAACTTGGATACATATATCATTTCTGTGACCCGAGAAGCGACTATCAGTATATTACAGATGACACACAAAGAGATTTGGCAATAAGGGAAGGAGAAGGAATACCCAAGAAATGGAAAGTTGATAAGGAACTTAAAGAGGCTATGGAATACTATAATTCTTTTAAACCGACAGCTGCCCTATTGCTGGAAGATACAAGGATTGCCGTAGATAAATTACGGGAGATGCTAAGGGAAATAGACTTGAAAGAGTTGGATGACCATGGAAAGCCTGTTTATACATTGAATACTATAACAGCAACTATCAAACAGATTCCTCAGTTAGTGAAAGATTTGGATGAAGCAGAGAAAGCTTTGAACACTGAGATGAAACAGGGAGGAAGAATGAGAGGCGGAAATGAAAAGACTATAATGGAGGATAGTTTGGATATATGATAGACATACCGGTAAATAAATTCCAGACACCGATAACAGAAGAGTTGTTGGGAGCATATCCACAGGAGGTGCAGGAAAGCTTTATAGATATGATGCAGAACATTCCTTTCTTAAGAAATCTTGCATCACCGAACAGACAGTATGCAAAAGACAGACCGAGAGATGAACAGGGAAGGATAATAGTTGACTTGGAAAATCCTCATATACTTGAGAATATGGATTATTTCAGGGAGCCTGCGCTGACATTCAAAAGGACAGGGATGTACACAACATTAAGACCAAATGCAAACCAGAACAGTGATTATGGCAAATGGATAAGAGAAGAGAAAAGAAGATGCTGGGAAGGATATGTTAGGAAGGAAGATGGCGAATGGGTGACAGGATACCTTTATTGGTATTTGAATTATTGTCCTATCATGCAGTCGGAAATAAGAGAAGGAACAAAAAGGGCAGACCGGGTAGAAGATTTGCCGGAGTCCTGGGAAGGAGTGTATTGGAGATTTCATTATATAGAACAGGCAGCAAACAACGGGAAGCATTGTGCAGAGTTGGCAAGCCGTGGTAAATCAAAATCATATTCATTGGCATCGATATTAAGCCATATATTTATATTAGGAGAGAATACGGAAGCACATGAAAAGGTAAAAGGCATTGTCACAGCATACAGTAAGGAGTTCCTTACGAAGGATGGTGTGCTGAATAAATTTGTTGATATGGCAAACTTCTGTGCAAAGACAACACAGTTTCCAAGAAAGAAATTGAAGAACTCAATGCAGGAGATGACATGGGTCATGGGATATAAGGACGTTGATTTGGATATTGACAGGGGTACACAGAATACAGTACTCGGAGTAGCCTGTCAGGATGATGAGTCAAAACTTCGTGGTAAGCGTGCAGCGAAGATATTGATTGAGGAGTTCGGATCTTTTCCTAAGTTGTTGGAATTATATAATACAATAAGACCGTCAGTAGAAGAAGGTAATATTGTATTCGGACAGATAATCATGGTAGGTACGGCAGGCGATGAAGATTCTGATTTCAGAGGAGCACAGGAGATTGTATATAATCCGATGGGATATAATATGTACGCATTGCATAATGTATTTGATAAGCCAAACCAGGGAAAGCCGTACTTCGTTTTTTTCTTTCCGGGATATGTAAACCGAAAAGGATGCTATAATGAAGACGGAGTTTCAGATGTTGTAAAAGGATTGTTGGAGATACTGAACAACAGATATAATGTCAAATATAATTCGACAGACCCTAACACTATAATAAAGACAATAGCCGAAGTTCCTATAACACCGGCAGAAGCCATAACAAAGGTTAAGGCAAATATGTTTCCTGTGGCAGATTTGACAGAAAGAGTAGCACAGATAGACAGTGACCCGTCTATATTGAACAATGTTTATGTAGGAAGATTGGAACAAGGCAAAGATGGAGCAGTATCATTTAAACCAACAG
>Ga0172377_10005843_pt1 | contig 12654 bp, 7 predicted proteins | sample Pumphouse3metaG_FD_119749 | JGI IMG/M metagenome (GOLD analysis project Ga0172377, IMG submission 119749) | Leachate microbial communities from a municipal landfill in Southern Ontario, Canada - Pumphouse #3 metaG | ecosystem: Engineered > Solid waste > Landfill > Unclassified | place: Canada... | reverse complement strand
TATATCGATGTTTTAACTATTTTTATAGTCCAATTAAGGTTTATGTTAATTTTTATAAGCTAAAATTTTTTACAGTAACTTTTACAGTAACTTTCCATTTTTTGGCAGTTCGATAAATTTTTTGCTAAAAGTTACCGTAAAAATAAAGGATATGTATGCCAAAGAGAGTCATCCCCTTAACTGATGTACAAATTAGCAAAGCAAAACCGAAAGATAAAAACTACAAGCTTACCGATAGCAACGGGCTATATATGATAGTAACACCAAATGGTGGCAAATGGTGGCGGTTAGATTATGTTTTTAATTTTGTTAGAAAAACTATATCTTTGGGTACTTATCCAATAACCACTCTTGCAGAAGCCAGATCTAAAACTCTGGAATACAAAAGGCTCATAAGAGACAATGTCAATCCGAGCGATATCAAAAAAGAAGTCAAAGAATCAAAAAAAATCAAACTTGAAGAAAAAAAGTTCAAAGATGAAGCTCAGATTCATAAAGTTATTCATGAATGGCTGCAAAATAAAAGCGGTCATCTAAAAGATATAACTATCAAAAAGAAAACTCAGATGTTAGAGAAAAGATTGTTACCGCATTTTGCCAAATATAACGATAGGGGATTTATAACTTCTTCGACGCCGATTGATGAGATAAGCCGTAAAGATCTAGTGGAGGTCTTAAAAATAACCGACAATGAAACTAAAGACACCGTTGATAGGATACTGTCTGACTGTAAAGGCATATGGCTTTATGCTATTAGTAAAGATTTGGTAGAAAACAATATCATAGCCAACATAAGCAAAAAAGATACATTTAAACAAAATCCGGTCAAACATATACCAAAGATCACAGATGAAAATATACTAAAAGAGCTTTTGGCGGCTATAGATAATTATCAACACAATACAACGATCAAACAATTACTCAAATTTGTATCTCATGTACCACTAAGAGCGGACAATCTATGCAAGCTCAAGTGGGAGTATATTGACTTTGAAAAAAGACTTTTAACAATTCCAAGAAATGATATGAAAATCAAAGATGAAAATCTACCACCATTTGAATTGCCTCTGACAAATCAAATCATCAAAATACTCCAAGATACCCAAGCATATACCAACAACACTTTATGGGTTTTTCCAAGCCCAACCAATCCAAGCAGACACATAAATAAAGAAACTCCAAACAAGGCTTTAAAGATCATGGGCTTTGATGATGAAGCAAATGGCAAAAAACAAACACTTCATAGCTTCAGAGGAACATTTAGAAGTCTCGTAGAAACTCACCAAAATAGCCATAAAGCCACCTTTGAGGTTAAAGAGAGAGTACTAGACCACCAAGAGACAAATATCTCAAATAGGGCTTATATGCACAAAGCTGATTATACCTCTCAAATCAAGCCCCTTTTGGAGTGGTGGAGTAGTTATCTTGATAATATAAAAAGCAATTGAGCTATTTAGTATTTATCTTGAAGTTGGTATCAAAGTATGCATATAGTTTACAATTCTTTATCTATCTTAAAATCAATTGTTTTAGAGTAAGCATTTAAATCTATCGCAGGAATAGTACCTATCGCTTGTTGTAAATAATTGGTTAATTGAAGGAAAAAAGATACTAAAGAATTATCTGAATTACTAAATATGATATTTTCAATAATTCTATTGCTATAATAATCTACTATTCTCGTATTAAAATTCATTTCTTGAGTATTTTCTTCTCCTTTATAATCAACATAAAAGAAAGCGTAATCAGCAATACAGCCTATATCAATACTTTTAAGTCCTTGCTGTTCACTTAAATGCTGTTTTATTGTATCATTGTTTTTATGAGTGAATGAATTTGTACTAGATAAAATTCCACCAATAATTTTTGTTAATGGTCGTGCAGATGTAATTCTACCTGAATTTATCATATCCGTGGAAGTTCTTTTTAATAATCTAACACTTTCGATTTTTTCAGCAGCATATTCAATATAACTTTTGTCTCCGACATTTCCTTGAATATCAGGTTTAACTTCAAAAACAGCATACACACCCTCAGCAGGGATATAATGAAAACCGTTTTGAGAAAAGATGAAAGGGGTGAACCAGTTATCATAAATGACAATATCAATTTGCTGACTTGTATTTCCTTCATGGTCTATAACTATAGCTTTATCAACACTATATCTATTTGGTAAATATTTTTGTAGCCATTCAATCCAAGCATTTTCTAAAGAATCTCCTTTAGAGCCAGGATGAGTTATAAACTCTCTATTAGTGTTTAACTGAGCAATCATTTGATTTTGAAGTCCCTCAAATAATTGTCTTAAATCTATTTTACTCATAGCGATATAATCCTTTATTATCATAAATATAAAATGAAAAATCTTGTAATGTGTTTTTACTGATACTAAAAATCAATAGTATAGGATTTGTAATATTAACAGTTTCACAAGTTGCAATTTCAATCATTGCTTTTAAGTCTATTTGACTATAAATAGAAGAACCATTTGGATGAGTATGCCACTCCCCAACATAATAATACTTTTTTATTGCAAAGAGTCTATTAAAAACTTCTTTAATACCAACTACGCTTCTTTGAAATAAAAATGATGAGCTTTTTTGTTGTTGAGGCAATACAAAATCAGTTATATGTAATGTCATAAAATCTTGTGAATAATATCCGACAAGAAAACCACCACTTTCATTGGGATAATTTTGTAGAGCAATTTGAGTAAGTTTGCCTAGTAGTGATTCTTCAATCATCAAACTTACATTTTTATATGTATTTGTTAATTTCATTAATATTCTTTTATTTCTAATTTTAAATTATCATGACTCATTTTAAGAATAAAATTATTTTTTTGCTTACTTTCTCGATAAAGATTATTAATATGTTTTATCGAAAACTGTACGAGTGTATTTATGTCATTATATGAGGCTTTAAAAGTTGGACTCCAACAGCCTGTAGGCTCATATAGATCATTTAAGTCATTTTTCAAAATGCTTCCAAATTGAGTATCAACAAAGTGATAAATATTAGGATAAAAACCACAAACTAATTCTTGAGCATGATTAGTAATTGACAGATTGATTAGGTCACATTTTAAATCTAAATTATTTAAAATAGACATTAAATCATTATCTGTACTACAATCAAAAACTATATCATAGTCATCTAAAATTGACGTCAAGAATTCTTTACCTTCATCATTCTTGTAAATTATTTTTGTGATAGATTCAAAAAATTCATCTTTTAAAAGAGTGATTTCTATAAAAGGAGATATAGATACTAAAATTTGTTCTAATTCTGTCACCTTGTCAGTAAGTCCAAATTGAAACATATATTCAGAACGGCAAACATTTTCAGGTTCTTTGATGTCGTAATCTACAATATCAATATATTTACAACCACTTCTTGTTAATGTTTTTGCTACCATGCTACCAATAGCACCAACACCGATTATAAGAATTTTTTTTTCTGTAATAGACTGATCTAAAATTCCACGACCAAAAAAATATTTGTATGAGGTGTCTCTTGTCAAAGCCCATTGAATATCACTATCAATAAGTTTACTATTCCATTGACCAGTTTTTATTCCAAGTAAAACCTCTGCTTCTCCGATTATTGGAAACTCCCCTAATTTTATTAAGGCTACTTGCCAGTGAATTTTATCATTTATAGTTTTATAGCCAAAAAATAATGGCAGAATAGTTCCTTTAGATTTTTTTAGATTTTTTTCTTCAAATTTATGTAAAAAGTTTAGAAAATCTTTTGAGATTAACCCATCAAAATCTTTCCAATTTTTTAAAATAAATTTATTATATTTTGCTGGATGTTCTTCTGAAAAATAGAATAATCCTCTTTTGTCTGCATTAATATTTTGATAGTAAGAATTCCACTGACAATTAATATTAGCCTTATTAAGAATAAAGCCGTTAACTAGAAAGTTTTGTATGGCTTTTTCTTTAAAAATAGTATTGGATAATGAAGAAAGTTTGACTTCTCCATAATCACCTTTACTAAATTTATAATTAATGTCAGTGAAAATATAAGAATAGTATTTGTCATCAATGAAACTTTCTTCAACTACTATATGCTCGTAGTTTGAGTCTTTTTTCTTATTAATATAGTATTTTTCTATCCATTGTTTTAGTGAATCAAAATCTATTAAAAGTTTTTGTTTGAAATTAAGGTTATGAGAGTTATGTATACATATATAGCCATCTTCCATTATATGATTTTTTTCAACTAAATCTTTATTAGAAAACCTTATTGATTCGGAATTATGATGTTTTAATGGGTACTGTGGATATATTTCAAAACTAAAATCTAAGACTTCATCTAAGCCATCAAAAAAAATTCCAATTTTTCCTTCGATAATTGAGTCTTTTTTTTCAATAGAATAAATCTTACTTATAAAAGAAATATCTGATATTAACTCTTTTATGTTTTCAATATTTAACATGTAATGCAGATTATCCAAATCTCGTATTATTAGGTGGTATAGAAGTAGAAATAGAAGCTGTTTTTAATCCATACCCGCTATTAGAAGCATCATTTTCATCTTTTTCAAAATTTTTATTTTTTGGAAAATAACTCTCTAGATTATTACCATTATCTTCAATATTATCTATCATCCTCTTCATTTTACTTGAAAGGTTGTCACGATTATAAGTATCAAGAATATCCATTAAGTTATTTGAAGAGTTTCCAGGGTCATTTAGTGCAAAACCATCTTTTGTTACATTATCTTTAATATATTCCATGACTTTTTTTAATTTTTCCCATAAATTACCTTCAATAGTTTCTTTTTCAAATGCTTTTATTGTAAAAAGTTCTAAGAAAAATGATTTATATGATTCATTATTATGTTTTTTCCAGATTTTTAATAAACGAATAATTTCTCTTTCATTATTCTTTAAATTTATATGATCAATTTGAGCCTTAATATTTGTTTGAAGATATGATTTCTCGTCAATTAAACCATATTGAGAATTCACATACAAATTTAATTTACTATCATCATTGTATTGGTCTTTATTTAATTCTCTTCCAGGAACAACATCAATATTTATAATATCTCCATCCTTGTCAGCATAAAATTCTAAACCAATTGATACCTTTTGTTTTCTCACATATGCTTCATTTTTATATGCTTCATAAAGAAAATCATATATATCATTAAACATCTTCTCTAAAGTATCAAATGAATCTTTTTTATATGGTACAACTAAATCCCAATCAAATTTTACATTTATAGCTGTGTGTTTAGCAAATGAACCTGAATTCATAGAACTATATATATTACCAGAATATTTTACTTCAATTTTTTCTTTTATTTCATTTCTTTTTTCTTTGTGTTTATCCACTAAGTCTTGGATATGTGACATTTTGTGAGTTTTTAGAACTTTATCTAAGTATTCTTGTTTTGTTAAATCCATATATTTCCCCTTTGTGATATTTTACTTAATTATATGCAAATAATTCTATGTGAAATTAAAAATATGTCAAATTGTAATAAAACATTAAATTATTTATAGATTTAAATATATTTGGCAAATTGTTTTGACTATAATATTTTTAGTAAAGCCACTTTTGAGGTAAAAGAGAGGGTTCTAGACCACCAAGAGACAAATATCTCAAATAGGGCTTATATGCATAAAGCTGATTATACATCTCAAATTAAGCCCCTTTTGGAATGGTGGAGCGGTTATCTCGATAATATTAAGCTGTGATTAGTTCATTTATATATAATACATATCTATAAAATATCTAAAAGATATATTTGGCATATCATTTCTTTTTTATTAATTTTAAAATCTTTTTCCCAGTTCTCAAATATGGAACACTATCCATAATAAGTTCCATACCAATTCCACTTAAAATTTCTCCAACTCCTATATCTTGAAATTCATCTTTTATGGTTTTGACTTGTTTTTCTTTTAAAGCACTGCAAAATTCATCAAAAATATTCTCATTTTTAAATATCTCTTTATAAATAAATAAAATGATTGCTTCTTCTTTACAGGTAGCATACACGCAAGCTTGTATTATGTCATCCTCTTTAAAGTTATCAATGAAATATTGTAATTGTGTATTCGCATCACTTGCCAATAAGTGTTTTTTAACAAACTCAAAAATTTGTTCAACATCATCTTTTTTAATTTCTTCTAAAATTTTAGATATTAAATCTTTATCATCAACACAAACCACATTAAGTATTTCAAGAGCTTCTTTTATTTGATCTTGGGATAGTTCACTTAGCTTTCTACTAAATTTTTTGGTGATATGAAAATTTAGCGTATTTTTTATCTCAGCTCTTGTAGCTAAATCGTCTAAAGTTTTCGTGGGCAATATAAATGAGTGTAATCTTAGATTTGAGTGCACTTTTTGTAATTGTCGTTCGATCTTTTTTATTTCAAAAGAAAAAGATATTTTTTCCCATACTTCATCGACATTAAAATTATTGATACCCTTAGGATCTAAAAAGATAAAATGTTCAATTTCATCTTGCTTATACCACATAATAAAATCTGGATAAAAACCATTAAATCCTATGTGTTTTTGATTTCTAAGAAGAGTGATATTTGTTTGTTCTTTTTTATCTTGCCAAAATTTGTGAAGTCGCTTTAAAAAAGTTACTTCACTCTCTTCTAATCTGTCAGGACTGATTTGTAATTCCTCATGTTTTATCAAAAGAGGATTATAAATATGATCATGATTTTTTATAGCAAACCGTTGTTTATTGAAGTATTTAAACATATCAGTCATTTTAGCCAGTTCTATTTCATACACTCCGCCATTTAAAGTTAATTCTTTAGCAAGAGAATCTATAACATCTTCATTTGCTGTGACAGTATAATCAAAAGCTAAATTTTTGTCATTTTCATTTATCTCAACATAATCAACATTAGCAAACTCATACTCTTTTTGTTTCGCTTTGTACCATTGCTCAAAATAGCTATTTAACATTTTTAAAGCAATTTTATAAAACATATCAAAACTATTTGTTTTCAAAGTTTTTTTAATTTTTACACTCTTTTCAAAAACTAAATCAACTGTTTTCTCAAACTCTTGAAGAGTTATTATCAGATGATCTTTTTGTTTTTTTATGATATCTTCGTAAAGCTTTTTCTTATTTATAAATGACGACAAATTAATTTCAAAGCCACTTAAAGAATCGTTGACCCAGTTATATTGAACCTTTTTGAGAAGTTTTTTAAACTCATCTTCTGTGTATTGATACTTCAATTTTTGAGTTAAAAAATCGCTCTTAGACTTTACAATTTTTAAGCCCTTGAGTCTATCTTGTTTTAATTCACTAAATTTAATAGTAATACTTTTTTGTTTGATAATGGTATCTAGTTCGCTTTCTTCAATAAAAGTTTTAAGATATCCTGCATCATACCCATACACACTAAACTCTTCAAGTTTTTCATGCACTCCGCTTCGCTTGAGATTGTTTTCAATACTTCCATGAAGCCTTACGCCACGACCAAAAAGCTGAACAATCAAACTGCCTTCGCTTTTTCCAAAATCCAAAAGAGAGAGTGACGATATCCTTTGAGTATCCCATCCTTCTATAAGGATTCTAGCGGCTATAACGATATTTATCGTTTCACTGTCGCCTTTGGTAAAAAAATCATTGATTAACGTACCTGTTAGTTTATCATCACTGAGTTCTCGACCAAGATTCGTTACATTTCCAACATTGATCACACCAAAATAGTCATTGCCATCTTCGACTTTTAGACCAACTTCTTTATCATTTAGTCTATATTCTAAAATTTTGCCAACTTTTTGAGAGTTGAATACCTTGCTAAAAACATCCTCTATTTGTGTATGTTTTTCACTCGCCGTTTCGATTTTTTGTATAAACTCTTTTGTTTCTTTGATTTCTGTAGAAAATCTACTTAAAAACTTTAATACCTCTACCACTTTTGAATCATTGTTTTTATTATCAACTGTTCTACAGATGATAAGCTTCAAAGGGTTTTCAAAGCGGTATTTTTCTATTTCATTTTTACCGAGATTATAATAAGCTACCTTTTGATAATAAAAATTCAAAATATCTTTTATAAAGAGTTCATATCGCTCATCATCACTTATCTCTATCAATTTCTCCTTTGAATCATAAATGCTTTTATAGATATTATCCAAGCTCTCTTTTGGTTCAAAGTCTGGTTTTTTACCATAGCCGTCATTGTAAAATTTATAGTATGGGTAGTCAAAAACGATAGATTTTCCATACTCTTGAAGAAGCCCGATATCTTCCTTGATAGCGTGTGAAAATGTCGCGCTGTATTCAAATGCAAAGCCGTTTTCTCCTATCAATTCGCTTCTATCTTTTCGCCAAGCCGCTTCACTGCTTCCACCTTTATGTCCCTCATCGACAAACAAAATATTCTGTCCGCTAAAAATGGTTTTTCTTTTATTAATCGCACTCAGTTGATGAACCGTAACGATTTTGATATCATAAGGCGATTGGAGCATGCTATTGACTTTATCACTGACACTATTGTTTTTTTCATCGTCATCAACAAAGCCTATCCCATCTTCTTTGTAACCAAAACTTATAAGATTTTTTCTGTGTTGTTTGCCTAGCTCTTTTGTAGGCACTACTACATAAAAGTTTGCTCCTTTGAAATGCTCAAATGATTGCAAGATATTAGTATGAAGCAAAACCGTTTTACCGCTTCCCGTCGCCATATAGTAAGCTAATTTATTGACTTCTTGTAAATACTCATCTTTTGTTATGATTTTCTTTTTCTCTTCTTCAATATTTTTAGCAAAGCTGGCGTTTATTTCACCTGCTTTAGTCAGTTTTCCAAAAAGCTCGGCTACTTTTTTAGCATCATTTTTATCAAACTCATCATCGACTATGTAAAGTTCTTTTGATTTTGACAGATTTACTTTCATAAGAGCTACTATCTCATCCTTGAAAGACAAAAACATCTCGCTAAAAAGGACTGAAAAAGTCTGATAGTCCGTGTATTCAAACTGTTCATCTTTGTATCGTGTTTTGAGTTCACTCTCATAGTCATTTACTTTTTCTACAATATCTTCTATTTGGTCTTTTGAAAAGTGTTTGATATTGTCAAGTAAAATACCGATTTTTCGATGCTCATCTCTACCATAAAGATTTTTGAGTTCACTCCAATTTAAAACACCCAAAATATCTAAAAACAGATCATACAAAAACAGATAATCCTCTATCTGCTTTTTGTTGCTCAATTTCTTTTTTATAGGTGATGATGGCTCACAATCTTTGTCTAATCGTTTATTTTTTTGAACCACCCTTTCAAGTTGTTCATCTTTTTGTTTGAGTTGTGCTTCTAGTTCAGCTATTTTCTTTAATAACTCATCACTCATCTATCTTGACTCCCTCCACAAGCAAAGCTCTTAGCTCAAACACACTCTCTTTAGCCACCAACTCTTTTTTGGTATGGGTTTGGGTGATACCGTTGATGTAAAGCTCTTTTTTCGTATTGCAGTTATCGTTTATAAATACTAACTCTTTTTTAATATCCAAACTCTCTTCGTCAAACTCTCTCCAGATAACGACCTCATTTTTACCATCAACAAAGATATACTTTTTATCATCCAAATATCGAAGCTTGATACTTTGTACTTCTATCCCTTTGAGCGTATTAAAGGTCTCTACTAAATCCATCTTTTTTTCTACCATTTGGCTGTCGATATTGACCTTCATGGTAAAGTCAAACGGTCTAAAAAAGATAGTATCATCCATCAGTAGAGCTTTACTCTCACGGGCTGTAAAATCTTTGTAAAGTGAGAGATATTTCGAGGCATAGAGTTCGTTCATATGCTCTTTGAGCGGTTCAAGCGCATTAATATAGCATTGAGTATCTGTTGAGCTTTGAAGTTTCGAGTTTTCGAGGGTATCTTCATATTGCTCAAGACGGCAGTATTTGACAAGTTGGCTTATGCCATTTGTATCTTGTGGCTCGCCATCTTTCCAATTATCTGTAAAAATAGCTTTTTTAACTCTCGGACAAAGTAAATCCGTGAAGTATTCATTTGTTTCCATGGAAATATATTTTCTGTTTTCATTATTATTTCTATTGAGATTTAAAACAGAATGAATAGAAGTACCACTTCCTCCAAAAAAATCCATCACAATATCATCTGAATTTGTAGAGTGAAAAAATAGTTTATAAATTAATTCAATAGGCTTTACAGTTTGAAAATCTTTGCCAAAACCCATTTTTTTATCTAATAAATCAAGCCCTTTTTCAGCTGTTCCATATAATTCTTTATCAAAAAAATGTGACCAAAATGGTTTATGCTTATCTTGTTCTTCGTCTTCTGGCCTAAAAATTATATAAGGCCAACCATCTTGTAAAAAAATTCTGTCATTTTCTTCCCAGTAATTTTTTGTATCGATACCAAATTTCCAACACTTTCCATTTGCAGGTGAAACTCCTAATATAGGATAAACCATTGATAGTGCTGCATGAGGTCTATCTAATGAGTCTTGTTCTGCTCTTTGTACTCTATAATTTTTACCATTTGCATCAACTAATGGATACTCTTTTTGTCCTGATACTTCTAAATTAAACTCTTGCCTTTCACCATTAAATCGAAAGGGGTGTATATATTCAATTTTGGATTGAAGCATATATTTTGCAGTTTGAGTATTTTGCGATTTTGTTCTTTTTTCCCAACTAATTGAACCTAAATAATTCTCTTCTTTTAAAAGTTCAAATAATAAATTTAGAAGTCTATTATTTTCTCGATCATCAATCGAACAATAAAATCTACCATCCTTATTTACTAATTTTTGCATCAATGATATTCTATCATTCATCATGCTTAGCCATGAACTGTGTTGATAATTGTCTTTGTAAGCAAACTGATTATCACCCGTATTATATGGCGGGTCAATATAGACACATTTTACTTTTTCTCTGTATCTGTTTTGCAAGAAATTAAGCCCATGAAAGTTGTCGCTATTTATAAGCACCCCATCTGTCACTTCATCCAGGTTTTCTATACTCTCAAGGATCTTGTATTTTAGTTCTTCGTCAAAATGTTTGGTATCGAGAGGTAGGTATCTGTACTCTTTTTTTAAACTCGCTTTTTCATAAAGCTCATCTTTATTAAACCCATTGATAAGCTTTAGCTCTCTCCACTCTTCTATTTGATGAGTGAAATTTGGATGATTTATTATCTCTTTTAAAAGTTCCATTGAGAGTTTATCAAGAGTGATGATATAGTTCACATCGTAGGCAAACTTCTTTTTCTCCCAAAGCATCTTTTGAAGCTCTTCGAGTGAAGCTATGAATTTTATAATAAACTCGCCCACTTTTTTAACTATCTGAGTTGTTTTTATATCCGTGTCACTAAGTATAGAAATATTTCTTAACACATTGGTCTTGAGATAATAATCAAGCTCCTCTTTTAAAAATGTCTCAAGTCTTTTGTGGATAAAAAAGTCGGTTTTTCTAATGTTTTTAAACTTTTTAAGATGATGAGCTGTCTCTTCAAAAGTGAGATTGATTTTGGCATTTTGAGTTATCTCAAATAGTTTGTTTTCGTCTATCTCTACAATATCAGCGGATTTATTTTTATAGTCAAGATAGATGTTAAAACCCTCATTTTCTAGAAACTCCGCCTCTTTAGAAGAAAGGGTAAAAATCCGAGTCGATTTATTATTTCCTTTTGTGTCATCTATCTCATTGATGACAAAATTTACTGCTTGTGTGTTTGTATTGTAAAAACTATCATCATAAAGTTTGTCATGTTTGATTTTATAGATTGAGAAATTGTCGATACTTTTGATGTAATACTGGTCTTTGTTCGCCCAGCTAAAAATAACCTCTTCGCCGTTATGTCGTAAGATGTGGTTTTTTGTAGTTGAATAAATTGGGATAGGATAAAAATCTCCGTCTTGAAAATATCGCTCAAAAAATTCTAATGTATGATTGTAGATAGTTACAGGCTCTAATCTATCCAAATTTTGTTCTATAAATTCTGGTAATTTTGTTTCTATAAAAGATCGTATTTCATCTTCTTTGTGTTTAAAAACTCTATACACACCAAAATCAAGATCAATTTTGTCTTTACTGTACTGAAATATATTTTTTAATAACTTTTTGAATTTTTCTTGCTTTGACGACATACCAAACCTTTTTTGACCAATATTTTATGATATTGTATTAACTGACCCACCATACGATAACTTATATTTTATCTAAATAGTCATAAAGCTATCGTTTTAGAATATCTTATTTTTTTAGCTTATTGATTTTGCATTAATCTTTTTTTTATTTAGTAATTTTTTTATAAACCTATGTTTGCCGGCGCTAACAAATAATTTGCAAAGATGTCTAATCAGGCATTCACCCCTTGTCTATATACGACTTACTAAAATTTACCCAATCATGCAGATACACAAGGGTATCTGTCTCAACGCCATTTTGAATTTGCATACAAGTGCTGCCCAAGCTTGATTGTTGCCAATACTCAAAAAATGGTAAAGTTTTTATATCTGACATTAAAACTCCTAGCACGCCATTGTAGTCATATACAGATAAACCAAAATATGTTTTTGTATCGATTTTTATTAACATATCTTCACTAAAGGTCTCGGTGATATATTTATAATGACATTGAAACATTTTATCTTCATATCTAAAATGTCTATCT
>Ga0172377_10005841_pt1 | contig 12659 bp, 10 predicted proteins | sample Pumphouse3metaG_FD_119749 | JGI IMG/M metagenome (GOLD analysis project Ga0172377, IMG submission 119749) | Leachate microbial communities from a municipal landfill in Southern Ontario, Canada - Pumphouse #3 metaG | ecosystem: Engineered > Solid waste > Landfill > Unclassified | place: Canada... | reverse complement strand
TGAGCCCCATAGGGAATATTTCCTGAAGACAGGACAATTCCGGTATTTTTATCGACAATTTTCATTTCTGCCGAACGCCCGATGACCACATCATAGGAATTTTTATCGGAGGTCACGTAAGGTACGGAGCGTAATTCGTCAATTTCCAGTACGCCATCATATTTAGCAAAAATTTTGGAAGCGATAGAAACGTTACTGGCGGTACCCCCCACGTGGAAGGTACGCAAAGTAAGCTGGGTTCCGGGTTCACCAATCGACTGTGCGGCAATCACACCGACAGCCTCACCACGCTGAACCAAGCGACCGGAGGCCAAATTACGACCGTAACATTTGGCACAAACGCCATGCTTTGATTCACAGGTAAGCACGGAACGGATTTCAACTGATTCGATGGGCGATTCGTCGATTACACGGGCGATTTTCTCGGTAATTTCAACACCGGCTGCAGCAATAAGCGCACCCGTATGGGGATGATACACATCATGGAGCGTAACACGGCCTAAAATACGGTCGTACAAAGTCTCCACAATTTCCTCACTTTTCTTTAATACAGTAATGGTAAGGCCACGCAATGTTCCGCAGTCTTCTTCGGAGATAATCACATCCTGCGCTACATCAACCAGACGACGTGTCAGGTAACCGGCATCAGCCGTTTTAAGTGCGGTATCAGCAAGACCTTTACGCGCCCCGTGGGTAGAGATAAAATACTCGAGTACGGTCAAACCCTCTTTAAAATTGGAGAGAATAGGGTTTTCAATAATCTCACCCCCTGTAGCACCCGATTTTTGAGGTTTCGCCATCAAACCCCTCATACCGCACAGCTGACGAATCTGTTCCTTAGAACCCCTGGCACCAGAATCAAGCATCATGTAAACGGAGTTAAAACCCTGCTGGTCGTTGGATAGCGTATCCATCAAGGTACGAGTCAGTTTAGAATTCGTATGCGTCCAGATATCAATCACCTGATTATACCGTTCGGTATTGGTAATAAAACCAAGGTTATAATTACTGATAACATCATCTACTTCGGCATTGGCATCTGCCACGAGTTTTTCTTTAATATCTGGAATAATAACATCGCCCAGATTGAAGGAAAGTCCGCCTTTAAAGGCCATATAATAACCCAAATCTTTGATATCGTCGAGGAATTTTGCAGTTTTTTGGGTTCCGGTTTTTTTCAGCACATCGCCGATAATATCGCGAAGCGCTTTTTTAGTAAGCAGTTGATTGATATAACCGTATTCCTGGGGTACAACTTCATTAAAAAGGATGCGACCCACGGTAGTTTCAGTCAGGGTATACCTATCGGTTTCAACATCCAGCAAACGTACCTTAACAATAGCGTGCAAATCAACGCGGTTTTCATTATAGGCGATTCGCACTTCTTCCGGTGAATAAAAGACAAAACCTTCCCCTTTAACCGGGTATTCGGGTGTGTTCGGACGTCCTTTGGTCATGTAGTAAAGACCAAGCACCATGTCCTGTGAAGGCACGGTAATCGGAGCGCCGTTTGCCGGGTTCAGGATATTGTGCGAGCAAAGCATTAACATTTGCGCTTCGAGAATGGCAGCATTTCCCAAAGGAACATGCACAGCCATTTGGTCACCGTCAAAGTCAGCATTGAATGCTGTACAAGCGAGGGGGTGCAACTGAATGGCTTTTCCTTCGATTAATTTTGGCTGGAAAGCCTGAATACCCAAACGGTGCAGGGTAGGTGCACGGTTCAGCATCACAGGATGGCCTTTCAGAATATTTTCAAGGATATCATAAACCACCGGATCTTTACGATCGACAATTTTCTTTGCCGACTTGACCGTTTTCACGATTCCTCGTTCGAGCATTTTACGGATAATAAAAGGTTTATAGAGCTCAGAGGCCATATTTTTCGGAATTCCGCACTCATTCAGTTTCAACTCCGGCCCCACTACAATTACGGAGCGGCCTGAATAGTCGACACGTTTCCCCAGAAGGTTCTGACGAAAACGGCCCTGTTTTCCTTTAAGACTGTCAGACAGGGACTTCAGGGCCCGGTTAGATTCAGTACGTACGGAGTTCGCCTTACGGGAATTATCAAAAAGCGAGTCAACAGCTTCCTGAAGCATCCGTTTTTCATTACGCATAATCACATCAGGAGCCTTGATTTCGATAAGGCGCTTGAGTCGATTATTGCGGATAATCACGCGGCGGTACAAATCGTTCAGGTCGGAAGTGGCAAAACGTCCGCCATCGAGCGGCACCAAAGGGCGTAGTTCAGGAGGAATCACCGGAACCACTTTCACGATCATCCATTCCGGATGATTTTCCATTTTAGCATTGGCCTCACGGAAAGCCTCAAACACCTGAAGACGTTTAAGCGCTTCTGCTTTACGCTGCTGGGAAGTTTCCACATTAGCTTTATACCTCAGTTCATAGGAAGTTTTATCCAGGTCAAGCTTTTGAAGCAGTGTAAACAAGGCTTCAGCCCCCATTTTGGCAACGAATTTCTGCGGATCGTCGTCATCGAGGTATTGGTTTTCCGGGGGGAGTGAGTCAATAATATCGAAATATTCTTCCTCGGAAAGGAAGTCCAAATATTTCAATCCATCGGCACTTTTCGGTCCGGGGTTAATAACCACATACCGTTCGTAATAGATAATCATATCGAGCTTTTTGGTAGGCAGCCCGAGCAGTGCCCCAATTTTATTCGGCAGGGAGCGGAAATACCAGATATGTGCCACGGGAACCACCAATTGGATGTGGCCCATACGTTCACGGCGCACTTTCTTTTCCGTTACCTCAACGCCACAACGGTCACAAACGATTCCTTTATATCGGATTCGCTTATATTTACCACAATGGCATTCCCAGTCTTTCACAGGACCGAAGATACGTTCACAAAACAAACCATCACGCTCAGGTTTATAGGTCCTGTAGTTAATGGTTTCCGGTTTCAACACTTCTCCGCTTGATCGTTCGAGGATCATTTCCGGTGAGGCCAGGCTCACGGTAATGGTGGAGAAGCTACTGTTGATCGATGTCTCTTTTCTAAAAGCCATAGTATAGCGATCTGTTATTATCAGAAAAAAACCGGCACAGAATTGTTTATCCTGTGCGCGGCAAAATTTTATTAGTCGAAAGTAACGTTCAGGCCAAGACCTGACAATTCATGAATCAATACATTGAATGATTCGGGGATACCGGGTATGGGCATATTTTCGCCTTTAACAATGGCCTCATAGGCTTTTGCACGGCCCTGGACATCATCCGACTTAACCGTAAGGATTTCCTGAAGGATGTTAGCAGCACCGAAAGCCTCCAGTGCCCAAACCTCCATTTCACCAAAACGCTGGCCTCCAAACTGTGCCTTACCTCCCAGGGGTTGCTGGGTAATAAGGCTGTAAGGGCCAATGGAACGGGCGTGCATTTTATCATCCACCATGTGATGAAGTTTCAGCATATAGATATACCCTACTGTAGCAGGTTGGTGAAAGCGTTCACCTGTTCCGCCGTCGTACAGATATACTTTTCCATTTTCAGGCAATCCGGCACCCCGCATCAACGCGTTGATCTCATCAATATGCACCCCATCAAAAATAGGAGTGGCATAGGTACATCCCAGTTCTTTGGCTGCCCATCCCAGAACAGTTTCGTAAATCTGACCCAGATTCATCCTTGAAGGCACACCCAATGGGTTAAGTACAATATCCACCGGAGTACCATCGTCGAGGAATGGCATATCTTCCTCACGCACAATACGTGAAACGATCCCTTTATTTCCATGACGTCCGGCCATTTTATCCCCGACTTTCAGTTTTCGCTTTTTTGCGATATAAACCTTAGCCATCTGCACGATTCCATTGGGGAGCTCATCACCGACAGAAGCGACAAACTTTTCGCGGTTATACACGCCAAGAATCTCTTTAAACTTGATATTATAGTTATAAATCACCTCTTTAATCAGGTCGTTTTTCTCCTTATCGGCAGTCCAACGGTTAGGATCAATAGTAGTATAATCAATACCCATCAATATTTTCTGGGTAAATTTGACCTTCTTCGCAACAATCTCTTCCTTGTAGTTATTATAAACACCCTGAGAAGTTTTTCCACTGACCAAAACCAGCAGTTTATCCACCAGGCGAGCCAATAATGCTGCACTCTCTCGGTTGAACCGTTCTTCAATGGTAGAAAGGACGTCTTTTTCCTTGGTACGGCCGCGACGGTCTTTCATTGCGCGGGAAAAAAGCTTTTTATTAATTACAACACCCTGCATGGAAGGTGGTGCTTTTAAGGAAGCATCTTTCACATCGCCGGCTTTGTCGCCAAAAATAGCACGCAGAAGTTTTTCTTCCGGAGTAGGATCACTTTCTCCTTTGGGGGTAATTTTTCCGATCAGGATATCGCCTTCATTCACTTCAGCACCGATGCGAATCAGCCCAAACTCGTCGAGGTCTTTTGTGGCTTCGGCACTCACATTGGGAATGTCGTTAGTCAGTTCTTCAACACCCCTTTTAGTATCGCGAACTTCGAGGGTAAATTCTTCCACATGAACAGAAGTAAAAATATCCTCTTTTACCACGCGTTCACTAATTACGATAGCATCCTCAAAGTTATACCCTTTCCAGGGCATAAAAGCAACCTTTAAATTCCGGCCAATGGCCAATTCTCCATTTTGAGTAGCATATCCTTCACACAGAACCTGGCCTTTCTTAACCACATCGCCCTTACGGACAATTGGCCTGAGGGTAATGGAAGTATTCTGGTTAGTACGTTGAAACTTAGTAAGTTCGTAAGTTTTAAATTCATCATCAAAAGAAACCAATTTATCGATTTCATTGCGATAATAACGAATTACAATTGTTTTTGCGTCGACGTAATCCACTTCGCCGTCGCCCTCAGCATTAATGAGCACGCGGGAATCCTGGGCCACTGATTTTTCAATTCCTGTACCCACAAAAGGCGCTTCAGGATTAAGCAAAGGCACAGCCTGCCGCATCATGTTGGATCCCATCAGGGCACGGTTAGCATCGTCGTGTTCAAGGAAAGGAATCAATGAAGCCGCGATAGACGCGATTTGATTGGGAGCGATATCGACAAGATCAACGGTTTCCCGTTCTTTAATCGGGAAATCGGCGAGTGATCTGACTTTCAGTTTTTCGCGCAAAAGTTGGCCTTTATCATCCATGGGCGTAATGGCCTGCGCAATAATTTTCGATTCCTCTTCTTCGGCCGTAAGATAAACCGGATCGTGATGGAGTTGGGCTACGCCATTAACGATCGGAATATAAGGCGTTTCAATAAACCCGAGTTTATTAATCTGAGCATAAACACACAGGGAGGAGATAAGTCCGATATTGGGTCCTTCCGGTGTTTCGATGGTACACAAACGGCCATAGTGCGTATAGTGTACGTCGCGCACCTCAAATCCGGCTCTTTCACGGGAAAGGCCGCCAGGTCCCAGGGCGGAGATACGGCGTTTATGCGTAATTTCGGCCAACGGATTGGTTTGGTCCATAAACTGAGAAAGCTGATTGGTTCCAAAGAAGGAGTTAATCACCGAGCTCAGTGTTTTTGCATTGATCAGGTCGGTTGGTGTAAACACCTCATTATCACGCACATTCATACGTTCACGAATAGTACGGGCCATACGGGCCAGGCCAACACCGAACTGATTATAGAGTTGTTCTCCGACGGTACGGATGCGGCGGTTAGAAAGGTGGTCAATATCATCCACCTCAGTGCGGGCATTAACCAACTCAATCAGGTGTTTGATAATGGCAATAATATCGCCTTTGGTAAGCACCCTGATTTCGTCCGGGATATCAAGTTTAAGCTTACGATTAATTTTATACCGTCCAACTTCGCCCAGGTCATAGCGTTTATCGGAGAAGAAAAGCTTATCGATAATGCCTCTGGCGGTTTCCTCATCGGGAGGTTCGGCATTACGCAGTTGGCGGTAAATATACTCGATGGCTTCTTTTTCTGAATTTGCGGTATCTTTCTGGAGGGTATTAAAGATCACAGAATAATCGATATGATCCACATCGTCTTTATGCAGAAGGATGGTTTTAACGTCGGCATCGATCATCTGTTCGATGTGTACCTGTTCAAGAATGGTTTCCCGATCGATAATCACTTCAGTACGTTCGATGGATACCACCTCACCGGTATCTTCATCGACAAAATCCTCGACCCATGTACGAACCACACGGGCGGCGAGTTTTCGGCCAATCGATTTTTTTAGTCCGGTTTTGGTTACTTTTATCTCCTCGGCGAGATCAAATATTTCGAGGATATCCTTATCACTTTCATAGCCAATAGCCCGGAGCAAAGTAGTAACAGGCAGTTTCTTTTTCCGGTCGATGTATGCGTACATCACATTATTAATATCGGTAGTAAACTCCATCCATGATCCTTTAAAGGGGATAATGCGAGCGGAGAAGAGTTGAGTACCATTGGCATGATAGGAAGTGCCGAAGAAAACACCCGGGGAGCGATGCAGTTGAGATACCACGACACGTTCAGCACCATTGATGATAAACGTACCTTTAGGTGTCATATAGGGAATCATTCCCAGATACACATCCTGAATAATTGTTTCAAAGTCCTCGTGGTCGGGGTCGGTACAATAGAGTTTCAGCTTTGCTTTTAGCGGAACGCTGTAGGTAAGACCACGTTCAATGCACTCGGTAATTGCGTACCGGGGAGGGTCGATGTAATAATCGAGGAATTCCAGGACGAAATTATTTCTGGCATCCGTGATGGGAAAGTTTTCAGCAAAAACTTTAAAGAGACCCTCGTTTATCCTGTTATCCGGATTAGTCTCTAGCTGAAAGAAATCCTTAAAGGATTTCAACTGAATATCCAGGAAATCCGGGTAATCAACTCTGACTTTGGTTTTACCAAAATTGATACGTTCTTTTTTCATAGGGCCCAAGGTCGAAATTAGTAAAAAATAAGATATATGTAGGAACAAAATAGTCGAAATACGTAAAACAAGAAATAGACCATGACCCTGAAAAGCTTCGGACCCCAGTCTATCTCTTGTTAAAAGGTGACAGATATCTTACTTAACTTCAACCTCAGCACCAGCCTCCTCTAACTGTGATTTGAGAGCTTCAGCTTCGTCTTTGGATATAGCTTCCTTAATTGCTTTAGGAGCTGAATCGACTAATTCTTTAGCTTCTTTCAAACCGAGTGAAGTGAGTTCTTTAACCAGTTTAACAACAGCGAGTTTTTTAGCGCCAGCTGCTTTCAGGATTACATCAAATTCAGTTTGTTCTTCAACGACGGGGGCATCGCCAGCGCCGGGAGCTGCAACTACAGCTGCTGCTGCAGCAGGTTCAATACCATATTCTTCTTTAAGAATTGTAGCTAACTCGTTTACTTCTTTAACAGTGAGATTCACCAACTGTTCTGCAAATTCTTTTAAGTTTGCCATTTTAATTATTTGTTTTAAAGGTTGTCTTTACTTAACTAATTCCTATTAATAATCAGGGTAAAATTATTCTTTTTCACCCAGAGTTTTCAGCACACCGGAAAGGATTTGACCACCGGATTGCAATGCGCCAATAAGGTTTCTTGCCGGAGATTGCAGAAGGAAAATAACATCAGCAAGGAGTTCATTTTTGCTTTTGATATTCACCAGCGTTTCCAGGTTTTCTTCACCCAGATAGACCATTTCTTCGACATAGGCTCCTTTAAGGAGAGGTTTTGTGTTCCCTTCTTTACGGAATTCCTTAATCAGTTTAGCGGGGCTGTTTCCTGCCTCGCCAAACATCATTGCGGTTTGTCCTTTTAGCACAGGATAGATACCTGAGAAATCTTTTTGTGATTTCTCCATAGCCTTTTTGAGCAATGTATTTTTTACTACCTGTAGCTTAACATTTTTCTTATTACACATCCGGCGCAAATTACTTTCAGTTTGCGCATTAAGTTCGGAGGTATCGGTGAGATAAATGTAGCTATTGGCTTCCAGTTGCTCCGCCAGGCTGTCGATATGTTGTTGTTTTTCGTCTCTGTTCATGACATACAGTTTAGCAGTTAATAATTAGGCGTTGAGCGATTTAGTATCTACTTTAACGCCCGGGCTCATTGTGCTGGAGAAGTACAGACTTTTCATGTAAGTACCTTTCGCTGCTGCGGGTTTTAGCTTAACAATAGTTTGCACAAACTCGCGTGAGTTTTCCAACAACTGCTCTTTAGTGAAAGAGACCCGACCTACAGAAGCATGGATAATTCCATACTTATCTACTTTGAAGTCGATTTTACCAGATTTGACCTCCTGGACTGCTTTAGCAACATCCATTGTAACGGTACCGGTTTTAGGGTTGGGCATCAGTCCACGAGGACCAAGGATACGACCTAACGGGCCGACTTTAGGCATAACATTGGGGGTGGTAATCACGACATCGATGTCGGTCCACCCGCCTTTAATTTTCTGGATATAATCATCCAGGCCTACATAGTCAGCGCCGGCAGCTTTTGCTTCTTCTTCTTTTTCAGGGGGGCAGAGGACAAGCACTCTTTTTTCCCGTCCTGTTCCGTGAGGAAGCGTTACTGTACCACGTACCATTTGGTTGGCTTTCCTTGGGTCTACACCAAGGCGCACGTCAACGTCGAAGGAGGCATCAAATTTCGTATAGGAGATACTTTTCACAAGGTCGATCGCATCTTCGAAAGGATAATTTTCGAGGCGATTAACTTTTGCTAAAGCTTCTTTTTGATTTTTTGTAATTTTAGCCATTCAACCAAATGTTAAAATAGTTCTACATTAGATTAATTAGAAGGGTCTTTCCCCTTTAATTCTGATACCCATACTTCGTGCAGTGCCTGCGACCATACTCATTGCAGACTCGACCGTAAAGCAGTTTAAATCCACCATTTTGTCTTCTGCAATCTGTTTTACGGCATCCCAGTTCACCGTTGCGACCTTAACACGGTTAGGTTCAGCGGAGCCACTTTTTAACTTTGCAGCTTCCAGCAGCTGAACGGCAGCCGGAGGGGTTTTAATGATAAAACTAAAGGATTTGTCCTTAAAAACAGTGATGATAACAGGTAATACTTTTCCTGCCTTATCCTGCGTACGGGCGTTGAACTGCTTACAGAACTCCATAATATTCACACCTTTAGAGCCCAATGCGGGACCTACCGGAGGGGAGGGGTTTGCAGCTCCGCCTTTGATTTGTAATTTGATAAGGCCTACAACTTCTTTTGCCATTTTGTTTTTCTTTGGAAGTTTTTAATTACCGTATTTGGTTGGAAGCAGCCGGTTATTCTTTTTCAACTTGCATAAATCCCAGTTCCAGCGGGGTTTTTCTGCCGAAGATCTTCACCATCACTTTCAATTTCTTTTTCTCTTCATTGATCTCCTCAATAATTCCGCTAAAACTGTTAAACGGGCCATCGGTAACTTTTACCGATTCCCCAACAATAAAAGGAACATTCAGTTCTTCGCCCTGTTCTGAGAGTTCATCCACTTTCCCCAGAATACGATTCACTTCTGAGGGGCGAAGGGGTTCGGGTTCATTTTTCGAACCCAGGAAACTCAGTACATCGGGTGTATTTTTTATAATGTGCGCAACTTCACCAATCAGGATGGCTTCGACCAGCACATACCCCGGGAAGTAATTCCGTTCTTTTGAGATTTTTTTCCCATTCCGAACCTGGAAGACTTTCTCTGTAGGGATGAGAATCTGGCTCACATAGTCATGCAGATTATTCCGAGCCACTTCCGACTCAATATACAGCTTAACCCGCTTTTCTTTACCGCTGATTGCCCGAATCACATACCACCTTTTTTCCGGTGTTTCACTCATTATAAATTCCCTTTATTAATAGGATTCATTACATAAACAGTCCATAGAATACTTCCAGTATATTTTTAAAGGAAATATCCATAAGAAACACCACTAATGCGATGATCAGTGATGCGACAGAAACAACGATAGAGCTGTTTTGCAATTCTTTCCAGGTAGGCCATGAAACTTTTGTAACGAGTTCGTCATAACTTTCCCGGACATATTTACCAACTTTTGTTTTTGCCATTGTTCTTCAAGTTTGCACGGGTGGTAGGACTCGAACCCACAACCAATGGTTTTGGAGACCACTACTCTACCAATTGAGCTACACCCGTGTTTAGCCTTTTCAGGCTGTTAAGGTTATTTTTGCAGTGAAAGGGTCTCCCGGAAATATGACTCCGGGAGATTCCTTTTACCACAATAACCTAATACTTTATTGATGACTTACTAGTCGAGAATTTCTGTTACCTGACCGGCGCCCACAGTACGGCCTCCTTCACGGATGGCGAAGCGGAGGTTTTTATCCATGGCTACTTCAGCGATCAGTTTCACTGTAATCGTAAGGTTATCACCGGGCATGACCATTTCTACACCATCGGGGAGAACGATCTCACCGGTAACGTCGGTTGTTCTAAAATAGAACTGAGGACGATAGTTGTTGTGGAATGGGGTATGGCGGCCACCTTCTTCTTTTTTGAGGATATAAACCTCAGCTTTAAAGTTTTTATGGGGATGAATGGAACCAGGTTTAGCGATTACCATACCACGACGGATGGCATCTTTATCGATACCACGGAGAAGGATACCGGCGTTGTCACCTGCTTCACCACGATCGAGAATTTTGCGAAACATTTCCACTCCCGTACACACGGATTTCAATTTTTCAGCGCCAAGACCAATAATTTCTACAGGTTCACCTACTTTTACCACACCGGTTTCGATTCTTCCGGTGGCTACTGTTCCACGGCCAGTAATGGAGAACACGTCTTCAATCGGCATCAGGAAAGGTTTATCCACATCACGAGGAGGCAAGGGGATCCATGCATCACAGGCATCCATGAGTTCTTCTACTTTTTCCACCCATTTGGGTTCCTGATTCAGGGCACCAAGTGCTGAACCACGAATAACAGGGGTATTATCACCGTCGAATTCGTAAAAACTCAGCAGGTCTCTGATTTCCATCTCTACCAGTTCCAGCAGTTCTTCGTCGTCGACAAGGTCAACTTTATTCATAAATACCACCAGCCGGGGAACACCTACCTGACGAGCGAGGAGGATATGTTCGCGGGTTTGAGGCATAGGGCCGTCAGTGGCCGCTACGACAATAATAGCGCCGTCCATCTGGGCAGCTCCAGTAACCATGTTTTTCACATAGTCAGCATGGCCTGGACAGTCGACGTGTGCATAGTGACGGTTTACGGTTTGATACTCAACGTGTGCGGTATTGATGGTGATACCTCTTTCTTTTTCTTCCGGTGCATTATCGATTGAATCGAATGACTTAAATTCTGCTAAGCCTTTGGCTTGCATATTCAGTGTAATTGCAGCGGTAAGTGTCGTTTTTCCGTGGTCAACGTGACCGATTGTTCCGATATTAACGTGTGGTTTGGAACGATCAAATGTTGCTTTTGCCATCTTAAAATAATTTAGGTTATGTGTCTGCTCGTTTAAATAATTATAAATTAGAGCCGTTGATGAGATTTGAACTCATGACCTCTTCCTTACCAAGGAAGTGCTCTACCCCTGAGCTACAACGGCCTTTGAGCGGGAAACGGGGCTCGAACCCGCCACCTACAGCTTGGAAGGCTGTCGCTCTACCAAATGAGCTATTCCCGCAAAAAAATTTCACTCGTATAAGAACATATGCTGTGGGGAGAGGAGGATTCGAACCTCCGAAGGCTTAGCCAACAGATTTACAGTCTGCCCCATTTGACCGCTCTGGAATCTCCCCCAACAGGAGCCGATGGACGGATTCGAACCGCCGACCGGCTGATTACAAATCAGCTGCTCTGGCCAACTGAGCTACATCGGCAATCAGTATTTTTAATAACGTTTTCTACTCACAAAAAAGCAGCCCTTCAAAAAGGACTGCAAATGTATTAACTTTAATTTTAACAAACAAAAGAAACTTTAAAAAAAGTTCATTTTAGGGATCATTACTTTCCCCGCATACGGTCTTTATGCTTTACGAGTTGTTTTTTAAGGGCTCCACAGGCCGAATCAGCACTTTCTTCAAAGGAATCGGTTTGTTTTTTCACAAACAGATCCTCTCCCGGTACCAATAAACGAATCTCGGCAATTTTGTTGTCGGGCCGTTCTTTGGCATCAATTTTCAACGTCACTTCCGATCCAATTACGCCATCGTAGAGTGAACCGATTTTGGTGACTTTCCGCTCGATAAATTCTTCAAGCTTCTGATCTGCTTTAAATCCTACTGAATTGATACTGATATTCATTATTCCTCCTTTTGATTTTTAAGCCTTTGGATGGGCTTGTTTATAAATGCTTTTAAGTTGATCAATACTATTATGGGTATACACCTGTGTAGCCTCCAGGCTGGAATGCCCTAACAACTCCTTGATTGTATTTAAATCAGCCCCGGCGTTTAACATGTGGGTGGCAAAGGTATGCCGAATTTTATGCGGGCTTCGCTTATCGCGCGTGGTGACCTGACTCAGTAACGTATGTACTATTCGGTATATCATTTTTGGATACGCTGCATTTCCTTTAGAAGAAACAATCAGAAAACCCTTATTGTTTAACGGAACGATATGTTCGTTGCGCAATTTTTGATACTGTTTTATATGACTGATAATCCGATCACTAACCGGAATAATCCGTTCTTTATTCCGTTTTCCTGTAACCTTAATTTCACGTCGTTCG
>Ga0172377_10005838_pt1 | contig 12660 bp, 8 predicted proteins | sample Pumphouse3metaG_FD_119749 | JGI IMG/M metagenome (GOLD analysis project Ga0172377, IMG submission 119749) | Leachate microbial communities from a municipal landfill in Southern Ontario, Canada - Pumphouse #3 metaG | ecosystem: Engineered > Solid waste > Landfill > Unclassified | place: Canada... | reverse complement strand
GGGTGATTTTGATCTGGCTGGAACCATTGTCGGTGTGGTGGAACAGGATAACCTCTTACCCCGATCCACTATGAAGGCCGGAGATATACTGGTGGCTTTACCTTCTACCGGTTTACACACAAATGGCTATTCACTGGCCCGCAAAGTGCTTTTTGAGCGTATGGGCTTGAAAGTGGATTCCTATATGGACGAACTGAACTGCAGTCTCGCCGAAGCACTGTTGAAAGTGCATCGCAGCTATCTGCAGCAAGTATCGCCATTCCTGCACAATCCCGGCTTAAAAGCATTGGCACACATTACTGGAGGAGGAATCGCCGGTAATCTGAAACGTGTACTTTGCAATAATCTGGAAGCGCAGATTGATCTGCGCGAGGAGAATATCCCAAGCCTGTACCACATCATCCGCAGAGGTGGCAACATCTCCTGGGACGTGATGCGCCAAACCTTCAATCTGGGGGTAGGGATGATCTGCGTTATGAGTCCAGATTTAGCCTCTGAGGTCCTCGCCCAAGGTGAAGCTTTTGCTCTGGGAGAACTAAGGACGTCTGATAAAAGTCCCCAAGTAATATTCAAGGAAAGAGTATAAATGTGTTTTTATCAAGATTATCAACTAACTGAAGAAATGTGGAATGAAGCTTGATAAAAAAACTGCTTGACTGATTTTTAGTAGTCAGATAAACGAGCTTTAAGAGGAGTAGCCTTTTTGCTATTTAAGGTTAGCCCTAAACTAAATTATTACAGATTAGTAAATAAGCCAGGATGAAGGGAGGTCCATCGATGCGAAAAACTGCATTGATCCTGCTAATTGTGTTGCTAGTCGGCATAGCATGCCTAGAAGCACAAACTACCGGCCGTCTCGCTGTGCGTGTTCGCGACGGACAGGGGAAGCCGCTGGAATTTGTGAACGTCGTGGTGATGTCAGGCTCTCAGCGCATTACCGGAGGCCAGACCAATGCAAAAGGTCAGGCTATCATTATCAATATCCCACCGGGATCCTACTCGGTTCGATTCTCTTTGGTCAGCTATGCTACCACTACATATCAGAATGTAAGAATCCAAGTAGGTCAAACTGCAAACTTATCCCCCGTAATGAACCGTGAAGGTATCGTAGGTCCTTCAGTTACAGTAGTTGCGGAACAAGATAGAGTAGAACGCGACCGCACCGGATCATCGCGTCAGATAGAAATGGATCGTCTGTCGGATTCGGCTGTGAGCGATGTTACCGGTATTATCTCCTTACAAGCTGGTGTTACCAACATCGGTGGTGAACTGCATATCCGTGGTGGAAGGGCAAACGAAGTGAATTTCACCGTTGATGGTATGAGCGTTTCTGATCCTGTGGATGGAGGAAGTGCTCTCTCGGTGGACACAGACGCCATCAAAGACATGAAGGTTATGACGGGCGGATTCCCTGCTGAATTTGGTAATGCGCAATCCGGTGTTGTAAACATTGTTACCAAAGATGGTGATTATTTCTACTCAGGAAAAGTTGAGTACAATACAGATCATCTTGTAGGTGAAGGCCGCAATTCAGACGTCTTGAAATTCGCCATCGGCGGACCGATAGTGCCTTTTGCTTCCCAAGATCTCAAAGAACGCCTTACGTTTTACTTTAACGGTGGCGGAGAATGGCTTGATGGTCGTTATAAGGACCTCTATGTTACCGATCCGAACAAGGAATATGTGAATGAAGATGGCGTAAGCATATTGGAAGCAGATTACCCCCGCTATGATCCTTATGAAGGTCGGGACGATTTCCTTGGCATCGATCTGGGGAATCGTAACTACAATAGCTACAATGTAAACTTGAAAACAAAATACGATATCAACCCTGCTCAGAAGATCACTTTGGCGGTTCGTGGAGACAGATCTTTCTCTACACCCTTCAATCCCGCCTTGAGCGATAGCAGATACTACTGGTGGCGTTATGCTTTACAGCACTATCGTTACGAAGATGTAGTGCAGCAACAATATATCGCTACCTACGACCACATGTTTTCACCTACGATGAACCTCAAGGCAAAGGCCAGTTATTATAAAAAAGATTATGAAGACGGTCCGCGCGGTATCGATCGGGATAATTTCCTTTATATGACGGTTGACCCGGATAATCCTGGTACAAACTATGTGGATGATGTGGTAACATACGAAAGATATGGCTATACAAGTATAGATGCCGATGGTGACGGTGTACACGATTTTGGTTTCCTGCCAGCAACTGAATGGAAGTATCGTATCGCAACATTGGAAGAACCAAGGCCCATTCCTGGTTTCCGGGCACCGGGAACTATCTATACGGATTTCATCGACGATACCACCGCTACGATGAACTTACGTGCGGACTTTGAATGGCAAGTGAATCAGACTCATCTGGCTAAAACCGGTTTTGAACTGATTAATCACGATATCACAAAGGACCAAACCCAAAACTTTCTGAGCATATACAACGACCGCAGAGTGAAGTATCTCAATCGCATATATACTCTTACCGAAGAGGATGCCACAAACTTCATCGAGAACGGGATTGTACCAGATGCTTTATATACCATCCACCCGAAGGTCGAGAATCCAGAATCCTTAAGCGATCTTGAGCCTATCTATAAACCTCTGGATTATTATAATGCCGCTAAATCCGCTGCCGGGAAACGTGATGGTTACTCCGCCAATCCTTGGCAGATGGCATATTATCTGCAGGATAAAATGGAATGGGAAGGAATGATTGTGAACGCTGGACTGCGTCTGGATTTCTGGTATCTGGGAACCAGTTATAAAGTGTTGCAGGATGATGGTCTGTTTGCGGATCGTGAGTTCAAAAAAGGTGATCGTTTTCAGATGATGGTTTCTCCTCGTTTGGGCGTATCTCACCCTATCACCGAGCGTGATGTATTGCGCTTTGCCTACAATTATCAGAACCAGTTGCCACAAATGCAGTACATTTTTACCTCCAAAACTCCTCAAGACGCTAACCTTTCAGATGTTACCATCACGGTGGGAAATCCCACGCTTGAGCCCCAGATTACCGTTACTTATGAAGTGGGCCTTTCGCATCAGTTGAGTGACGACTATGTCTTGGATATGACTGCTTATTTCAAGAATCTATACAACTATGTAAGCACCAAACGCGTGCGTAAAGAAGACGAAGCAAGCGTATCCTGGTATGAGTATATCTCGGAAGACTATGGCTCAGCCCGTGGTATAGATATTCAGTTGGAAAAGTTGCTCTCGAACTTCAATACCTGGAGTATTGCTTACTCTCTGGCATGGGCTCAGGGAAACAACTCTGACACGGTGATCCAGGATGAAAACACTTCTCTTCGCGAATTTCCGCTGGATTGGGATGTGCGCCATAATGCGTCCATAAACTACACCTTCAGAATTGGCAGAGGTGAGGAATTCTTTGTACCCTTTACGGACTACATCCTGCCGTTGGACGATTTTTCGGCCAACCTGAATTGGAGCATTGTATCCGGTGCACCCTATACTCCCCAAAGTATGGAAGGAAGCTCACTGCTGGATACAAACAGCAAGCGCATGGATTCCACAAACCAGGCTAATGCCAGAATTACAAAGGGTTTTCAGCTTCCTGGCGGAAACAGCATAAGACTCTTTGTAGATGTGGAAAACATCTTCAAAACCAGAAACGTAAATAGAGTGTATCCCCGTACCGGCTCACCATATGAAGACGGTGAAAATCTCGAGGACGACATCCTGGAATATGTATTCCCTGAAGTAGAATACGCATACGGCTTGTCGATTAAGAACCCGGCTTTTATAAACAACTACCGTGGGGTAACCTTCGGAGTTTCGTTTAACTTCTAAATTATTCCAAGGAGGAATCATAAATGAGAAAATTCTCGTACATAGTGCTGCTGATCACTCTGGTAAGTGTGTTGATCCCTGGCATGGCTTTTGCCCAGGAAGCAGTTGAGGAAACAGCCGCGGCTGCGAGCAGCAGTGGTATGGAGAGCTTTGCTGAATTGGTATTTGGCAGTGGCATGGTAAAATGGTTTAAAGATGGCGGATGGGCGATGTGGCCTATTCTCATCGTAGCTCTATATGGTATTGCCTATGTTGTTTGGAAATTCATCGCTTTGATCTATGGCAAGGTAAACCTTAATTCTTTCTTGAACAAAATTCTTCCTCTTGTGAAAGATAAGAAGTACAAAGAAGCAGCCGAGATTGCCAAAGGCACCCGCGGTCCCGTGGCAGCAATCATTTATGCCGGTCTCTTGAAAGCAGACGGTGGTATTGATGCAGTAGAGAAAGCCATCGAGAATGCCGCTATGATTGAGATGAGCTACTTGGAAAAAGGATTTCTGGAGCTTTCAACCGCCATTACTCTGGCCCCCATGTTGGGTTTCTTGGGTACAGTGTCTGGTATGATCAGTGCCTTCGATGCTATCGCAGCCGCACGTGCGGTGGACGCTACAATCGTGGCCAGTGGTATCAAGATTGCTCTTATCACTACCCAAGCTGGTCTGATCGTCGCTATTCCCGTGCAGTTTTTCAACAACATCTTTGTAACAATGGTAGATGGAATGGTTATCGATATGCAAAAAGCAACTGAGAAAGTTGTGGAAGCAATGCTGTAAAGGCCCAAAGGGAGATAAAAATGAAAATAGGACGAAAAAGGAAGAGCAAAGCCGAGATCCCGACATCGTCGATGTCCGACATTGCATTCCTCTTGATCATCTTTTTCATGGCAACTACCAAGTTTGACGTGAAAGAAGGGATTAAGATAGTCCTTCCTCAAGCGGCGGAAGAGGGAACTGAGCAAGCTCAGACCCTTACTCTTACAGAAAAAGAGATGACCCGTTTGCAGATTACTGAAGATGGAAGAATTGCTGTAAACAACGAAGCTCCCCGCGTGTATGAGAGCGGTGAGCTGGATGCCCTGATTCAGCAAAAAGCAAGGATAAACCAACAGATGATCTTCAAGGTTATCACCGATCGTGAGGCCACGTACGAAAACATGATTCGCGTGGTTGACCGCCTGAAAGCGGCAAAGATCGAGAAGATCTCGCTATCAACAAACTAGGAGAGAGACATGGCGAAATTGAAAAGACAAAGAAATCGCGACGTCGCCATTCCCAATGGCTCGATGTCTGATATCGCGTTTTTGCTGTTGCTCTTCTTCATGGTCAGCACGGTGTTCGTTCAGGAGAAGAAATTCTGGGTGGAACGCGATCGCTGGCCAATTGCTGAAAGCATCGAACGCATTCCGCGTAATCATACTTCTACCATCTACGTGATGAGGGATGAGACTATTCTTATCGACGATATTCCCACTCGTATAGAGAGTTCAGAAGACGTGTTCGTGTCTTCCACTCTGATTAGAAAAAAAGCCGATGATCCCGAATTGGTGGTTTGTTTTAGAACCGATCGGGATACTAAATATGGAGTAATGTCCGATGTTATGCGCCAGCTCCAGCAGGCTCAAACTCTGGTAGTGGCCTTTGAAGCCCAACAACGGCAGAATTAGGAGGCAAAGATGAAACAACAATATACCGATTGGAAAGACGTAGCAAACAGCCAGTTCAGTAAAGCGTTTGCTCTTTCCGTAACATTGTTGCTCTTTGCGATGATGGTTACTCCAAAGATTGAAGTGCGCAAACAGGTCTTCAAGACTCAGCAAATGGAGCTTGTGGATATACCAATGGAAGAACGAGAGAAGATTGAGCCTCCGGAAACTGAGGTTCATATCGATATCCCACTGGTGATCAGCGACGTGCTGGGAACAGAAGAAATTGATATGGAAGCCTATGAGTCTGCCATCGCACAGATCGGCAATTTTACCACAACTACAGCTACCAGCCTTACTCAGGTTGACGAACGTCCTGCCAACTTTGTGCCATATGATGATCCTCCGGTTGTGATCGGAAGCATCAACCCGGTTTATCCGGAGTTTGCCAAACGTAACGGGGTTCAAGGTACTGTAGTATTGGAAGTGGAAGTGCTAAAAGACGGCTCTATCCGCAATATACACGTGAAACGTTCAGTACCGGGCGGCTTGGACGAAGCTGCCATTGAAGCTGTACGTAGAGTAAGATTTCAACCCGGAAAGAGTAGTGGCCAGCCGGTCGATGTGCTGCTCATTATTCCGGTTGAATTTAAGCTTAATTAACCCGGGAGTGATTAATGAAGTTTAACAAACTTGTGTTCTGTTTGATGATAATGACCCTGTTTTCGGTCACTTTTGTCTTTGCGAACAAGGCTGTACCATCCACTGGAACCAAGAAATTGGATCTGGACTATTACCACAACGTAGGTAATATCTGGCTTAGGGTGAGTAACTATGGTTTCTTTGGATCCGGAGACGACGCTGTGCCTCAGTATCCTTCCTTGGAGTATCCCGGCGGTAGTGGTGTTGATTACCTCTACCAAGCCTCGCTTTGGTTCGGAGCCAAGAAACAAAGACGTGATTCCTCCGGAAGGAAATTGTATTGGTTGCAGTATCCTCCGAGTTCAAAGGATGATTATACTTATGAAGGCAGTGAACTGTGGAACAACACCTTGACCCCCTTGTTGGATACACTAGTCACGGTGGGATTCGATGGTGATGATGACCTTTATGAGTTTTTACCGGCATACAATCCACTTATTGTTTCCCATCCAAACTATGAATTGTATAATCGATATGATGCTATCGCTACCGCATCTGTACGTAGTCAGAAACGCGGTATTGATGACGACGGAGACGGATTGATAGATGAAGATTTCCCCGGTTATACTTTCCCCTTCCGGGCAAGCAGTGAATTGCCAGAAGCATTTAGTGCGTTTGGAGGATCTTACCTTAGTGATATGTCCTCAAACGACTTTATTGTTTTGGATAAACCGGAGAATTATGAGATTTGGTTCCCGCTGGGATTCATGGATCTTGAGGATCCCTCTCAACAGCACGGGGAAAAGACCTTCACCTATTCCAAACCTTATGATGATGACTTCGACGGACGTATTGATGAGGATGGCGCTCCCATATCGGAACAAGATTTCATTGGCTACTATTACGATTACTGCCCCTTGGGCATTACAAATGTCGATCGGGATTATGGTAGTCGGAAAGGAAGTAATACACACTATCCGTTAAATGTAAGAGTGCGCCAAATGAGTTATCAATGGAGCTACGATTATATTAAAAACTTGGTGTATATCGAGTTCAATATCACTAACATGAACCAGGCAGACTCATTATATGACTGCGCCATGGGTATCTACTTCGATGCAGACGTTGGTCCCAATACTTATGGCTCTGATAAAGCTTCTGACGATAAATCCGGATATGTGAAGGGTAAGGGTTACGAATTTGCCTATACCTATGATGCAGATTTTGATCGCGGTCTTAGCCCTGGTCTGGTGGGCGCTCGCGTATGCACCCCTGATCCGGATAAGCTACAATTCCACTGCTGGTATTGGAGAGTGGGCAACGGTCCTGATGATTCAGATCCACGTAATGTGGGTCCTACCATCAAAACTTCGAATCAGAAGTATTGGCTGCTTACCGGAAAGAATCCGGACACCAGTAAATACACTCCGCTTCGAGCCGAAGATGAGGATGTGATGGAATGGGAGCAACCCAGCCCGAACGATACCCGTTTCCTGTTTGCATTCTATGGTGCCAGACCGGGAACCCCGGAATATAACGAACAAGATGAGTATGGCAATTATTATAAACGTTGGGATCTTGCTCCTGGTAAAACCATGAAGATCGTGGTTGCAGTATTTCCGGGTGATAATAAGGAAGAACTGAAATCCACTGCATCTTGGGCGAAAATCATTTATGGAAACGCTCAGGATCTGATCACTGTTACTCAACCTGATACTATCTCTCACTATAATCCCCCTGAACCTCCCACAATTCCCAACATGCTGGCGGAAATAGTGCACACCGATTCCGGAAATGCACTGGATGTTTATTGGGATAATCGTTCAGAATTCTCCTATGATTTCATGAACGTACCCACAGCCGAAATTGGTTGGCAAAACCCAGATTACGAGGATGCTATTACCGATATTGATAGCTATCCTACAGCAGAAATGGCTGCTGGAATCTGGCCGGATTACTGGCCAGAGGAACATAGATTTTCCGATGGGTATGAGTTCAAAAACAACGCATTAGTGAATCCCTTTACTGGATTCCGCTTAAGACACGACTTCCAGGGTTATAGCTTATGGGGTCGTTCTGGAAGCGGAAGTAGAGAAGACTGGGAACAAATTCGCCGCTGGGATAAAGTTGATACTGATTTGGATGAAGATGACTATGATGTAAACCGCTACGCCGCCAATGACAGTCTGCGTAAGGATTATGGTGGCTACACCGGCATAGATACAGGTCTGCCCAATCCCTCAGATTCACCTGTTATGAGTGATCGCGGATGGCAAGCCAGTTTGGAAGAATACAACAAATTCACCAAATATGACCAATACTATGCTTTCGAGCCTAATGGTCCCATATTCTATGGCTGGCCCTTATACGATCCCGACAAGGACTGGACAACTGAGATTCAGAGCGCTGCAGATGAGATTGCCCAAAATAACTCAATGCTTTCCGATCAGGAAATCAAGGTGCTACAGGCAAGATTGTTTATGCATCCGTATCTGAATGAAATCAATCGTCCTGGACTATTCGATGCTCTTTTCGATTCAAAGGTAATCCCATTGAAAGGCTTTGCCTTCCCGAGTGGAGAAGCCGATCCTACGCCTGATCAATTGAACAGCCTCAAGGAAGAGCGTCTTGCACGCAGATTCTATAGGGCTTCCATCAATAACCCTCCTCGTGGTATCGAATATTATGTAGCACTTACTGCATACGACCGTGGTATTCCAGAACAGAATTTAAGTTTTCTGGAAACCGGACGTGACGCAGATGCAAACATGAAGGTTGTTTTCCCAGGCACGCTGGCTCGAGACAATATGAATGACATTATGGTGATACCCAACCCCTACATTGGTCGCAGCAAGTTCGACGGACGCCGTGAAAACGACGAAAAGGGAGATAAGAGCCGCCGTTTGTGGTTCGTAAACCTTCCCAACCGTTGCACAATTCGCATCTATACTCTGGCGGGAGACTTGGTGGAAACCCTTCATCATGATGGTCCTCCGATTACCGATGTGGTTACGATATCCAGAGCTACTACCCAAGGTATTGCCGCAAGTGGTATGCATGATTGGGATTTGCTGTCCAAACATAACCAGATCATCGCCCCTGGCGTGTATCTGTTCAGTGTCGAGAATAAAGACACCAACAAAATAAAAGTCGGCAAGTTTGTCATTATCAAATAGGGAGGAACTGTGAAAAAGAATAATATCCTGATCCTCGCTCTCGCCGTTATGCTATTGCCAGTATGTATTCAAGCAAAACCTTTTGGTAAAGTTGGCACGGTTGGCATGCAGTTTCTAAAGCTAGGTGTCGATGCTCGAGCCATTGGCATGGGTGAAGCTTACACAGCGGTAAGTGACGATATCTCTTCCGTGTTTTGGAATCCTGCCGGATTGGCTCCAGCGTTCCAAAACCAGGTGTTTGTGTCTCATACCAACTGGGTAGCCGACATCATGCACGAATTTGCAGCAGCTACATATACCAACGGAGTATCTACTTTTGCGGTGTATGGATCGGTATTGCATATGGACAAACTTGAAGTTACGGAAGAAGAAACCTTCGGTCCTACTGGAGAGTATTTTACCAATAGCAGCATTGCTATGGGGTTAACCTACGGACAGCAGTTTACCGATAAATTCTCTGCTGGCGTGGGAGTGAAGTACTTACGCGAAAATCTCTACGAATACGATGTAAACAGCTATGCTCTGGATATGGGTTCCATGTACAATACGGGATGGAAAAACATAAAGATTGGCATGGCATTAAAGAACTTCGGACCAGATATCCGTTACACTGTAGATGATGATGGTGATGGTTCTACGGACGAAGATCCATTTGATTTGATCGATAATGATGGTGATGGAGATATAGACGAAGACGGACCCGAACTGGAGAGTAAGATCCCGATGCACTTTTCATTGGGCGTATCTGGGGATCTGATGCGAAATGACACCGGATATTGGATTGCTTCGGTGCAATTGGATAACGTAATTGACCGTTTGGAAACTTGGAACTTGGGAACCGAGTATAAACTGGGTAATCTATTCCTGAGAGCTGGTTACCAGATTAACTACGATGCTGCGGGCTTTAGTGCAGGTGCCGGTTGGCAAGTTCCCACAAGTATTGGAATCTTCAATATCGACTATGCCTATACAGATATGGGCCCCCTGGCAGAATCCATGATAAAGAGCGCTCATCGCGTTTCACTCAAGATGAGATACTAGAATAATGAGAATAATTACTGGAGGAACAATGAAAAAAGTCCTGTTACTAACCTTATGCTTCTCTTTTATTATCGGAGCAGTCTTTGCAAATCCCGCGAAACCCGATAATACGAAGAAGCCTGTTTACACCCCAATAGTTCAGAAGATTACCGCTCCCAGTCGTGATGAGGTACCCACGTATACTATGGCTACCCCTCCTATCGAGATAATTGATAACTACTACGACTACCAGATCGGTGCTTACAATCATCTTCCCATTCAGGTAATCCCGGATGAAGCCGGTGGTGGATATTTCCTTACTTACCACGGGAAAGTGACATTAGAGTCTACACGTCGTGTATTCTGGGCACACATAGCTGCAGATGGTACAGTTCAGACAAATGAGATTTCAAATACTACAAACCATGAAGGATACCCAACCTTGGGCGTTGATCCTATTAGCGGAATTCCGATGTACGCCTGGCATGCTAATCATGACACAGACACAGAGCTTGAGGTCCAGTTTGTATGGGATTCATTTATTGGAAACGCACCGGGCTCCTGGAATACCATTATTCCCGTAATGAACAACCCGCTGGAAGTCGGAGTGACTGACGACAATGAATTCATCTGGCCGACCATCAAAATCGGTCCATCTCCCAATGCCAATATGAGAAGAGTATATGTGCTGGCAAGAAACTCTATTTCCCATGCATTAAATGGAGATCCCAGTGAAAACTGCATCATTGGTTATGCCGATTTTACTACTGAAGGTATGATGATGGGCAACAACCTGACCTGGACTTATATTACCATCCCGGAATTGGACGCATGGAATACCGATGAGCTCAACTTCCGTCGTCCAAACTATACTCTTGCAGTAGATAATTTGGGAAATATCTATTATTATGGACATCACATTGCTCGTGCAACAGATGGCTCTATAATCATGGAACCGGATATGGATGTCTTCATTTGCCCGAATTATGGACAAGGAACTTGGACCAGAGTGAGTGCTATGGGTAGAATGAATGCGTGGAATCCTCCCGTTCCGCCAAATAATGAAGGTTATTTTATCAATTCCGAAACGAATCTTCCTTATGCTGATGGCGAATTGTTCTTCAGCTTCAATTCCAGCCACCAGAATGCAGTGATCGACAATCTGGGACGCATTCACTCTCCTGGCCTTTTTGCGTTAAGCACCATAGAACTTACTTACTACCCCTACATGCAGAACCTAAAGAATATCGTGTATGATACCAACACTCAGGAATTCCTTATTCAGGATATATTCCCCAAACTTCCAGTTGGTGATACTTTCAATGAACACTATATACCTTGGGATATTGAAGCTCCTTTCGGTGAAGTAGATGAGATTGTGTACCAGGAATCCGATGATACGTATCACCCGACTATTGAAGTCAACATGCCATTACCGCATATGGATGCAGACTTACACTCCGATGCTGCCGGTAATATGGATTTCCATTACAATAATCAGAAGCTTACCGAGGTAAACGAACAAGGTATGATGGTTATGGTGTGGCAAGATTCTCAAAGAGCTAGAAATGGATTCAACTGGCCCGAAGATTATCCTGAGGATGTCCCCTATACCACAGGTCCAGAAATCATGATCGTTACTTCCAAAGATAACGGAACTACCTGGAGTGATCCTATGCGCCTGAATGCTGTGGATACTCCGGAATTGGCTGGAATGATCCCTATGTGGGTATACCCCGCCGACAAAGTGAAGTATATGGGACAGACAGAAACTGGCGATCCCATTGGCAGAGTTGGATTTATGTTCCTGGATGACAACACATGGGGAGCTTATCCCATCGAACCTGACATCTTCCCAGCCAATGATGGCGGAACAGTGATGTTTATGGAACTAGATATCGTATTCCCCGGTAGCGACAGCAATGATCCTGTCGTACCTGTGGTAAGCAATATCCTGAATCAAAACTATCCGAACCCCTTCAATCCGGAAACAACCATCAGTTTCGATATGCCCAAGAATGGCAACGCCAGACTGGATGTGTTCAACGTGAAGGGTCAGCTTGTTAATACTCTGTATAACGGAACAGCCACCCGCGGAAAGAACACTGTGGTATGGAACGGTACAGATTCACGTGGCAACAACGTTACCAGTGGTCTGTATTTCTATCGCCTCAGCACAGACAATCACAGCGAAACTCGCAAAATGATGCTGATGAAATAGTATCAAATGACTATAGGATGTCTTAAGGCCTTGTAAAATATGGGTTTTCTTAGGCATCTGCCAAAATGAGAACGTGGGCACGGTCAAGAGATCGTGCCCTTACTCATTTTGTTTCCGGCTATCCCTGGCAGGTTGCTCCC
>Ga0172377_10005837_pt1 | contig 12660 bp, 6 predicted proteins | sample Pumphouse3metaG_FD_119749 | JGI IMG/M metagenome (GOLD analysis project Ga0172377, IMG submission 119749) | Leachate microbial communities from a municipal landfill in Southern Ontario, Canada - Pumphouse #3 metaG | ecosystem: Engineered > Solid waste > Landfill > Unclassified | place: Canada... | reverse complement strand
TATGGGTATTTAATGGTAGAAACGAAGCAGGAAAGCCTAATCCGGTCCTTGAATATTTACAAGAGCAGAAGGCTGACATTGTGTGTTTGCAGGAAGCGTCTCCTTATGGTATTAGGCAGGAAACAATAGACTCTGTAATGGGAAGACTTTATGAATATTCAGATACGTCTTGTACTAATGCCGGTGAGGATGTATTAGCCGTCTATAGTCATTTTCCAATTATACACAAAGAAAAAATCGCATATAAGTCAGCTGGAAACCATTCTGCGGCTTTCACCCTGGATATAAAAGGAGAAGACATTGTGGTCATCAATAATCATTTGGAAACCGTCGGCTTATCTCCTGAAGACAAGGAAAACTTCAAAACGATGATTAAGGGAGAAGTGAAGCGAGATAGAGCAGAAAAGGAGTCGAAACGTTTAGCTGACAAATTGGGAGAGGCCACAAAGATAAGAGCCCCGCAGGCTCGTGCAATAGCACAATTTATTCGGAAGCATTCCTATCAGAGTGTCATTTGCGTAGGTGATTTCAATGATGGACCATTATCCTATACTCATCGGACAATAGCAGACGGTTTGACGGATTGCTATATAGCTACAGGCAATGGTCCTGGTATCAGCTATCACGAAGGGGGATTTTATGTTAGAATCGACAATATTATGTGCTCTAAAGATTGGAAGCCTTATGGTTGTAAAGTCGACACTAAAATTAAGGCTAGTGACCATTATCCTATTTATTGTTGGCTGAAAAAAACGCCCAAAAGCTTAAAAAATAGATAATAAAGTGCTATAAATTTTTCATAATGTGAAAAAATGCGTATCTTTGCATGTCTTATAGGCTTTAAAACAAAGAAAACAAATAATTATTAAATAATAACCAAAAATGCAAAACAAAGGAATTGTAATAGTAACGGCTATTTTGCTGACACTTGCAAGCATTTTCTACCTGTCATTTTCTGTGGCTACCCGCTATTATGACAGTCAGGCTGCTAAACTTAAAGATCCTGTTGCTCAGCAGGACTATAAGGATTCTGTGAAGTATCTGGGTATTTATTCTTATCAGAAGTGTTTAGAGACTCAGATTGGCTTAGGGCTTGATCTTAAGGGTGGAATGAATGTGATTCTTGAAATTTCTGTTCCTGATGTTGTTGAAACATTGGCAGACCACAAGAATGATGTGGCCTTTAAGAAATCAATGCAGGAGGCTAAGGTTGATGAAGAAAACAGCCATAGTGATTTCATAACACTGTTTATCAATGCTTATCACAAAAATGCACCAGGTCATCGGTTGGCGGAAATTTTCGCTACTCAGCAATTGCAAGGTAAGGTAAGTCCGCAGAGTTCTGATTCTGAAGTAGAGAAGATTTTGCGGGAACAGGCCCAATCTGCTATTGACAACTCATTTAATGTTGTACGTACCCGTATCGATAAATTTGGTGTTGTCCAGCCTAATATTCAAAAACTGGAAGGCCAGCAAGGTCGTATTATGGTTGAAATGCCTGGTATCAAAGAGCCTGAGCGTATACGCAAGCTCCTTCAGGGAAGTGCCAATCTTGAATTTTGGGAAACTTATAATTCTTCTGAGATTGTTCCTTATTTGACCCAACTTGATCAGCGTCTTGCCAATGGAGGTTCTTCAACAGAAACAGCAAAGGACACGGCAACTGTAAAGAAAAAAGTAGTCAAGAAGGCCGAGCCTAAATTCAAGTTGAATAATAAGGCCGGCAAGAAAGTTGATGTTGGTGGCAGCAATCAACTTCAAGCAGCAACCAGGAAAATGCATCCATTGCTTTCTATGCTGCAGACTGGTGGTAGCCTTAGCATGGTTGGTTTTGCTAATGTTCGTGATACAGCTGCTATTAACAAGATCATCTATTCAGAACTTGCCAAGCAGGTTTTACCCTCAGATCTTAAGTTGTTGTGGAGTGCAAAGCCCACAGACATGATTAAAGGTGCTAAGAATATCTATGAGCTTCATGCTTTGAAGGTTACCACGACAACTGGTCGTGCTCCTCTTGAGGGAGATGTGGTTACCGATGCTAAGGATGAGTTTAATAATATGACAGGTACACCTGAGGTTTCTATGAGTATGAATTCTGATGGCGCCCGCCGTTGGGCAGCCCTTACCAAAGCTAATGTGGGTAAGGCCGTAGCCATTGTGCTGGATGGAGTTGTTTATTCTGCCCCAAAGGTTAATCAGGAAATTGATGGTGGACAGTCTTCCATTTCAGGTAACTTCACCATAGAGGATACTAAAGACTTAGCTAACACCTTGAAGTCTGGCCGTATGCCTGCACCTGCACGAATTGTTCAGGAAGAGGTTGTCGGACCTACTCTGGGTGCACAGTCAATCCAACAGGGTTTCATATCATTTGTCATTGCATTTGTGGTGTTGATGGTGTATATGGTGCTGATATACGATGTCATACCTGGTATGATTGCTAATGCAGCATTGCTTATCAATTTATTCTTTACGTTGGGTATACTGACGTCTTTCCAGGCGGCCCTTACCATGTCGGGTATTGCCGGTATGGTGCTTTCGTTAGGTATAGCGGTCGATGCCAACGTGCTCATCTATGAGCGTACCAAGGAGGAGTTGCGTCTTGGCAAGGGGATCAAGGAAGCCATATCACTTGGCTACAAAAATGCTTTCTCTGCCATATTCGACTCTAACTTGACCAGTGTCATTACGGCTGTCATTCTGTATATCTTTGGTACAGGCCCTATTCGTGGCTTTGCGACCACTTGTATCATAGGTTTGGTTTGTTCGTTCTTTAGTGCGGTGTATCTCACACGTATCGTTTACGAAAACCGTATGAAGAAAAATAAGTGGCAAAATTTGAATTTTGTTACACGTTTTTCTAAGAATCTAATGGTGGGTAAACATTATCACTTCATGTCAAAGTACAAGGCTACATTCACAATCACAGGTGTGTTAATCGTTATCTTCTGTATCAGTTTCGGTCTGCGTGGTTTGAGCCAGAGTATTGACTTTACTGGTGGCCGCAACTATGTAGTGGCATTTGAGAAACCAGTAGAGCCAGAGCAAGTACGTGGTATTCTCGCAGAGGCTTTTCCTAATTGTACCACTGGTGCACTTGCACTTGGTACAGATCATAAGACAATCCGTATATCCACCAACTATAAGATAGAGAGCAATAGCCCTACCATCGACAATGAGGTAGAGGATGTTCTTTATAAGGCATTGAAGAAGGCAAATCTGGTGACCCAAAAGAATCTTGAGTCGTTTAAGAATCCTGATATTCGTCAAGGTGGTTCTATCATCAGCAGTACGAAGGTCGGTCCATCCGTAGCCAAAGACATTACCTATGGAGCCATTCTTAGTGTGGTTCTGGCATTGATAGCAATCTTCCTCTATATTCTGTTGCGTTTCCGTAATGTGGCATTCTCAGTTGGTTCAATTGTGGCATTGGCCGTTGATGTCATTGTGGTGATTGGATTCTATTCTCTATGCTGGGGTTGGATGCCATTCTCGCTTGAGATTGACCAGACATTCATAGGCGCTATACTTACCGTAATCGGTTATTCCATCAATGATAAAGTGGTGGTCTTCGACCGTATTCGTGAGAACCTCCGCCTACACAAGAAACAAGACTACCAGTCGCTCTTCAACGACAGTATCAATGAAACGCTTACTCGTACCATTAACACATCTTTGTGTACATTAATAGTATTGGTATGTATTTTATTCCTTGGCGGCGATAGCATCCGCAGTTTCTCATTCGCGATGATTCTGGGAGTTGTTTTCGGTACCCTTTCATCAATCTTCATCGCCTCACCAGTGGCTTACTTGGTGCTTGGTCACAAGATTAATCCAGAGAGAACAGAAGTTGTAGAAGCATAAAAACAAAGTTATATTTAAATAGAAAAGGTCGTATGAATAAATCTCATACGACCTTTTTGCATATTTGTTATTTCTACTTAAAGACCATTTGATAAAGGTGGTATTCTTTGAGATTAGCAAGATAATCTCTTTAAGAGCTAACCTTAATTTAGAACTAAATATAATGATCTTTGAAATTGTGGAATGTATAAGATCTTACTTGTTGTAATTTCTTGGTTTGAACAAGGATTATATGCTACAGTGTTTTTTAAGGGCTGAAGCCTACATTCCCCATTTTCTATAATGTTTGCAGAACCCATCAAGAGCATAAAAAACGTTGTAACTTTTTCTCTGAAGGATTATCTCTTGTTCATTGGTATTTAACCCCGTAAAGGTATGGAATATTATTTGAATTCTCCACTTTAGATGTTATTTTCAATGAATCTCTTTTCGAGTTGTGATAGTGGATGATACTTTAAAATCTTCAGTATTTTTTAAATACAATCGGTATGACATATTGTGTGCGTGTTGTTTTTCCATTTTGTATTCCAGGTTTCCACTTCGGCATCGTCTTTAATACACGCAACACCTCTTTGTCACAATCAGTATTGAGGGATTGTGTTATTTTTAGGTCAGAGATAGAACCATCCTTATTTATTATAAATTGAGCCACTACTTCTCCGTCGGCATCTTGCTGTATAGATTCTGGATATTTTAGATGGTATGTAAGCCACTTCATAAAAGCGGAAATACCACCAGGAAATTCAGGTAATTGCTCAATTACTCTAAAAATTTTAGGGTCTGTATTGGCATTACATGCATTTTGAAGCACTTTCTTGTCATCTAAAGCGAAGGTGTCTGCTGGTATATTTATAACGCCTGCCACACCTTCTTTTCCGTCTTGTTTCTCAGCCGTTTCCTCTATTACATCTTTGTCAGCCTTGATACAAAACTCGCCAGACTTCTTTTGTTCTTTAGTCGCTTTTGGTGTTTTAGGTGTTTGGCCAATTGTCTTTTTTAGAAGTTTATGCTTGTTTTCTGCAGGTTTCAGATTTGATAGTTCTGTGACATCTGTGAATTTTATCTCATGTTGGTATGAAAACAAAGTTGTTAAGGATATATAGATTAGAGGGGATAGAACAATAATACAAACCCACGCAATTGCAATCAAGTTACGTTTGCCTGATTCTTTTCGCATTTTGTATGCTCCGTAATCTTTGTTTCTTCCTTTAAAGATAATGTCACACCATTCTTTAGAGGTTAAATCGATATTATCCATTATCTGTTGTTGAAAATGATAAAAACACTACAAAGGTAGAAATATTACGTGAGCAAACACAGAATATCAGGTTATTAACTTTTAATTTTCAATAGAATTAACTCTTACGGCATGGTTTTAGGAATAAATCTTAAAATATTATCTTTAATACGATACAAGTGGACGTGCACAAATGTTTTAGCTCATACCAGTAACTAAGTGTGCGACATCTCTAATGAGATGATAGGATTCTAATATATTAGAATTGCTGTTACTTTTCGATTTCCGATTGTATCTTGCCGTAGAACTGTTCTATTATTGCCAGCATGTCTTGTGGAAGATACGAAAAAGCCTTCTCCACCATTTTCTCAGGCACTTCATAACAGGCTTCTGCAATAGCCCCGGTAATATCTGCCTTGGTGTCTGTGTCTCCACGAGCCATCACAGCCAGCCGGATAGCATCCTCGAAGTTGTCACTTTCCAGAAAACAGCGTATAGCCATTGGAACTGTTTCCTGACAAGTGTTGTCGAAGTGTCCCTCTTCACCTATTTTATAAATGTCCTTGATAGACGGAATCTCGTAACTGAAATTCTTTATTATAGCGTTTTCCAGATTCTCTTTTGGTATGCGGCATGTGCGCAACCAGTATATCAGAGTTGCTACGCATTGCGCTCCTTTAATGCCTTCAGGATGTTTATGGCTCACCTCTGCAGATTTCTTGGCTTCTTCTTGCACCTCATGATAGTCATTGAAAAGCCATCCTACAGGACTGACCCGCATTGCGGAACCGTTCCCAAACGAGTCTTTCTGTTGCGGACTGTCAGAATTCAGCCAGTGGTAAAACAGATTTCCATAACCTCCCATGGGATTTGGGTAGCGGTGGCACCAGTCGAGAAGCGCATCTTTATAAGGGCGGTTATTCATGGCAGCATCTGCTATTGCTACAGTGCAGATCGTGTCATCAGTATAACTACAGGTATTGGTAAAGAACTCAAACCCTTCTTCAGGTGTTTCTTCGGATTCGAAACGAGAACCTACAATATCTCCAATAATAGCTCCAAGCATGGCTAAAGATTTGAAAGTTAAACCTTAAAAGGTGATCCCACCGAGAATCGAACTCGGATCAAAGGTTTAGGAAACCTCCGTTCTATCCATTTAACTATGGGACCAATCCAAATGCAAAGATAATGAATTATCAGCATAAAGAAGAATTTCTGTTGATAATTTTTTTCCTTTTGATTAAACCAATCCATTTGCTTGGCGTCTAATAAGATATATGAATCGATGTATAATCTGTCTGTTCATGCTGCTCAGTGTGGCATCAGCAAACGCACAAGGTCTCGTTAAGGGAAAAGTCTTGGATAAGACCAGTAATACACCTTTGGAATTTGTCAATGTGAAGATAACTTCCGCGGAGGATTCCACAAAGATGGTAGGTGGTAGTATTACTGATGTTTCCGGGCATTTTGCATTCAAAGACCTTTCCGACGGGCATTATCGCCTCACCTTAACTTATGTAGGTTATAAAACTGTAATTCGCAATTTTGCTATTTCCAGTCAGAATAAGTCAGTATCTTATGCTGCTATATATATGGGCGAAGACGCTCATCTGTTGAAAGAAGTACAGATAACAGGACAGAAGTCAGCTATGAAATTGGAGGTCGACCGCAAGTCTTTCGATGTGAGTCAACTGGTTTCCAATGCAGGACAGGCTGCCTCAGATGTCTTGGAGAATATCCCTTCAGTGGAAGTGGATAATGATGGAAATATATCCCTTCGGGGGAATACGAGCGTGGAGGTATGGATTAATGGTAAAGCAAGTGGCCTCACTTCTGATAACCGTGCACAGATACTTCAGCAAATTCCTGCTGAGAGCATTGACCGCATTGAAGTTATTGATAATCCTTCGGCCAAGTTTTCAGCTGAAGGATCGGCAGGCATCATCAATATAATTCTTAAAAAGAACCATAAGGCAGGCTATTATGGTTCTGTACAGGCAGGTGGTGATACGCGCGGAGGTGCTAATACCAGCTTTAACATCAATTACACGAGCCCTAAATGGGATGCTTATGCTAATGTCGGTTACCGCCATCGTAAGGACAAAGGTCGTTCTGACAGCGAGCAGCAATATCCTCTTAATAATCAGTATCAGAATTATAACAGTACAACAGAGAATACAGGAAATGGCGTTTTTTCACGTGCGGGGCTCACATGGCATGCTACCACCAAGGATGATCTTAGTCTGAGTGGCATGATGATGAATGGAAAGCCTAAAAGTTGGTCAGTTATCCCTTATCACTATGGTACTATTGGATCTTTGCAAGATACACGTCTGATGCTCCGAAATACTGGTAGCTCACGCGATATGGATATGTATCATGGTGAATTCAACTATCGCCATAGTTTTACAGAGAAGCATTTTCTGGATTTTACGATCAGTTATGACAAGTGGAAAATGGATAATGATAATGTTTATCAGGATTCTACTGAATATTTCGGCGATGATGCAAAGGCTACGAAATATGATTATCTGTATCGTCCGATGTTCATGAATAATCACTCTTGGGAGGTGAAGCTCGACTATGAGAACCCTATTACTGATAAGTTCAAGATACAAGCTGGCTATCAGGGTACGTTCTCTCATGAGAATACACCACAGGAATCATGGGCCGATGCTTCGTCTTGGTCTGGCAAAAACCTTGTCGAAGATAAGTCTTACTATAATCGCTTTCTCTATGATATGGATCTTCATGCCCTGTACTTCACGGCACAATATCAACCTGGGAAACTCGGCATCATGGCTGGTTTACGAGGTGAATATTGGAAGGTGAATACCGAGAGTTATACCTGGGAGCAGGAGCACGATGCCTCTTTGCGGGATAAGCCTTTCAATAAGGATTATTTCCAGCTCTTCCCCAGCGTGTTCATCAGTTATCAGTTGACACCGAATGATCAGTTGCAGTTGAATTATACCCGCAGGTTGCACCGCCCATGGGGAGGTCAGTTAAACTCTTTCCGCAATACCAGTGATGCCACAACGGTGTCTTTCGGTAATCCTGAACTTACTCCGGAGTATTCTAATTCTTTCTCCGTCAACTATTTACGCACATGGACTCAGCACTCTCTGCTTGTAAGTGCTTATTATCGTCCCACTACCGATGTCATACAGCGCATCAACTGGCAGAGTTCTTCCGATGGCCTAATGTATCAGACCAACATGAATGTGGCTCGCAGTACGAGTAGTGGAGTTGAAGCAACGCTGAAAGATAATTTCTTCCGTATCCTCGACCTCACGACTAATCTCAATGCTTATTATTATAAGTTGAATGGCTTCAATTATGATATGGACGGACAGACCGTGATGGGTGAAGGCAATTCCAACTTCACTTGGAATGCCCGTGTTATTGGAAGTCTTATATTGCCTTATGGCATTTCCGTGCAACTCAGTGGCCGCTATCGTGCCCGTCAGGTGATTACCCAGGGTTACAGAAAGGCTGGTTATAACTTCGACTTTGGTGTCCGCAAGAACTTCTTCAATAAGAAGTTCACATTGTCAATCAACTGCCGGGACCTGTTGAATAGCCGGAAGTTTGAGACTTATACCAGCTCGGATACCTTCCAGCGTTATCAGTTAAATAAGAGAGGTGGCCGTAAAGTGAACCTAACTCTTACATGGAATTTCGGAAACACGAACAAGAAAAAGCGACCGAATCGTCGTAATGATCAAGAAGATACTGAGTCTAATGAGTCAGATACTGGCGTAGAGACGGGCACCCCATAATATATAAGGAGTAATGGATTGGCTTTAAATATTGAAAATATTTGGTCAGTCCATTTCTTTTTTTTATCTTTGCGTTATAATTTAAATGACAACTATCATGAAAACTATTCGAAAAAACATCCTCTTACTGGTGCTTCTTCTTTCAACTCAGGCATTTGGGCAGAGTAAAGAGGGTGTCACGCAGTATGTAAATCCTTTCATTGGTACAGGCAAGGTAGATGCAAACAGTCTTAAGGGAGGTAATTTTCCTGGTGCTACTACACCCTTTGGGATGGTGCAATTGAGTCCAGATGAGTTCATCATGCCTAATGGTGACGGGGCTTCCGGCTATGATTATAGTCTCAATACGATATATGGCTTCACGCATACTCATTTGAGTGGTACTGGATGTGTGGACCTTCTCGATGTGCTTCTGCAGCCGACAGTCGTGCCTTTGGATAAATTGACGGGTTCTGAAACATTCCCTGCTACTTTCAATCATCAGAATGAGAAGGCTTCCGTGGGATATTATTCGGTGAAATATGATGGTTCTGACATCCTTACGGAACTCACAGCCACTACCCGGACTGGCATGACGCGCATCACTTATCCTGCCGGACAACCAAATAATCTGATATTCGATATGGCCCATGCAGGGCAGAATCGTGGTGGTGACCGTAAGACTGTTATCTTTGATTCACAGCTTCGTCTCATCAATCCTACGACTCTTGTCGGTTACCGACTTCTTAGTGGATGGCAGCGTTACCGTGCTGTTTATTTCTATGCAGAGTTCTCCCGTCCTGTTAAAAGTAAGATTTTTAAGGCTTATAATAATGTGTTCCCTGATGGAGATCTTGCGAATGGCCGCAACGTGAAGTGTTTTCTTGGCTTTGATGAGAGCTCCGAGCCTCTCATAGTGAAGGTCGCTATTTCTCCTGTGAGCATTGAGAATGCTAAGGAAAACATGCAGGAAAGTCCCGATTTCAATTTCGACACTGTCCATCAAAAGGCTGTCAATGCTTGGGAGAAAGAGCTTTCCAACATTCGGATAGAGGCTTCTAAAGAACAGAAAGCTATCTTCTATACGGGTCTTTACCATGCTTATATCCAGCCAAATACAATTTCTGATCTGAATGGAGACTTCATGAAGGCTGATTATACTACTGGACATGTGCAGAAGGGACAAACTCAATACAGCACGTTCTCGCTTTGGGATACTTTCCGCGCTGCCCATCCTCTCTATACAATCTTGCAGCCTAAGCGAGTGGGCGACTTTGTGAACAGCATGCTCAGCCAGTATCAGACCTATGGCTACTTGCCTATATGGCAGCTGTGGGGTACTGATAACTATTGCATGATTGGCAACCACGCCATCCCAGTGTTGGTGGATGCTGCCCTGAAAGGCATTCCCGGTATTGATATTAATAAGGTATATGAGGCTGTGAAGGGCACTTCACTCCGTGACCATAGGCAATCTCCATGGTCAACACTCGAGAAATATGGCTACTTGCCGGAAACTAAACAGCGTGAGTCGGTGTCTATCCAATTGGAAAACGGCTATGATGATGCCTGCGTGGCACGGTTAGCCAAGAAGCTCGGAAATACTGAAGATTATGAATATTTCACCCATCGCTCACAGCTTTATCGTAATATTTTCGATAAGGGTACAGGTTTCTTCCGTGCAAAAGATGAGAACGGTAAGTGGATGGAGCCGTTTGAGCCCCTATCGTATAGCCCTAAAGGCATGCATCCTTACGCTGAAGGCAATGCCTGGCAGTATCGTTTCTTCGTGCCGCAGGATGTACCTGACATGGTAAAACTCATGGGTGGCAACAAGCGCTTTGAGCAAGCACTCGACTCTCTTTTCACTTACGATAAGCGTGACGGACTTGACCAAGGTGGCAATGCTTCTGGTTTCATCGGCCAGTATGCCCATGGCAATGAGCCTTCTCACCATTGTGTCTATCTTTATAATTGGGTAGGGGCAGAGAAGAAGACCCAGTATTATGCCAACAAGGTGATGACAGAGCAGTATAATGCACGCCATGACGGATATTCCGGCAATGAGGATTGCGGTCAGATGTCTGCTTGGTACATTCTCTCAAGCATGGGCTTTTATCCAGTAGATCCTGCTTCCGGCGTTTATAGCATCGGTTCTCCACAACTCAAGAAGGTGGAAATCAGCCTCCCGAATGGCAAGACTTTCACTATCATCACGAATCGGAAAGGTCCGAAGGACTGTTATGTGAAGTCTATGAAGCTCAATGGTAAGCCTTATAAGAAAAACTATATCCTTCACTCTGACATCATGAAGGGAGGAACCTTAGTGTTTACGATGACAAAATAAAGTCAGTGATTATTAGATAGAAAGCCGTCTTTTACATTCTAAGAGACGGCTTTTTACATGCCTGTGAATGATTAGTTGTCTAGTAAAAGGTCATTAGCAGTTAAGTAAAACAGTCTGTTTTACTTGCTGAATCAGCCTGATTTACAACTCAGGTAATTATTGTTTTACCAGCAAGAGATGGGCAGCCAGCCTCAGGAAATTATTTTCTTTAGTTTGGAGGAGATATAGTTAAATGTGCCTTCTCTTGGCTATAAACCTGTCAGAAGGCTTGTAGCTTCGAGATAATATCTATACCTTTGTACGGTCTTTGAAGGCAATTACCAGATAGAAAAGGCTATGCAATATTACGATTTACAGCAACATAAGAATGTAACAGAGGTCTTTTACAAGCCTCTTGAGCCTATATTGGCCTGTTTGTTTTTCTTGCTATTCTTTGCGATGGATGTGGCTCTCTTCTGTAGTGCTTATTTTGGATGGCGTCCAGTGGTAAACCTTGAGGCCTGGTTGTGGTTTTGTGGCTTAAGCGGAGCCTTCTTTGGGCTTTTTCTGATAGCCTCTTTATACACCCTTATTCGGCTTGTCATTCTCCGTTTTCCTGTTTTCACTTTCATGCAGGACCGCCTTATCTGTGCCGGTTTCTTGCGGGAATATGAGGTGGAGTGGGCAGATGTGCAGAGTGTCTGTGAGATTAGGATCCGCGAAATATTCCCCTGTTTGGAACTGAAGATAAAGAATAAGCGTCGTCGCAGAATTTTACAATTAACCAATCTCACGATGCCGAAGCAAGCACTGATAGCCTTCTTTTGGGAGAATATTCAAAGGGCAAATAACAAATGATAATCCTTGAAAGCCTCAGAGACTGTTCTATATTAATAATGTGGAAGTGTTAAATGTGTACGTTTATGATAAAAAGTTTGCAAAATAGTTTGGTTTATAATATAAACTTATTTATCTTTGCATCGTGATCACGAATAACTAACAGAATTAAGAACAATTTTAAACGTACAAATTGAAAATGGAGACAGATAAAGACAGCATGACTGCGGAGCACAGTTTGGAGATTATTAAACAGCATATTGCTGAAAGCCGTGAGCAACTTACTCGTTATATTGCTAAGCCCTTGATGGTTTGGGGATGTTTAGTGACTATTTGTGCTTTGATCATTGGCTATCTTAGCTTACATTGTGGAGGGCCGGTATGGAATTTTCTATGGTTTGTTATGACGGCGATAGGCTTTATATATCAGTGGTTTTATGACAGGCATAAGAAGTCTGTTCCCAGTAATTTTATCAGTAAGGCCATTGGATATACCTGGGCAAGTTTTGCTGTGATGACGTTGGGAATGGTAATTTTGATTTTTCTTGGAAGTTTCTACTATTCTCGGCAGCCAGGAGAAGTTACGAATACCTTGGCTGGTAAGTTTAATGATATCATTATTTTCTTTCCTATGG
>Ga0172377_10005833_pt1 | contig 12664 bp, 10 predicted proteins | sample Pumphouse3metaG_FD_119749 | JGI IMG/M metagenome (GOLD analysis project Ga0172377, IMG submission 119749) | Leachate microbial communities from a municipal landfill in Southern Ontario, Canada - Pumphouse #3 metaG | ecosystem: Engineered > Solid waste > Landfill > Unclassified | place: Canada... | reverse complement strand
TTACTGGTCGTGAGGAAGGTATCAGTGCTTATGCAGTGTGCATGATAGAGAAATAGAAGGCCTGCATAATCTTCCTTATTGTAAAAGATGACTTTCTGTATTTGTTTTTCTATGAGAAACAGTCTGTTTTTTATAGGAAAACAGCTTGTTTTCTATAGAAAAACAATCCTTAAAAATAAATTCTGGTGATCTAAAGGGATAAAAAAAATTACGCTACGACTCATCAACGAGCTGTAGCGCAAACCTATGTTTAACTAAAAATCCTTTTCTAAACGAATGAAAGCCTCACGGTTTCCATTGTCATCTGTTAAACAATCTATCAATTCTACCTTAAAACCTAATAACTAAAAACCTAAATCTATTACTACTAACCTAAACAATCTATTAACCTTTTGACGATGCAAAGATACGACGAAAATCGAAACCAAGCAATACTTTTAATGGCCTTTTTATATAAAACTCATTTTTTCTTGATATAAATCAAATAATTGTGTACGTACACAATCAATAATTTGTTTTTTTTCTTGTTCTTCTTATCAAATTGCATTATCTTTGTCTTTCAAATAGAGAATCGTATGCGAGTATTGATAGTAAATACCAGTGAGAAGACCGGAGGAGCTGCGGTAGCTGCCAGCCGGCTTGTTGAAGCTCTTATAAATAATGGAGTTAAGGCTAAGATTTTGGTTATGAAAAAGCAGACTCCTGCCATATATGTTGCATCAGCAGGTAGCCGTTATAGGAACCTTTTTAATTTTCTGTACGAGCGTTTGGCCATTTGGGTCCATAATTGTTTTCATAAGAAAGATCTCTTTTCTGTGTCGATTGCAAATACCGGAATTGACATAACAAAAACGAATGAGTTTAAAGAAGCAGACATAATACATTTACATTGGATAAATCAAGGAATGCTTTCTCTAAAAGGCATACGAAAGATATTGAACAGTGGAAAGCCTGTAGTATGGACTATGCATGACATGTGGGAATGTACAGCAATATGCCATTCGCCCTATACGTGTGAAAACTATAAACGGGAATGTGGTAATTGTCAGTTCCTTCGTTGTTCCGGGCCCAAAGACCTTTCATATTCTATCTTACGGAAGAAGCAAAAAATATTGAGTGGCTCTAAAGTTCAATTCGTAGCAGTCAGTAATTGGCTTGCAAGGAAGGCTCGTGAGAGCTCTTTGTTGTGTCATCAGCCTATAACTGTGATACCAAATACCATTTCATTATCAAAGTTTGTGCTAAAAGATCGGAATGGCTCAAGAAGTCAGCTACAACTTCCATATAAGTATATTATTGCATTCGGAGCTGCTAGAATAGATGCACCTGTCAAAGGCTTGACTTATCTTATTGAGGCTCTTGCTTATCTTATCGATCATAATATAATTAGGCAGGATGATATTCACTTGGTATTGTTTGGGGGCATAAAGTCACAAGATATTCTGCAAGATGTTCCTATTGGTTATACTTATATGGGGGAGATTAAGGATGAAGATGGCTTGTCAACGATCTACTCTGCTGCTAATGTAGTCGTATCGTCCTCTTTGTCTGAGACATTTGGGCAAACTCTTATAGAAGCGCAGGCTTGTGGTTGTCTTCCTGTATCCTTTAATAATAGTGGTCAGACAGATATAATAGAGCATAAAGTTAATGGATTCCTTGCTGATTATCTCTCTGTGGAAAGTCTTGCACGGGGAATAGAATGGGGCTTGAAAACCGAAATTTCACGTAAGGAACTTAGAAATAGTGTGATAAGAAAGTATTCAGAAGGGATCGTCGCTGGGAAGTATATTGAATTATATAATAACTTTGCAGGAATAGAAGCATGAATAGAGCAATGATAAATTTTTCTGTTGTTACAGTAACATATAATGCCGAAAGTGTGATTGAGCGTACTGTGGGCAGTGTGCTTGCACAGACCTATTCAAATATTGAACATCTTATTATTGATGGGACATCATCAGATAAGACTTTGTCTTTGGTGAATGATTATATGCGATGTTCGTATGCCGCACAAAACAAACATCAAATAAAAATAGTATCAGAGCCAGATAAAGGACTGTATGATGCGATGAATAAAGGCATACGCATGGCTACAGGCGATTATATTGTATTCTTGAATGCAGGAGATACTTTTCCGTCAGAGCATACGTTGGAGGTTATTGCCAAATGCGTTGCTGAGGGAGAGAAACTGCCGGGAGTGCTTTATGGTGATACAGATATCGTGGATGACAAAGGTCATTTTCTCTGTCATCGTCGACTTTCGCCCCCGAAAAGCCTTACATGGCGTTCTTTTAAACGTGGGATGCTTGTCTGTCATCAAGCTTTCTATGTGCGTACGGATATTGCTAAGAACAATCTTTATGATCTTAATTATTGCTATTCGGCAGATGTGGATTGGTGTATAAGGGTTATGAAGGAGGCAGAGAAGAAGGGGCTTTCACTTCTTTATGTGAATGCAGTAATTGTGAATTTCTTGGATGGAGGCATGACGACCAAGAATCATCGTGCTTCTTTGAAAGAGCGTTTCCAAGTGATGCGAAAACATTATGGCTTGCTTACTACACTCGTGATGCATGGCTGGTTTTTACTTCGGTCGTTTTTGCAGAAATAAACATATATAACAAAATTTGCCCGCTTGAATATCAGATTCAAGCGGGCAATGTTCTTATTAATAATAGTTTTGCTAAATTTCAATTATGAATATCTTAGGATTTGGCCAGAATGAACACGTGACCTCTTGCTCAAATGGTTGAGTTTGCAGAGCTGATCAACTGTTACGCCACGTTTCTCTGCAATAGAGGAAAGGGTCTCTCCTGACGCAACTTTATGATAAAGTTTATCTATACCATACTTAGGACCGATTTCATTCTTGGCAACACTTCCACGAACTTCTTCATTACTGTATCCGCCATTGCCAATCTTTCCACGCAGGCGAGAGGCTTCCCCAGATTCTCTTTCGTAAGAACTTTTGTGGAACATGTAGCTGTCTGCAACTACGTCTTGTGCTCTGAAATCAAAGAGTAACGCCGGATTGAGGGCTACACCACAGAGACGAGTTTCGAAATGAAGATGTGAGCCTGTACTGCGGCCTGTGTTTCCACCTAAGCCAATCACCTCTCCTGCATGTACCACTTGATTTTCTCCTACCAGTTGTTTTGACAAATGGCCATAGATGGTTTCGAGGCCATTAGGATGACGGATGACAATATATTTACCATAGCCACTTCCTTCATAGGCTACCACACGTACTTTCCCAGAGAAAGCGGCACGAATGGTATCGCCGATATATACCTTTATATCTAATCCTTTGTGTTGACGTCCCCAACGGCTACCAAAGTTAGAGGTGATCACTCTACTTGGGGTAGGCATACAGAAATGGCGGAGATCAATTCTGAATGAATCAGGTAATTCCGTTGCACGATGTGCAAACTTGTTAACCCAGTCGTCATATAACTGCGCTGCGGGCGTTTCTAAATTTTCTTTGTGAATGATATTTTGCAATGCAAGGGTATCCACTTTTTTCATTCTACGGTCAATGGGTGCCTGCCGTGCAAGCAAATCTTGTGCTTCGACTTGTTGGGCAGTGAAAATAAATATTCCTGCAAATACAAATGTTTTTATTATATTTTTTAAACTCATGCTCGTTATTTTAGGTTTAAGTCTCTGCATGGAAATAAAAAGGATATTTCACAAAATGAAAACTTTGAACGGTGCAAAAGACTCAATTATTAATCAAAAGACATCACAAAGATAACGATTTTGTTTCAAAAACCGTGTTAGGTTAACAGATTTTTTTCCCGCTTTAACATGTTTGGAATTATTACAAACAGCTCAAAAGCCTTTTGATAATAAAGCTTATGGAACGAAAACCACTCAACTGATAGTAGCCCAATAAGGATTGGCTTTTGTTAATTTTTTTAACCTATCCCATAATGTCTTATGCTCGATCTTGTTGCATTCAGGGTCATTGTCTATAATCTTTTGTGCTTCTTCTCGTGCCATCTGAATGATTTGGCCATCTCGTGCAATGTCGGCAATCTTTAAATCGAAAGCAATACCACTCTGTTGAGTTCCTTCAAGATTACCTGGACCTCGGAATTTCAAGTCTGCTTCGGCTATTTCAAACCCATCATTGGTCTCACACATGATGTCTATGCGTTTGCGGGTTTCCTTTGCCAACTTATAATTGGTTACGAGGATGCAGTAGCTTTGGTCAGCTCCACGCCCTACACGGCCACGCAACTGGTGTAATTGTGATAGCCCGAACCTTTGTGCATCCAGTATTACCATTACCGAGGCATTAGGAACGTTCACGCCTACTTCGATGACTGTCGTGGAAACCAATATCTGTGTATCTCCGCTTACAAATCTCTGCATCTCTGTCTCTTTATCCTTGGATTTCATTTTCCCATGTACCTTACTTAACTTGAAATCGGGGAAAATCTCTTTCAGAGCCTCAAATCCTTCTTCCAGATTCTTCAAATCGCTTTTCTCACTTTCTTTTATCAGTGGGAATACGATGTATACCTGTCGTCCTTCATGTATCTGTTGCCGGATTCCATTATAAAGACTTGTCATCTGATTGTCGTATTTGTGGAGGGTCATCACGGGCTTTCTTCCGGGTGGAAGCTCATCGATTACACTGACGTCGAGGTCTCCATAGATAGTCATAGCCAGTGTGCGGGGAATTGGGGTAGCCGTCATGACAAGGATATGAGGCGGATTCTCGCTCTTAGCCCATAGTCTTGCGCGCTGGGCTACACCAAACCGGTGCTGCTCGTCGACTACCGCCAGGCCTAATTTAGCAAACTGTACAGGGTCTTCGATGATGGCATGCGTACCCACTAAAATCTGCACCGTACCGTCAGCGAGGCCATCAAGCACCTCCTGACGTTTCTTTCCTTTCACCATGCCCGTCAGCAATTCCACCTTTATGCTCATGTCTTTTAGAAATTCTTGAAGGGTGACGAGGTGTTGCTCTGCCAATATCTCGGTAGGCGCCATGAGGCAAGTCTGATAGCCATTATCTATGGCGATGAGCATAGCCATCAGTGCCACAAGTGTCTTCCCAGAGCCTACATCCCCTTGCAGCAAGCGATTCATCTGCCGCTCAGACGCCATATCATCTCTGATCTCATGCATTACCCGCTTTTGGGCATTGGTGAGAGCGAAGGGGAGATTGTGCTTATAGAAATAATTAAACTGACTGCCTACATGCTGAAATTTGTATCCCTTGTATTTCCGCCTATGGTCACTGGCATAACGGAGAATGTTGAGTTGCACATAGAAGAGTTCTTCGAATTTCAGTCGAAGCCGTGCCTTTTGCATCTGATGGGCATCTTTCGGATAGTGAATCCAGTGGAGGGCGTCGTCGCGCGATATGAGATGCAGAGGTCCTGTGATATAAGGTGGCAGCGTCTCGGTGATTTCCTGTGGAATTTTCTCTACAAGCGTCTTTGTCATTCGCTCTACTCCACGGGAAGTAAGCCCGATTTTCTTCATCCTCTCTGTAGTCATATAATAAGGTTGCATGCCCATTTCAGAGAGTTGAAGAGTGGCGGCGGCATCAATGTCAGGATGCGCAAACTGATACCGGCCACCATAAACAGTGGGCTTTCCGAATACAATGTACTCCACGCCCACTTTATAATTCTTGTAGATATATTGTGCCCCACTGAACCAAACGATGTCGCACACGCCAAAGCCATCGGAGAAGTGTGCCACGATGCGCTTCTTTCGAGGGCCCATGTCGAATTCTTCAAAGCTCAGGATATGGCCCTTTATCTGCACGAAAGGCATATCGGGCGACAGTTCGCTGATGTGATAGAGCTTGCTCCTGTCTACATATTTATAAGGATAATATTCCACCAAATCACCCCATGTATGGATATTGAGCTCCTTGTTCAATATCTCTTTCTTCTTGGGGCCTACCCCTGGAAGATACATGATGTCTTGGTCGAATATATCTATTGCCATAGAATCTCCGCGATTTTCAAGTCAAATGGTGTCGTGATCTTTATGTTCTCCCGATTGCCTTCTACCATTTCTACTTTCTGTCCGAGAGCTTCTACCACCGAGGCGTCATCGGTGAACTGTTCCCGATAACGTTGGCAGAAAGCCTTTTTCAGCAGTTGGATGTCGAAGGTCTGTGGAGTTTGCACAATCCGGTAATCACTCCGCAGCACATTCTTGCCACCTCCTTGCCTGTCAATCAATCGGAGCGTGTCGTTCACTGGCAGCACTGGGATCGCCGCCTTGCTTTCATGAGCCTTTTCAAAGCATCTTCTGATGACTTCTACTGACACGAAAGGTCGCACTCCGTCGTGGATTCCCACCACGCCTTGCGCATCGCTCGGAATGGCTGAAAGTCCGTTTTTGGAGGACTGGAAGCGGGTGTCTCCGCCTTCTACAACATGGTGCGGGATAGGGAAAGAGTAATCAGTGCAAAGCCGTTGCCAATATTCCTGTTGCTCATGAGGGAGCACAAGAATGATTTGCAACGACTTGTCGTATTCATGGAAACGTTCTATCGTGCGCATCAATACGGGCTTTCCACCTATAGGCAGAAACTGTTTCGGCACTTCAGACCCCATGCGGAGTCCTTTACCGCCAGCTACTATAATGACATAATCCATAGTCTTCTCTATGCCTCCCGATGGGGGAGATGATCTTGATTATTTTTCCATGAGATGTGCATACTGCATCTTTACCTGCAATTGCTTGGTTTCCTCTTCCCCGATGAAGAAAGAGAGGATCTTGTAGGCGTAAGGCAGGGTTGCGGCAGGTCCTTCGCCGGTGATGATGTTGCCATCTATGGTATAGAGTTCAGCTGTATATTCAGCCCCTGTAAGATATTTTTCAAATCCAGGAGAACAAGTAGCTTTCCTGCCTTGAAGCAATCCTAATGCCCCGAGTACCATTGGTGCGGCGCAGATGGCACCAATTCTCTTTCCTTGTTTGTTTTGGTGGAGCAATGCATTGGCTACTCCCTTGTGGTTGAGCAAATTGGTAGAGCCGGGCATACCACCGGGGAGAAGCAGGATGTCGGCATCATCAAAGTTCTTTATGTCTTCAAATTTTGCGTCGGCTTTGACAGCTACGCCATGCGAACTCTCTACAAACTCGGATCCTGTAGTGCTCACTGTCTGCACCTCAATGTTTCCACGGCGCAGAATGTCGATGGGTGCCAATCCTTCGATTTCCTCGAATCCATTGGCCAGAAATTCATATACTTTTGCCATATTTCTTTTGTTTATGGGCATTTCGGACGGTTTTCAGACCTTAACCCATAGGCAAAGATAATGAAAATTTGCCACCTTTGCAAATGATTGTAGTTGAAAATGGAAAAAAGGTTGGTTATATTTAACTTTTTAACATTTTGTATTCTTAATTTTCAAAGGAAAAATATTTACAATCAGAGAATGAGATATTGCATATTATACATTCGTCTTCTGAGCTTTCAAATCTGAGCATCCTTGTAAGTGTGCCTTGGCTTCATTAAAATTCAATGTCGGGCATTTAAAATATGTATTTAATATTCGTTAACGCTCTGTTTTATCTTTTGAGTGCCTGCAAATGACCTTTCTTTTTCTAAAACACTATCTTTTACGAGGTAAAAGGTATCTTGTTACGGTGCAGAAAGTATCTTTTTGCAGAGTAAAAGGCAGTCTTTTGGAAGCAAGAAGGTCGCTTTCTACAAAACAACTGCTCGTCTTTTGCATACTTATTCATAAAGACGTATAATATCCAGAGTCGTTAAATAGATATTTTTTTAACAAATTGGTCCGTCTTAATATGAATATTCCAAATAATCCAGGACGATGATTTGCCCGATTGCAAATAGTGCCATATCCCGGGTGTGATCCTGTTTATTTTCGCAAGCAGCCACTAATTTTTTGACATATTTTTTCTTTTTCTTGTTTATTTCTCTGATTTGTGCTATCTTTGTAACATAAATTCAATTTATAGAAAGGAAAAGATGATGGTGGAAAAGAAGCTTTGCTTCGCTCTCTTTGGCAAGCGGTTTCAAGACAATAAGTCGATGACGATCCAGAAGATACTCATTTGTCTTCAGGCACATAATGCTGAGGTGTACATTGACCGTCGGTTTTACGATTATCTGAAGGATACCTTGCGGCTGAAAGTGAGTGCAGCTATTGTGTTCGACGACTATGATTTTGATGTCGACTTCATTGTTTCGGTTGGTGGCGATGGTACTTTCCTCAGGGCTGCAAGTCGAGTGGGGGCTAAGAATACGCCCATTGTGGGGGTGAATACCGGTCGTCTCGGCTTCTTGGCAAGCGTTCTTCCGGGAGAGATAGATTGTGCTCTCGATGAGATATTCCGTGGTGATTATAAGATAGAGGAACATGCCGTGATACAGCTTTCTGCCGATGGCGAGCCTATTGAGGGTGTCCCTTATGCGCTCAATGATATTGCAGTGCTCAAGCGAGATGATGCCTCGATGATATCCATCCGCACCTGGGTGAATGATGAATACTTGGTGACTTACCAGGCCGATGGAGTCATCATATCGACGCCTACTGGCTCCACTGCTTATAATCTGTCGAATGGCGGCCCTATCATGGTGCCTGATGCCCGTAATCTATGCATCACCCCTGTAGCTCCGCACAGTTTGAATATCCGTCCAATCGTCATCAATGACGACAATAGCATCCAACTCGAGGTGGAGAGCCGCTCGCATAATTTCCTTGTAGCTATTGACGGCCGCTCGGAAAAACTTGTCGAAGGCACTCGCCTGAAGATCAATAAGGCCCCCTTCAATATCAAGATCGTAAAGCGTCAGGACCAGCGTTATTTTTCCACCTTGCGTGAGAAGATGATGTGGGGAGCGGACCAAAGGTGATTCATAATGAATAATTTATAGTGCATGATTCTGTTGCGCATGAAGACTAAAGATGAAAATCTGATAGCTGTAAAAAGCAAAGACTTTGCTATAAGGACGATTGGACTATATAAATTTCTTTGTGATGAAAATGAAAATCATATTATTGGAAACCAAATATTGCGTAGTGGAACGAGCATTGGAGCCAATGTTAAAGAGGTGATAAGGGGGCAAGCGAAGGCTGATTTCGGAACTAAAATGAATATAGCTTTAAAGGAAGCCAGTGAAACGGAATATTGGTTGGAGCTTTTGAGAGATACTGATATAGTACAGAAGCTCAGGCTCAGAGTATGTTTGAGGATTGTGTGGAATTAATAAAATTATTAACCTCAATCGTAAAAACGACTTTTAATCATTAAATTATGCATTATGCATTGTGAATTATGAATTGGTTTAAGATCCCCAATACCAAGTATTCAGCCAAAGTTATCCTGAAGTGGCTGTGGCGGGCATGGCGTGGTAATCAGTTGCAAGCGGTACTCAATGCTGCAATTGGCTTGCTTTCGGTGGGTGTGAGTCTGTCGCAAGTGTGGGCCGTCCAGCATGCCATCGATGTGGCAGCAGGCAATGTAAGAGGCTCTCTGTTGCTTGCAGTGGCATTCATGGGCTTGCTTGTCCTTCTTGCTTTCGGGCTTGACATATCCTCAACATGGGTAAGGAATATCCTTGGCATCAAGGCACAGAACCGTATGCAACAACGTATGCTTGACCGTATCCTTCGCTCCGAATGGCAAGGGAAAACTGTCCGTCATTCGGGAGATGTACTTAACCGCCTTGAGTTTGATGTTAATAATGTGGTAAATTTCCTGACGGAAACCATCCCAAGCACGCTCAGTTTCCTTGCAATGCTTATCGGTGCCTTTTGTTATCTCTTTGCAATGGACAAGGTGCTGGCACTTATTATAGTGGCTATCATCCCTGTATTTGTGGCACTCAGCAAGATTTATATGGGACAGATGCGGCGTCTGACGCGCAAGGTGCGTGATTCCGACTCCAAAGTTCAGAGCGTCTTGCAGGAGACAATACAAAACCGCATGCTCATCAAGACCCTTGAAAGTGACTCTGCCATGGTGGACAGGCTTGAAGATACGCAGAGTGAACTGCGCCAGAATGTAGTGAAACGCACGGTGTTCTCTGTCTTTTCCAGTCTTATTCTTAACTTTGGGTTCGCCCTTGGATATCTTGTCGCTTTCCTTTGGGCAGCGTTACGCATGTCAGGTCATACTCTTACCTTTGGTGGAATGACTGCTTTTCTGCAATTAGTGAATAGGATACAGAGCCCGGCACGCAATCTCACAAAACTCATACCGGCTTTTGTAAGTGTGTTTACAGCCGCTGAACGGCTCATGGAACTTGAGGAAAATCCACTCGAAAAGCAAGGAGATCCCATCGAGCTCGATGCTCCTTGTGGCGTGAGACTCAGTGGAGTGAGCTATGCTTATGAAGCAAAAGAAGGCAACGTAATAGACAACCTCAACTTCGATTTCCGCCCGGGCTTGTGCACGGCGATATTAGGAGAGACCGGCGCAGGGAAGACGACTCTTGTGCGCCTTATCCTTTCTCTTATTCATCCACAGCATGGAGAGGTTAAAATCTATAATTCCAATCGACAAGAAGTGCTCTCGCCGCTTACAAGATGCAACTTTGTGTATGTGCCACAGGGAAATACGCTGATGAGCGGAACCATTCGTGATAATCTCAGACTTGGCAAACTCGATGCCACGGATGAAGAAATGGAGGGCGCATTAAAACAGGCTTGCGCGGAATTTGTGATGGAATTGCCGGAAGAGCTTGACACTCTGTGTACTGAGAGTGGAGGCGGACTGAGTGAAGGACAGGCTCAGCGCATCGCCATTGCACGTGCCCTGTTGCGCAATCGTTCTATCATGCTCTTTGATGAGGCTACTTCGGCCCTTGATCCTGATACTGAGCGGCAACTGCTGAAGAATGTTCTTTCAGGGCACGACAAGACTATTATCTTCATTACTCACCGTCCTGCGGTGGTGGATTATTGTGATCAGATACTCAAAATAGAAAAAATATAATAGACGAAGAAATGAAAAGAATTTTGATTTTAGTAGCCTTTTTGATAGGCTGTATGGTAATAGCGAATGCTCAAGATTTAGATGAGAAGTATGGCAAAGACTTGCTTAAAACAGGCACCCAAGCACCTGATTTCTTGTTTTTTGGTGAAAGGAAAGACACCGTCAATTTAAAAACGTTAAGAGATTCTTATCTGGTGCTTGACTTTTGGGCTTCTTGGTGTGGTGACTGTCGTAAGGATATGCCAGCTATGGAGGCTCTTTCAACGAAATATAATGATGGGAGTGTTAATTTCGTAGGTGTATCTTTTGATACTGACAGTGCAACTTGGAAGAAGTGCATAAAAGATACTTATAAGCTCAGAGGTGAGCAAGTGAGTGAACTGAAGAAGTGGAAAGAAACACAGATATCCAAAGATTATCACATTAACTGGATTCCCACGATGTATCTGATAGACCCACGTGGAAAGGTAGATTTAGCTACGGTAGACATTCATAAACTCGAAAAACGTTTGGAAGAATTGCAGGTTACTGATTCTTTGGCAAAATATAAGTTGACAATGCCCCAATTTAAGGACGGAATTCCAGCACTCATGAAGTATCTTTCGGATAATCTTATCTATCCGAAAGAGTGTCAGAAAATCGGTTTGCAGGCAAGAGTAGCTATGTCTTTTGTGGTGGAAAAGGATGGCTCCATAAGTGATATAAAGGAGTCTAAATATGAGTTGATAAGCCTTGTGGACTTAAGTCAGTATAATCTAACGCATAATTCATTAAATGAATATTTAGTTTTATGCCATCAACTCTTTACCCGTTCGGCTATACAAGTAGTTCAAAAGATGCCTAAATGGAAACCTGGATTTAAAGGAAATAAGCCTGTTCGGGTAAAATTTAGGATGCCTGTAAATTTCAAATTACAATAAAACAAATTGGCGATGTCTGTTGAACATCGCCAATATTGTATTTATGTGTTAGCCTCTTTTATAGAGGATATTCCTCAAAAGCAGTCAGTACAGTAGAAAGATAACGTTCACCGGTATCTGGAAGTAAGGTTACGACTTTCTTACCTTTGTTTTCCGGACGCTTCGCAACTTCAATTGCAGCAAAAGCGGCTGCACCAGAAGAGATACCGACTAATAATCCTTCTATCTGAGCGAGCTGGCGTCCTGTGCGGATGGCATCATCGTTTTCCACATCAAAAACTTCATCAATAAGACTTGCATCATAAGTTTTGGGGATGAAGCCTGCACCAATACCTTGGATTTTATGTGCTCCACTTTGTCCACCATTAAGAACTGGAGAAGACTTTGGCTCTACAGCGATGATCTTGATATTTGGGTTCTTTTCTTTCAATCGCTTAGCGACTCCGGAAACAGTACCGCCTGTTCCCACTCCAGCCACAAAGATATCCACCTTTCCATCGGTATCTTCCCAGATCTCCTCCCCTGTAGTCTCGTAGTGCTTCTGTGGATTTGCAGGATTTACAAATTGTCCGAGAATGATGGCGCCTGGGATGGTCTTCTTCAACTCTTCTGCTGCTTTGATAGCTCCCGGCATACCGTCTTTGCCACTCGTGAGTTCCAATTGTGCTCCATAAGCCTTTACTAAGCTGCGACGCTCAGTACTCATGGTCTCAGGCATGGTAAGGATGAGCTTGTATCCTTTTACCGCAGCTACTAATGCCAAGCCAACTCCAGTATTGCCACTGGTAGGC
>Ga0172377_10005832_pt1 | contig 12665 bp, 11 predicted proteins | sample Pumphouse3metaG_FD_119749 | JGI IMG/M metagenome (GOLD analysis project Ga0172377, IMG submission 119749) | Leachate microbial communities from a municipal landfill in Southern Ontario, Canada - Pumphouse #3 metaG | ecosystem: Engineered > Solid waste > Landfill > Unclassified | place: Canada... | reverse complement strand
TTGTTTTTGTAAGATATGAATTAAATCTTCACGATAAATCCCTTGTTTTTTAGGTAATAACCCTAAAGCCAGATAATCTTTTAATCCATGAACCACTCTGGGATTTAAAAATTCTTCAAAATATTTAGAAGCTTCATGATAACTTTTGCCAAAATCTAAAAAAACAGCGGTATTTTTATCTTCTAAAAGAATTTTATTACCGCCTATTTCCCTAACACCACCATAAAATGTCAATTTCATGAATTAATACAATATCATAATTTAAGACTCAAATTAAAAGTAACTCCTTCAGTGGTTTCCACTAAACCAGAAAGAGGCAAAGAAATATCAGCAAATAAACCAGTTAATCCTAAGGAATCTTTAAAAGTCACAATTGATTCTTTCTTTGACGAATTACCTTGAATAGTAATATTATTAGCTGGTTCTGTGCTAATGAAAATTCTTTTTATCTGTACTGATGAATTGGTCGCCTTAGTAAAAATTATTTCTAATATTTCTTTCCAATTTTTTTCGTACTTTTGTATTTCTGAAATTTGAGCCACTAGACTATTAAATTCTTCTGCTGCAGATTTTAAAGAAGCCTCTCTTTCTATTATTTTTTGGTCTAAAGGTTTAGCCACTGCCTGCAAGTATTGATTTTCTATTTTTTGAAAGAAAAAAATATTAATTAACCCCATAGAACAAACAAAAATAAACAAAACTGCAATAATAGACTTACCCCATAAAGAAATCATTCTTAATAAATGATATTGTTCATAACTCTGTTCAGTCCCTACAGGAGATAAACTAACAATTATGTCTTGACTTCGCGGAATAATTCCTCTTAAAGCTGTTCCAATGACTCCAAACCAATCACAACTTACATTTTTTAAAACAGGAGGTAATTTTATTTCCATAGGCATTAATTGATATTGAACATATACCCATTTTCGTAAAGCATCAGCTAATTGAGGATAACAACTAAAAAATACAAATTTTTGAAGTATTTTTTTTCTTTTTAAAGAGTAAAAATTCAATAAAACAGGTATTTCACAAGAAATATGTTTTTTTAATATGTCAAAGGTAATTTGTTTTGGAATCTCTTTGCCAAAAATTTCTTCCCAAGAATCAAAATCAAAATAGATTGTTTTTTGACCTTCAACAATAATAAACTCAATACCTTCAGGCCTTAAATCAATTATTAAAACTGGTTCTTCTTTTTCTATAAATTCATTATTAAACCTTGCCAAAGAAACTGCCAATGGTTCTACGGCCACAATATTAAATCCTGTTTCTTTTAAAATTTCCAGATAAGGATCTATTTGTTTTTTAATACCCAGAGCAATAAAGACTTCTTTCTCTTCAGTTTTATTGTATAATCCCCAATCCTCCCAATCAAAATAAGATTCTTCTAAAGATATTGGCGCTATCATTTGAGAATTAAAAACAATGGCTTCTTGAAATCTTTGTTCATCTAGTTCGGGTAAATGCAGGATATTAATAAAAAAATTAGCTGAAGGTAATGATAAAATAGCCCAAACATTCTTTTCTTTTGGCCAAAGTTTTTTATTTAAAGAATTAAAAAAAGATTTTAAATATTCTGGTTTTTTTAATATCCCTTCTTCAATAATACCTTTTGGTAAAGCATATTTACCCCATTTAATTATCTTCTCTATTGCCTTATCAAAACAAAAAACACGCACCATTTCATCTTCTATACAAATAGCATTAATTGTAAACTCAGGAACTAATAATTGATGCCAGTTTTTTGTAGAAAATTCAAATTTCATATTGAATTATTATATCATTTTAAAATATTCAAAACAACTGCTGAATTTACAGTAAATATGTTCAAATATTTGATTAAATCTTTTTACTATTTAAAATATTTCAAGAACTAAACCGTAACTTGTTTTATGTACTAGAAAATGTAAATAAATCGTCATCAGGATTTAATGAATAGTCAAAATAGTCAAATCTTTTTTTGTCAGTCCTTGATACAATGGACTGAGAAGCCGTACGCGCGGATGTTGCCTTCCAAATAGGTATCACTGCTGTCGAAGCGCAAGTCATAGACATAAATACTATTACCATCATCATAAATCGTAGAAACCCCAGAAAACACCGAAACCGCCAACCATGGCAAGCTGCGCTCCAGTGCCAATATCTCAATAGCCGCCCATTGGTAATTTTAAATTACTGCTAAAAGCACCTTCAGCATCATCAGAAGACCAAGTTTCTAATTCATCTCCCCATTCACTTACAGTTGGAATTCTCCATCCTGAAGGACAAAGATTATTAATTCCATTAACCCCTTACCAAAGATTGTCATTTTGGGGATCTCTCCAGTCATAGGGAAAATTATTCATTCCATAAATAAAATCATCATGTCCTGGATTGTCTGTGCTTGATAATGTCTTAGTTGTCCCACTAGTTCTTAATTGATGCCCACCATTTCCTCTTCCCCATTGGAATAAATCTCCATAGGCAGAAGAATCTGTAGAAGATTGAACAACCCTAGAAGCTCCTAGGTTTCTTCCAGCCAACACCTACCTACCCTTACTAGATACTGTGCCATAGGTCACAAAAGATCCTCTGTATGAAAAAATAATATTGTCTCCACAAGCCTAAGAAGGTAAAGTAGTAGAAGGAGAAGGTAAGGTAAAACTTAAAACTGACGAACCTAAATGAAATATAAAGGTATGAGAGCGTGAAATCTTCAATTCTGGTTTTGGAGAATTGTATTCAAGCTCTAATTCTACTTTAATGGCTGAGGTTGACATTCTGAGATCCTGAACTTTGTAATTAGAATCTGAGCAAATGTCATTTTGATCATCACCGCCTGTTTTACAATTAAAACTAATCCAACCTATATGTTCAGACCAAGCATAACCGTTAAATTCCCCTGTTTCTGAATCTACAGTCACTCCATAATTTGATGTACTACAAATATTTTTTGGATTTTCACCACCAGTTTCGCAAGAAAAAGAAATCCAACCATAATTCTCAGACCATGCCCAATCTTTTAATTTTCCTAATTTTCCATTTTCATCTAATGAAACTTTATAATCTACAGTGGAGCAAGAATCAGTGGTTAAACAATTCAAAGAAATCCAAGATTTATCAGATAAAATATAGACAACTCCTTTTAACTCTCCTGTTTTTGTTGGTACTTGAACATTGCCCCCAGGATAAGCAAAATCTATCCAACCTACATTTTCTGACCAAGCATAGTGATAGGTATTTGAAATATTAGTTGTTTCTGGGCCTGTGGGAGAAAACATTAAGGAAGTTACCTTCACTTTTGCTTTATTATTCAACCCCAACGGACTTCCTTCCCCTTCCATTAAAAACATTGTTTCATCATCTAATCTAAATTCTGTAAGGTTTTTCCCTGTTTCATCCATTTTTAATTGTAGAAAAGAACCATTAATTGATTTAATCCCTTTTGCTGCTTGTATTTTTTGACGTAAGACTTCTTCTAGAACCATTACCTGATTATTTAACTCTTCTTCAGCCCGCATTTTCTGATTAGAACGATTAACTGTATAAACAATACCAGAAATTAAACCAGCGCTGATAACTAAAATACTAGAATAAATAAGAAGCTCCATAAGCGTAAAAGCTTTGCTTCTATGAAAATTATTTTTTTTGTAAATAAGCATATTAAAATTATACAATTTTAAAACTTTAATAGCAATTAATAAACATATTAAGGACACCAATTTATTATTACTTCTTCTACTTTTGGAGAAACTCCTGTTGTAGAAAGATGAACTTTGTAACGAATGTAACGTTTATTTTGTGGACTAGCTGAATCATTAATGGGAAAAGTATAACCAGTATTTGGATTTAATTGATACCAATCTTCTGAAGAACTTGGTCCATAATATACCCAAGGACCAGAAGGAGAATTTGAAAAAGCAATTTGAAATTTTACATTGCCTCCGGCATTAAAAGAACCAAGCCATAATAAAGAATTGTAACCAGCACCTCCTTCTATTCCTGTATCTAAAATAGAAGAAATTAATTCAGCATCAAGGGTAGTGGTAGCCATTGTAATTTGACCTTCAGTAGAAAAATTTATATTTACAGCAGAACCAAATCGATTACCAGGATTAGGGATAGGACCTATTTGCCCTTCTCCTCCTGACCAATCAGTTTGATGAAAAACTTGATTATTAGCTGAACGAATTAAGTAAAAACCTATAGATGAAGAATTCAAATAATTATTCCCATAATCTAAATAAATCACAATCTTTTGAGTATTAGGATCATCAATCCCTGATTCAGATATATCACCATTTGAATCTCTTCCTACATTATAAACCTGAAAATATCTTTTATAGGGTATATTATTGATAACACCCACTTCTTGCTCAGAATCAATTTCCCAAATATTACTTGATAAATTAATATGATAATCTGTTTCTTTACTTAAAGCATAAATAGAATGCCAATTATTCTGTGCCAAAGATTCTATTGCCTCTGACTCTTGTCTTATCAAAAAATTAACCTGTAAACATTGTTTAACAGAACTAGAACTTTGTAATGATGCCCCTATTAGAATAACAGAATTACCTATTAAAATAACTCCTATGGCCATAGCTATCACAATCTCAACTAAGGATTGTCCTTGTAATATATTAATATTCTTAATGATACTTTTTTTCATTTTACAAAACCTCAATTTAATAAAAATAATTAATTTTGAAACCTATCCTTATTATTTTAATTAAATCTTTATAATAGTAAACCATTCTTTTATATTTTCCTTAAAAGAATTAAAATAATTCTATTCTTAACTATTATTTTAATTTATGTAACCCAGCAACTTCTTAATCCATTGGCAAACTTTTTCTAATAAGCTGAATGTAATTAGCTATGTATTCATTTTTATCTTCTAGATAACTCTCTACAAAAATAAATACATGATCTCCTTCTGCTAAATCCTCAAAACGTATAAACTCTTTATCAGAAGTTTCAGATATATCTCTGTCTGTCTCTTTTAATATAAATATCTCTGTTGTTTCTACAACCTTTACTGCTAAAATTTGCTTTTCTATTAATTCCCTAGGAAATTTTCCTAAACGATTAAGTTCTTCTAATTCTTCATCTATTTCTATTGGTTTTACCATTTCAATTTCTAGATAATCATCATCTATTTCAATTATATTTCCATCTATTTCTTCTATATTTTCTGGTAATACAGTTTCCCCTAGAATGTCAAAAAAACCTTGAGAATTAATAAGATTATTTTGCCCCTGTCTTTGATTTTCTACAGTTAAAGAAGATCTATAAGAAGCTATGATTAAGATAACTTCAGCTACAATTAAGACAACTAAAAAAGCAATGATAAGTAAAAATATTGATTTTTTATTCATGTTACCAAATGGCTTTATTATTAAAATGGTTTTCTCTTATCTTGGGTAAACACAAGTTAAAGTACACCCGTATATATCATACTCCCTTAGGGGACTGAGAATAAATATTTTAGCATCTAGGGCCAAAGATCTAGTACAACTCCCTGAATATCCTGAGAAATAAATTGCTTCCTTACCCCAATTTTTATATGTGCAAGTTCCCATCGTCCCCCAATCACTAATTCTTAAACTTTCCGTTCTAAGATAGTTCCAGCTCAAAGTACAACATTTACCATTATAGCACACATCACAAGATGATCCACAGCTTACACCATTAACCCAATCGGTACAACTTTGACTACTGCTATCGCATGTGTAAACACCTGTACAAGGCCCACAAATAGCTTTCGTTTGTGTGCAAGAATCATTATCATTACAAGAAGGATTTGAAACAGTCCCATCAGCTAAACAAACTCTATTTTGGTTATAATAACAACGATACATACAATACTCTGTCCCAGCAGGAGAACCATCTCCAGCTAAATAATAATAATTATAACTAGAGCAACTTTTTACTGACACCACTTTTCCTGGATAAATATTTGCATTGTTATCATCACAATCTACTCCTGAAAGCTGCGACAGAGGCTGACATTTTTTAGTCCCTGAGGCAGGAGCATAACGATCTCCATCATTATCAACATAACAATAGCCAGATAAACATCGATCCCCTGAAGTACAAATTTCTCCATTTCCTAATTTAGCTTGCTCTGGCATTGCTGAAATAGTACCACCAATAGATATATTACCCAATGCATCATAAGCACAAACACGATAATAATGATTTATACCGTTTGTTAAATCTGTATGGGTATATGATTTTTCTGTGCCTAAATAAATTTGAGTACCAGTAGCACAATTATTTGATGGATAGTCATCTGTAGAAAAAACTACTTTATAAGTATCAGAAGAAGCTAACCCAGAACCAGAACCATCTAAAGCAACACCCCAAGACAATGATATTTTTTTATCATCAGGAGTTATAGATAAAGCTCCGTCTGTAGGCGCCTGCCTATCTTGTCTTATTTTTTTAGAATATATAGGGCTAGCATTACCAACATTATCTTTACTCTGATATCTAATATATTGAATACAAGTACTTCCAGAAGCACAAGAAATTGCAACAGGATTGGTATAATTTATTGCTGGTGAACAAGCGTTAGCTACGTCCACACAATATTTTATAGAAGTGACGCCTGAACCATCGTCATTACAACTTAAGATAGTATTTACTGGAGAATTAATAGTCCAATTATCTATCCAATCATCTGAGCAAGTTGGGGCCACCGAATCAATAGTTTTTATGATTGGTGTCCCGGTGCCAGTACCTCCCTCACTCTTAGCTTGCATATTCAAGGTTAAACTAGCTCCATCGGCAGCAATAATTCCTGTTTTAGTGCAAGTATATGAAGGTCCTGTACCTGATTTTATGGCTTCATACCAATCAATACCACCATTAATAGTATATTCACAGGACACAAGTCCACCTTCAGGTTCATGAACACTAGCTGATAACTTAAAAGGACTACTCACAAAAGAGCCGAAATTCGTATCAGAAACCATAACTTCCCCTACTACAGGAGGAGTTAAATCTATCTCTCCACAAATCTTTATATCTTCATTGTAAGTGATTAATCCTTGCTTGCATACAATAATATTTGCTGTTCTTCCAGTAGAGTCTTCTAAGATTATTTGTTGATAAGGTTGTTCTGGGTATGAATACCCTAAAGATAAAAACCCTGTCAATGATTGAAATAAAATATAAACATGCTTACCTTCTTCTGGGGTGCCTTCTTCTGGAATTTGATATTTTATGCCAGAAGGCAAATAGTGTCTTTCTGTTTCTGTATTAGCTTTAGCAAAAGCATAAAAAGGATGAAAAATTGATAAGATTTTATCCTTAATCTTCTTAACTAGGCTATGATTGTGACTATCCTGGAAAGCCCCAGAATCGGGATCAAAATATAAAGCATAAAAATTCCCTTGTTCTAATGAATTTTCAAAACGAACCCCCCATTGCCCACCTTGCTCCTGAGCAATTGATTTTTGTTGCGCATATCTAAGAAAACCCACTATTTCCTGAACAGTATTATCTAATAACCTAGCTTTTTGTTGCCCAACATATGAAGAAATACCAACACTAGCCATAATTGCAGTAATAGCAATGACTATAAGAACCTCAAATAAAGTGAAACCAAGGGCTTTTTTCTTAAAGCTTAATGTTGATTTAAATAAATTAAATTTCATAATATTTTTTTAAAATTGTCCTACCAGTTGATAAACTGGCACGATTAATGAAAGAGCAATCCCACCGACCACAACGCCTAAAAAGAGTAGTAATAAAGGCTCTAGCATTGAAACCAAGGTTTTTAATGAACCTTCAATTTCTGTTTCATAAAATTCAGAAAGAGTTCTTAAGATTTCTTCTGTGTGTCCAGCTTTTTCACCAATGGCTAAAAGATTAGAAACCACTGCTGGAAAAATTGCTTCTTTTTTAAAAGAATCGCCAATACTTAATCCTCTAGCCAAATGTTCTTTAGCAATTCTATTTAAAGCTGATTCATATTTAGGATGACCAACAGCTCCAGCAGTAATTTCAATTGCCTGAATAATTGACATTCCAGCCCTGATTAAACTGGATAAAACACTGGCAAATCTTTCCAAAGCCATTTTTTCCATTAAATCACGAGAAATAGGAATTTTCTCTAATAAATTCGCTAATAATTCCTTTCCTTTAGTTGTTTTCCTAAAATAGAAAAACAAACCGACTGGAATACCAATAATAATTGGTAAAACCAGGAAAATATTCCTGTTTAAAAACATACCGACAGATAAAACCACTTTTGTAAATGTGGGGATTGTCTGCCCAGTGCCTAAAAACATTTCTCCTAATTTAGGCACAGCAAAAGTCACCAAAAAGAGAATCATAAAAAAAGAAGCAATCATTAAAGCCATTGGATAAACCAAAGAAGATTTTACCTTGGTTTGTAAATTTCTATCCCTTTCCATACTCACAGAAACCTGCTCTAAGGTAGCTTCCAAATTACCAGAAGATTCTCCAGCTTTAATTAAATTAGCCACCACTGAAGAGAAATAGTCTGGATGCTGGGCAAATGCTTTCCAAAAAGGCTCACCTTTTTCCAGATTAGTTCTTATCTCTAATAAGAATTTTCTAGCCAATCCTGATTCAAAATCCTGAATTAAAATATCTATGGCACTAAACAAATCAGTGCCCACTTTTAACATCAAAGCCAAGTATTTGGTTAAGAAAACCTTATCTGTCAGACTAAGGGTTTTCTTAAAAATCGCTATCTCTTTTTTATCTTGCTCTAAGATTAAGGGCTTGACTGAAAGAGGCTTTAATCTCTGAGCAGTCAAATATTCTAAAACCGCCTCAATATTAGGTTGATTGATATTTCCTTCTCTAATATGGCCTTTTTGATCCTGAGCCAGAAAATGAAACAACATAAATATGTTTTTATTCTTTAATCACTCTTAAAACTTCCTCAATGGTTGTTAATCCTAATTCAGCTTTTTTCAATCCATCTTCAAACATTGATTTAGTTCCTTGAGCAAAAGCTATTTGTTTTAACCCATCAAGTGAAAAATCTTTTTTTTGGATATAGGCTCTTACTTGCTCTGTAATATCTAAAACCTCATAAATAGCCAAACGACCTGAATAACCAGTGTTGCCGCAAACCTGACATCCTTTTCCCCGATACAATTGCTTAGCATGATATGGAGAGGCTGTCTTGCCTTTAATTAATTGTAATTGTTCATTCACCACCTCAATAACATCTTCTGGCACCTGATAACTTTCAATACAGCCACGACAAACTCTCCTAACTAATCTTTGAGCAATTATCAAATTAACAGTAGCTGAAACTAAAAAAGGAGGCACTCCTAAATCAAACAATCGAGGCACTGCGGTCACTGCATCATTAGTATGCAAGGTAGAGAGTAAAAGATGACCAGTTAAAGAAGCGTGAACAGAAATTTCTGCTGTTTCCTCATCTCTAATTTCCCCTACCATAATCACATCTGGGTCTTGTCTTAAAAAAGCTCTTAAACCATTGGCAAAATCTATTCCTGCTCTGGGATTTATCTGAGTTTGATTAACATATTTTAATTCATACTCTATCGGATCTTCAATGGTTACAATATTAACTTCAGGTTTGTTAAGTTTATTCAATATCGCATACAAAGTAGTGGTCTTACCTGAACCAGTAGGCCCAGTGACCAAAATCATCCCAGTGGTTTTTGTAATATTATTCTCAACTATCTTCACTGTTTCTTCCATCATTCCTAATTCTTGAAAACTCATTGGTTTTGAAGAGCCTGTTAAAAGACGCATTTCCACTTTTTCACCATAAAGTGTAGGCATAATAGCCACCCTAATATCAAAAATCGTATCTGCGTATTTATACTTAAATCTTCCATCTTGAGGTTTATTATGCTCATCAATAAGCAAGTTTGATAAAATTTTAATCCTGGCCACAATAGCCAAATGAATTTCTCTAGCCAATCTTATTATCTCTCTTAAAACCCCATCAACTCGGAAACGAATCAAAATCTCATCACCTAAGGATTCAATATGGATATCTGTGGCGTTTAAAGAAGCCGCATAAGAAATAATATTATCAGTCAAAGAAACAATTGGAAATTCAGTAGCTGCTTTTTCCGCTTCAACCTCTTTTAATCTTAAAGAAGAACGAATACTCTCCTGAATCATCTTCTGAAAATCCTTAGAGACTTCTTTCCCATATTGAGCAAAAACAAATTTCAAATCTTCCTCTAAACATAAATGAGGTTTAATAAAATAACCTGTGTATTTATTCAAAAAATCCAATGTTTCCAAATTAGCTGGATCTAACATTGCCACCAAGATACAATTATCTTCTTTACCAAAAACAACCACATTTCTTGTCTGGGCTATTTCTTCAGGCAAAATATTAAGTATTTCTGTATTAATTTGCTGACCAACTAGTTTAATCCTAGGAATATTCAAATGCCTAGATAAAATATCTGCATAAAAATCAGTGGTGATAAAATTACGAGAAATCAACAAATCAATAACATTTTTTTCTGTTCTCTGAGCTTCTAAAACTAATTTATCAAAATCCTTTTCACAAACTAATCCTGTTTCTAAAATCAATTTTTTAAGAGTTTGGAGAGGCAAGCGCATAAAAATTAAATATTAAATATATTTATCCCTAGATATGTATTTATTATATCATTTAAAAACAAAACAAGTAAGGCACAAGGAAGCCAAAGATATAAAAAAGAAAAACGAGAATCTTTTATCTCTTTAAATAAATTAAAAACAATCATTAAGAAATGAATTAATAATCCTAATAACAAAACCAAACAAAGATAAATCAAACAATTAGGCCAACCAATAATCAAAACCCCTAAACTAGCTAAATACTTTTCTTCATTATAAAAAAGATTTTCTTCAAATCTCCTATTTAACCAATAAATTCCTAAAAAGACTATTAAAGCAAACAAAATACTAACAACAGGCTCAAACCAATAATGTTGCCAAGAATATTTTAAAAAATAAGAAATTGGATTATGAGGTGGTAATAATCTATAAGAAATAGAATCCTGAGACCAAACCCAATAATTTAAACAAGTTAATACAAAAGAACGAATAATCAACATCCCTGAAAAACCAAAACAAAAAATCTTTAAATATCTTTCTGAAACTAACTTTTTTTTAAAAAACCAATACATCAAAAGCCCCGCTAAGATTATTAATCCCAAAGCGGGGCGTATAATTGAAAACAGAAATGTACTCAACCAATTCATTGCTAATTTATATATCTAAATTATATCAAAACTATTAGTTCCCCTGACCATTAAAACAATTCTCGCCTACTCCAGTTGCAGTGGGGGGAAGGTTAAGATTAGTACCTATTTCATAAAGGTTGTCTAATATTCCACCATCTTTGCTTTCTACATCACCTGAACCTCCGTTTTTATAATAGTCACTTTCCATATTTGCAGTCAATTTGAAGGTTTTATCTGTGTCCACAGTATAAACATAGTATTGAATACCAGTTTCACTAGAAGCATTGGGATCAACTGGTAAAACACTAATTGGTGAACCACCGCTTGATTTTGTAAAGTCAATAGGAACCCATCCACTACCAGTAATAGCTTGAGAGTGATTTGTATGTGCTCCTCTACTGTCACAAACAACATTAGAAACATGGGAATAGGTTGTAGTGCTGTTTCCTATGAAAATAGGTGCTTCTCCTTCACTCAAATAAAAAGCAATAGCTGTTTTAAGAGTGTTTAAGTCAGAAATTCTTTGAGAATCACGGGCTTTCTTTAAGAGTTCAGCAGGGTTAATAACTAACACTATGGTTGTTGAAAGAATTGCTAAGATACCAATAACGATAAGCAATTCTAATAAAGTAAATCCTTTTTTTGTATTCATTTTAATTTTAATTAATTGTATTTGAAATTTCGACCTTGCTAATTTTCACCTTAAATACAATCTTCTTATGGTTAATCTTTAAAACAACCTGAGAGTGTTGAGGTAGGCCCAAGGTTAAGATCTGTACCTACTTCATAAAGTGTATCTATTTTCCCACCATCCTTATCTACTACTCTAGTAGGTGTTTCTGTACCATAATACTTACTTTCCATATTAGCCATTAATTTAAAAGTCAATTTTGCTTGATTGGCAAAATAGACATAATAAAGATGACTTGCTTTTTCATTAACTGGATCTATAGGCAAAACACTAATTGGTGAGCCACCAGGCATTGCGCTAAAGTTAATAGGTATCCAACCATCCCCATTAACTTTTTGTGATTGTTCACTCACGGAGCTGCCAGTATCACATACAACATCAGCTACATAACAATATGAGGTATGGGTGCCATCTGTTATCTCTGGATCTGCTGTCTCTGTCAAATAAAAAGCAATGGCTGTTTTAAGAGTGTTTAAGTCAGAAATTCTTTGAGAATCACGGGCTTTAGCTAATAACTCAGCAGGGTTAATAACCAATACAATGGTTGTTGAAAGAATTGCTAAGATACCAATAACGATAAGCAATTCTAATAAAGTAAATCCTTTTTTTGTATTCATTTTAATTTTAATTAATTGTATTTGAAATTTCGACCTAATATTTTAGAAATTTCATTTTTGTTATTTAATCGACCTTGTATTTAGTATATATTTTACTATTTAGAAAATGTTTGTCAATTTTAAAAATTCTATTCTACTATAATCTCTTGTTTTACTTTATTA
>Ga0172377_10005831_pt1 | contig 12666 bp, 23 predicted proteins | sample Pumphouse3metaG_FD_119749 | JGI IMG/M metagenome (GOLD analysis project Ga0172377, IMG submission 119749) | Leachate microbial communities from a municipal landfill in Southern Ontario, Canada - Pumphouse #3 metaG | ecosystem: Engineered > Solid waste > Landfill > Unclassified | place: Canada... | reverse complement strand
AATTTTCATTTTTCTGACTCCAAACTTTTATATAAGTTCAATAATTTATCTTCTTCCCATCCAAATTTCGCGTTCCTGCAGTTTCTTGAATACGCTTCACACTTTGGAATTGCCACTCTTATTGCCTCAACTGCCTCTTCTATGTTATCAGGATCTATCAGGATCCCATAACCATTATCTTCTATGAACTGGTTCCCTTTCGTCCCACTGGCAATTACAGGGATTCCAGACATTATGTACTCGAATGTTTTTGTACTCACGGCAGTTTCATACCTGGGTTTTTTATCGTATAAGCAGAATCCAAATGATACATCACTTAGAAACTCCCCCACCTTATTATGGGGGACAACGCCATGATAGTGTATAATCTCACTGTCCTCTGGTATGTCCTCTTTTATAAACGCCATGCCTGCAATTTTGTACTTTATCTCAGGAATATACTCAGATAGTTCATTGACTATCTTTACAGACTCAGGTATTTTCCTGTGATTGATTATTCCCACATACCCAAAGTTTACGCCGCTTCTAAGCTTCCATGTCAAACCTTCGGGATAGTTATGAAGTATCAAATCGTGCTCAACTTGTGCACCCATCTCAGCGTCTACGACAATTACACGATCTGCGTACTCCATCATTATTTTTTCAGCGACGCTTTCTACTTTTTCTGCAATGCTGGCAATGTAGTTGTTTTTGAATACCCTCTTCACCTTCTCCCCTATCAATCTCGGGTAATACTCGTGCCGGTCATAGACTAATTTAGACCTGTACAAAAATTTATGTACACACCCTAAAAACAGCGAACTCGGCTCGTGACAGTGGACCACATCGGAATTATAGCACAAACCGGTTAACAGTGCCATCAAACAATTTGGAATATGGTCTTTCATTGATATTTTACCGTTAAACCCCCGAATCAATACACCGTTGTCGTCTACGTCCTCACAATTACACGATTTATCGACGGCAACGACCGTCACCATGTACCGTTTTGACAACGATATGGCTTCTTTGTAATAAATTCTGTGGTCATGAACTCCATGTACTGTCGTAAGCATCACAACTTTCAAAACTTTTCCTCCAATAGTTTTTCAATTTTGTTTAACCGTTCGTTTAATACCTCGAATTCTTTTTTCACCGGTGAGCTATGTTTCCACGCCTGTCTATTCGAATATTGAATCAATGACGGCTGAACGACTGAATAGTAAAACAACCACCACATAGGCACGGCGAAAAGCCCGATTAACACTCCAATATATAATGGGATGTACTTACTTAAATAATCATTGTAGACAATCAGCCAAATTCCTATGGAATTTACGACTGTAAAAATAAAGTTAGATTGCATGATGACTTGTATAGTCCCACCAATCTGTCCCGAATCAACGTGAAATTGTTTCAATCTATCAAATCCCGTGTTAATATCTAATATCACACCCAAACTTACTAGCTAAACCATATACAAGCCGATTGAAAGTTTCTATTCTAGGAGTGCCAACAGAATCAATACTAAATGTTTTCATTCTGTCACGCACTAATTTTTCATACAGCTTTCCGTCTTGCACAACATATATATTGTATTTGTAACACATTTACACCATCGCCTTAATCTATCAAATCCCGGAAACTGAACCAACCCTTAAGTATACAAATCCAAACCAAGTACCCCATCAAATCAACTACATCATTTTTCCGAAGGTCTTTTCCTTTACAATTCTTTATTCGTTTAAGCTTGTCATCAATCCTTGCATACGTTAGCTGTAATTCGTCTTCGTCTTCGCTTGTGAATATATGTTCTGGTTCTGATATCGAGCTTCCGTATTTTCTGTTTTTAGCCTGCAGGAATTTAGCCAAGCTTTTACACACTTGATTTATTTGCTTTGTTGTTTCTCTCTTCTCTGTAATTGTCAAGTTCATTCCTCACAAAATCTTTTCCTCGTTTCCTGCTCCATGAAAAACAGTCGTTGCTTTTGGCTTTGTCCATGCTCAACACCTTTTATTCCCATGTCTGTATGGTCTTCCTTTATTTATTTCATGTTTCTTTTCAATCTCTGCTTCAAGGTCAATTCCAAATGCTTCGCACATGTCCATTACTCTTATTACAACGTCAGCTAGTTCTTCTTTCATGTGTTCGTCGTCGTACGTTCTGTAAGCCTCCAAGGCTTCGGACACTTCCGCATGAACCAGGCAAAGAAGCTCTGGAATTCTTACGTTTCCATCCCACCAGCCATGATTTATAGCGTTTTCATGTATTTCTTTCTGTGTTATTGCCATCTTACATCCTCAATTATTTTTCTTTCGAATGTTAATAACTGGTTTATAATCCGTAACCCTTTCTTTTTTGCTTTCCTGCCTCTTCTTCTCTGCAATTGCATCGGAATAATACAACGGCGACGGAACTTTCCTGCATCTCTCGTCAGGACTGCAGACACAAAGGCTTCTAAGTGAAACACCTTTAGGGAATCCCACATTATCAATGGCGTTCAACCTTTCGCAAGTCGGCACTTTCATACTTCTATAATAACTTTCGAATAAATTGCTCTTTCTTGCGTTCCATCTGTCAGCAAGCAGGTTAAACCAATCATATGCCTCTTCTTCCTCAATACCCATCTGCCCGAGATAACTGCAGAACACCGCCAATGCCCGGGTTGCTCCCTCTCCGCATTCTTCAAGTTCAAACAAATTTTGCATACAAGGTGCCCAATTCTCGAAACCGATTGGTGTTTTTGATATCTCTACTTCTCTTCCGTCTACCCTGCTTATTACAGATCTTCGGTTTTTGTAACTGTTTTCAAGATATGGCTTGAAGACTTTATTGAGAAATTCCGTTCCGTCGTCATACTCTGTATACCACTTTTCCCCTTTGGCAATTACAGAGCTTGACAATGGAATTGTAGCCTCATCAAAGTCAATCTTGATATTGTCAACGTCCAAGGGAACTACCGCATAATCCAAACTCTTATGCACACTGTAGAGTGTCTTAAAGACTCGCTGAGAGCCGTTCAGTTGGTCAGGCTTAACTTTCCCCTTATGTTGTGGAAACTCCTTAAAGAACGCCTCTCTCATGTCTCCTATGAGACAATCAAAAGCATCAAGGAAAGTTAAAAGCATCATATCCCATTCTTCGGAATCTCTGAACCTATCGAAATACTTTTCAAATGCTTTGTGATGAATGAGAACATAAATACCACCGCCCGAATACAGAACATAAACGGAATTTGGTAAGTACTCCCTTAAAACGTTTGTAAAGTATTGCGCCATATCTTCCACGGCTTCTTTTACGGCAGGAGAATGAATATCGCATCCATGTTCTTTGTCTATGTCAATTCCGAGAGTATACCCGACCGTGTGGACCCGACTAAGCATAGGCCCGTCTGCTTTATCGACTTGCTTATAGTCCACGTTGTATATTTCTTTATCAAAAACATTCAACGTCCAATACAATGCCCTGCACTCAGTCACAGCGTTGATGTAATCCCGTGTTTTTGACATATCAATTTTTTTCTTCGCTCTCCGGTTTCCAGGTCGCAGGTTGTACCAGTCCATCGAATCTTTAAGTTCTCCGGTTTCCCGGTCCACATAAGCGCAAGGAGTAAATTTCATCCCGGCCCTGCTGAAATTCCCATCAGTTGAAATCCTTGTAATTGCCTTGACAATTTCAGGACGCTTATAATGTTCTCGTATCTGCATTGGATTAAGCACATTTCCCACCCGCCAGGCAATTACAGAATTCAACGTTCTGATTCAGTACATTTTCAAATCTCTCTTCATATGTTTTCTTTCCGTGTATCTCTTTCATTTTGTGAATAGCGCAGTGGCATTCATGGCAGAGGGGCAGAAGGTTTGCAATGTCATTAGTCCCACCTTCCGCGCGTGGTATTATGTGGTGAATTTCCAGATTTTCAGGATTGCCACATATCGCACATTCTCCACCGAAAATGTATATTATGCGCTTCTTCATTATTGGCCTGACATCTCTATACCTGTATCCTTTGTGCTCCTTTACTCTGTTCAGTATAAGCTCGTCGTTTTCAGTACGGTTTTCAATGTAATTCCTGTAATGGGCCCGCACTTTGTTAAGTGGTGTCCCAATATCGAATCTACACAGAAATTCTTTTGATTTCTCGACACTTGCTTCTTTCATGTTCACTGATTTTTCCCCCAAAAAACCCCTTGAACAATTTAAATTTAATTTATTTACTATGTACGTGGACATACTATAAAAAGATTTTCCGGTTTAAAACGGAAAACTTTTATTATTTTTTAAAAATCTAATCACCCCGACGAGTGACACAATTTCATAAACTGCAAACATGAAAATACTCTTGTAATTGTCAAAAACGATTGCATCAACGATCAACATCAGATTACCGATTAACCATATACAATTTGCGTATATGCACCGGTCAACCGCGACACATGCCGCTCCAATTACACCGAGTACAACGCCGAGTATACCCAGCACTTCAAACAGCATTAGCAATACCCCTTAATCCCCTCGTCTATGTCAAACCGGTGATTCCACTCAAATCCATTGCACTGTGAACCGAATAAACAGTTTCGGTTGCAGAAGTCGCAAATATTCATCGCGTCGTTGTTTTTCACTGCAAGCCTGACATCCTTACTATCAAGGAAGCGCAGGAAATACGCATCGCATTCCAGAATTTCAATTACACCATAAGAACGATGTTCACTTTTTACCAACGCGTTAAAAACGTTTCCTGGCTCATCGGTTATACATTCTACCCGCCCGTATACCGGAACGTCTACGGACACAATGTTACCGTCTACACTTATTATTTCTCCAATTGTTCTCACTTTTCTTTTCCCCCCGCACAATGGCTTCTAAGAACCACTCTCTTAATTTATCGCTGTGTAACCTTATAAACTTTTCGAATTCTGGCTCTGTAATAATTGTGTTAGTGACCTTTTCATTATTCCTATTAATCCTCCCGTACTGCTGCATTAGATCGTTTCCACATTCGGTAAACGACCAATCACCCCCGAGATAATGCATTTTAGCTTTTACCAATGGATCCACAGGATTTGGCCGTTTCAGGAACGTTATAATGTTATTTTTTATATTCAGTTCTGGTAAATCAATTCCCCTCCCCATGTTTACGGCAATTAATATCTGCCACGGTTCCGGCGAGTTCTTGAATTTTTCAATTGCGTCTTTTCTCAGTGTCGCGCCCTCTATGCTGTCCTCGCTGCAATCCCGAGTCTGGACAATCGGCACGACCAATCCACGGCTTTGTCTTACAATTTCCTGCCCCAACTCTGCGGCCACCGCGTAGCTCGGGACATGGACGATTGTTTTTCCCGGCATCAAAACACTAAACTGCCCAGCTCGCAAGAACTCAGCAAGCTTTGGTATTGTCTCACTCCGATTCTTCAAACTCAACGATCCGACTGGAATGTGTTTTATCGGTCTTATGTACGCCGGAAATGGGCTCTCAACCTCTAAAAATTCCCATCCTTCGAGTTTTTCAGGTGTTGCAGACATCAGAATGACAATCCGCTCGTCGGTTTTCAATGCGTCTTCAATGAATCTGCTTATTGAAATCGGTTCATATGTTGTTGATTTTTCATTATTATGTTTTACAATCCATTTCTCCTGATGACTGGTAAAATCATTAAGTAACGCTCTTATCTTGTATACCTGACCTTCCAAGTATTTTTTCTTTCTAATGTTGTCAAGACCCGCTTCCATGTGCTCAAGATCGTATTCAAGTTGTCTTGACAAATCATCAAGGCATGCAAGGTGCGCGTCCCAATCTTCGAAATCCCAATATTCGGGGATCGTCACGGTTCTAAACATTCTTATAAAAGGTTCTATGTAGTCCGATTCATCGACTATAAGACACTCTGGTCCGGTATCCTGCCCGTTTGTTATCCCCATTTGTAACAAAGTGAAATTTGTGTTTCCAATGTCAGAAGTCTTAAACGCCCTCATAGCGGCTTTGTAATTGCAATCCTTACAAGGACATTCTTGCACACATTCTTTGCAATTCCTTTTTTTGTACATTATTTTTTTACCAGAATCATAATCAAGAGAACATATATCTCCTGCACAGAAACCATTTTCGCAGTTTTCCAGCGCACCACCCCGTAGCTCATAGCGTGCCTTACACATATAGTTGGATTTTCCTTTCAGAGTCACTAAAGGCTTTCCGTTTTCGTCGTTAGAATATTCTTCGTACTGGTCAACAAGTGTATTGAGCGGAGAGGTTATAAGCGTCGTTTTTCCATGTTTTGTAAAATAGTTGCCTACCATCTTTGCAATTGCACTCTTTCCGGATCCAGTTGGAGCACATAGTATGAATTTAGTTTTGCCTTCTTTCAACCCGGTTTCGATCCATGTCGCAATTTCAAGTTGTTGCTCGCGGTATGTTTTTATTCTTTCTGTCACTGGAAAACATTCTATCATTTTACTCACCAAAGAACATTGACAGTTTTCTTTCTGTTTTCGGTCGGGCGGTGTGTTTAGCCATCGGTTTCTTTATTTCACATGTTGCGTTTTTTATCTCTTTAAGCTCTGATAATTTATCTTCGATGTCGTAAATTTCCCCTTCCAACTCTTCAAGCTCGAATCTTTTATTTGACAAATCACGTTCAACGTTATCAATCACATCATTAACGTCCATCGTTCCGTATTTCGTTTTACACTCTCTTAATAACTGTTTCTGTTTGCGTTCTTTAACCGTCATTTCACTTCCCCCAAAAATAAAATTTAAAAGGTTTCCAGCTCGCGATATCTGCGAACCAGGATATACAAAGACAAACCGATAAACGGCACCGCAAGCGCAGGAAGATAAACCGGCGCACCGCACCAAGCACATATGGCAGTGTATATGACCCCAGCCATCGAAATTGCCATAATTTTATTTGGTATTGCGTTTCTCTCTTTTATTTTCCTCTCTGCCATCTCGTCGTAAGTTTCATTATAAAAAGACCCATCGCTCACAAGATCACCTCTGTATATGCTTACCACAATTGAAATACACCTTGTCTACAAGCGTTCCATGTCCGTAAAATTCACATACAAATGCCCCTCTGTCGAATTTCTGGCAAGAAGAACAGTCCTTATATCCTGAACCCGCGATGCTTCCATTTCCAACTATCATACAGTTGCCCCCGCGAATGTTAAGCTTGACTTAACCGGCACCCCACGACCACATGAAAAATTAAACAGCGTTTCCTTTTTGTTTTTGTTTCCAGTTGGCCGGCACTCTCCCTCATACGAGCGTCCACCGATTCGATACCAGCAATCACAGTTTCTACATTCAATTACACATTCAGTTTCACACATACAATTACCCCCATAATTAATTATTTTTTAAATGATTCACTGACCAATTTTTTAAACATTGCATCATGTTCTTTTAGCGCGTTCTGCAATTCCAAGAGGGTCGCCGGGGTGTTTCCGGAATCGTTCAACCTCTCTGAATCGTCTGCCAGCATATGCTCGTAAATGCGAGCCAACGCCTGAACAAGTGATACGTGATATCTCGGACCACGAACAGTTTTGTTCAGCTTTTTATCAAGTACATATTCCCCAGTTTCCTTGTCCCTCGCGTATCTCCCGGTTGAATAACAGTATGGATCTTTTGTAATTACATAATCCCCAATTTCGACAACTATAACGCTTGCCATCCATTCACCCCAATAAAGGTTTTATTGTATCATAATCCGATTCTCTCAGGTGAGCGCAGGCGATATAATGATAAATCCAACCCGGCATTACGCCCACCTCTGCAGCCACATACTCGAGCAGTTTGTACGCTCCGTACAAATCTGAAGGAATTGCTATACAACATTCATTTGACCGGAAATAATCAATTAAGTCCAACCTACCGTTTCTGATTACGAACTGCAGAGAAGCCCAGCATGGTTTCTCAACATCACTGAAATTGTCAATCGGTTGAAAGATCGGTAAGTATGCCCGTCTTGTGCTCGGGTCTTCGCGAAGCAACTGTACCACATGCGTAAGTTGCGCGGCTCTTCGTAACCGTTCCCCATAAGCATAATCAAATGCGTCTCCTTTCATCATCGCTATATAGTCATTCAACAATCCAGTTGCGAAATCTGCTGCCTGCAGCATTATAGTCTGTCCAGCATTGAGCTTTCCAGACATTACAATCACTTCGAGTCCGATAATTTCCCTTGTTGCCTCGCCTCTCTGGTCAATTAGCCTTGCCCCGTTATTCCAGATCACCTTTACAATTTTTTCTCGGGCGTCTGTTATGTCCTTTGCAACTATCCGATTTTCGGAAGCTGAATAAACGCGGTGAGACATTGTTATTGCCTCGCTCCGAATTCGTTAAGTGTGCTTTCGTTTCCAGGTCTGGAATGTGCTCGATACATCGGGTTAATTGAATTTTCAACATCGCGCTTGCTTGAATTAAGTATAATGCACAATACTGGTCTATCTCTACAATCTTTTTCAATCATCGTCCCATTAAATGTAATCTGTTTCTGTGCCATTTCATTTCCCCCATTAATTTGAAATTCTCGGTGCAATCATATACAACACCTTCATATTTTCAGTCACGCTTTCGAACACTACCGGAATATCCGTTCCGTATGATACCCCAATTTCACCTTCAAACAGCGCAAGTGTTTTGATATAACCAATTGCGTATAGTGACTCAGCGTGTTCAAAGCTCCCGTCCGCCGTTACAGGAAACTCGAAAGAATTTCCATCATCCGAAGCCGACTTGAAATTCACAACGGTTCCTTCCGTGGCAATTACAACGTCGCCCCCCACTATCTTAATGCCCTTCAACGCCACCCGTATGAATTCCGAATCAATGCTAGTTTTGACCGTGAATGGCAGAGTTGGCATTCGGGGGGTTGCACGCATTGTGCCTGGATCGAGTGCCGGAAGCTTGAAAATCATTCCGTCGAATGATATCTGAATTTTCCCCTTAATGTCTTCAAGCACAACCTCTGACAATTTCCCAGCGGACCCGATGACCTCACTGAGTTTTACAAGATCAACCCCAATTACCACCGGGTCTTCATTTGTTGCGTCTTTCACATCATATTCAATGAAAGCGGTTTTGTTCATGTTGATGTCTATGAGTGCCGCGTTCGCGTCATCTACAAGCCTTGCGTGCATTGCGTCGGATAATAACTCTATTTTTGCTTCGTTTGTCATTTCGGTAAGCAGCTTTACGAACTTTTTAAGCTCGCCAGCCATCAGAGACACTTTGTACATTTTTGTTCGTCCCCCGTTAAACCATTCTTCTTCTAACATACTAAGCTTTTTTTCTATATAAAGTTATCCACTTGCTTAATTTTATTTCCATTCGATGCTGTGAATAGCATTATAAATTTTTATTCCTTTATCTTTCCCTGCTATGCTTTGCAGTTCTTCGATGTTCATGTTTATGAATTCAAACACCGTAAATTTCCTTTTCCTCAACATCTTTGAAATTGTCTTAACTCCGAGTCCTGGCACTTGGCAAAGCATTTTAATTATAATGTCTTCGTTGCATTGCGTTTTCGTTGAAAATGTTGTGTGAACGTCCTTTGTGATATAATTCAGCAGGTCTTCCAGCACGATAGGAAACATGTCTTCGCGCTCAAATTGCCTTACATGTATCCCAAGTTGCCGCCACGTTTCAAGGTACCCCGTTAGCTTATCAAATCTCAGTACGCTTGCGTCGCGCTTTTCGAAGTTCCGCACATAATAGAATTGCCCGACTGGAACAATGTTAAGACGGCCTTCCACGAATAGCGCGACATCCCCAAATTGCGCGTAAGCCTCTGGCAATTTCCAAGTTAAATCGTCGATTGATCCTGCGATATCGTTGAGCGTTTTGTACTCAACACCAAGACACACAACCTTTCCCTGGTAAATGCCTTCTATCTTGTAATCGCATCTATCCAGATTGTCAATTACTACTTCTGCTCCCTTTTTCATACAGTGGCTTGCTACCTGCCAAATCCTCGGACGCTGCTTTGTAAGTTTTATTATCTCTTCATTGCTATACTCAGAAATCAGCTTGCCTTTGATTATTGCCGTAGGAACTTTCTTGTTTTGAATTAATGCAGATTGTTCCCGGGTGTCGCAGGTAATCAAAAGTTCGCTAAATTTCTGTTCAAGGTCTGCCATGTGATTACATCCGGCGGTTAATCTTCGCGCTGATATAACGTATCGTGTAATCTCGCTCGAATCTGAATTTTTCTCCACATCCGGAGCACGTTGTACCAGTTTCTTCCCGTGAATCATCCTCGTTTTCTTCACCGCAGTACGGACAAATCAATTTTGCAGTCAAGAATGTATCAATTTCGTCTTCCATGTAATTGCCTCAATCATAACCGATTAGCTCTTTTTCAATCAAAACGTCTATTATATGTCTGTCAAATGTAAGATTTTCAATCCACTGCCCCTTTATCGAGTCAATGCAAGTGCAGACATATTCTGTCTTAAGCCCGATTTTCTTTTCTACCTGCAGAGTAACATCGATTGTGTGCTGTACTTTCATTGAAATTGCGGGGACTTCCCCGACCACCTTATCTCCACGGTATAGATCTTTCATCTGGCCAGTCACGATAAAGAGCCCGTTGTTTTCCTCTGCCCAGCCTATGCCGCCCTCGATGAAAGCGCGTTCTATGTCGTTCATTGCTCCCCACTCTTCCGGCATTGGGTTATCTCTGTCGGGGTGCAGCATTCTCCAATATTCTAGGCCCATCTGGTTTCGGAGTATCGGAGTCGCGCCGTCATAAACAAGAACATCGAAATCACTTCTTTCAAGAATATTATTTATAAGGTTGTCTTTCAGGTTAAGGAAGCTCTTGAGGTAATCCGGCGCATTCTTAAGTACAATTCTCATGTCTCTTGATGTGATTTTACCAACCTTTGTAATGTCGGTTTTCGGTTCTTCTTTCCTGAGCATTACATTGACAATTTCAAATCTATCTGCAGCGTCAGGAAAAAGAAGCTTTACGGTCTTCTCGGTTTTGTTCTCGAAATCAAGAACAACTGCTTTAAGTCCTAGATCATTTACCAGCTTGCATACACCGTATGATTTCCCAGTACCAGTTGTTCCAGAAATAGAAATTGAGTTCGTGAGCTTCATTCTTTCCCCCTAAAAACATTTATTTTGGGGTGTTTAGATAACCCCATCAACGAACTTGTATTTTCCGTCAGGGCTCTTTTCAAGAACACCATCCAGAACAAGTGCTTCAAGATACTTTGTCTTGTTCTTCATGACTGTGTACTGAGCTTTGATGCTCTCTGATCCAATCGACTTTGCATAGTCGTTTGTTACTTTTATCGTGTTGGGCAGTGAGAATGATTCACTCCCGAATGGCGTAAGTGCCTCGATGTACCCGGCTTTGATATCATCCTCGTTTATTGGCACTTCTTCTTCTTTCGGAGCTGGTGCCTTAGTCTCTGGAATTGTCGCCTTGCTTCCTCCGATCCCTGCCACTGTCCACACATCGAACGAAATTATCTTTGGCTGTTTTACAAGCTTCCCATTCACATTGACCATTACAGTGTCGGTTTTGCTTGCAAAACTCTTGTGCTCAACCGCGAAACTCACAACCTGCCCGCGAATATCCGGATCAAACTTAACATCCATCGTTTCAACATCGAGGTCTATCATTACTCCCGCGTTCATGAGCGATTCGAAGAACCGGTATGCATTGCTCCCGAATTTCGGGGATGGCTCGCCTTCGTAATCAACCCATTCCTTATACTTCAGTGGGATTTTCAGGACTGGTTCTTCTTCGGTTGCAATTACAAGGCCAACATCATCGGTGAAGTCGTTTTCTTCAAGGTAGTAATCTGTAACCCTCTCGGTGTAGCTCTCGTCTCGTTTAAACTTTCTGCCAGGTTCAAGTCTGATCTTTGCCATTTAGTTTTCCCCCTTAATCGCTGCAATTGTCATCTTCACACGTTCAATTAGTGATTCGAAGTCATTCTCCATGATTTCGAATTCATCATCACCCGTTGTTATGCTTCTCTCAATCGTGAATTTACAGTTTGGTTTAAGCTGCCCCTTGCTGTCAACCTCTGCACCAACGCTGGTTGTAATCTTTACGGGCTGTGCAATTTCGGTGACAACTTTTGATACCGGTATGTCATCTTCTTCTTCTTCGTTTTCGTCGTCATCCATTTCAAAGAGATCGCGGAGGCTGGACATTCCATCTTCGTCTTCGCATTCTTCTTCCTCGTCTTCCATGTCCCCGTCTAAAAATGCTTCAAGGTCGGACATTCCGTTATCAAGTTCTTCGTCTTCGAGTTCTTCATTTGTCATTTCGTTTGTCATGTCTTCTGCTGCCATTACAATTTCTCCATGATAGTTTCTATGAAATTAAGGTGGTCTTCGCAATCGTCGTATATTCTTTTAAACGTGTTCGCTTCTTCAATGTTTCCACGGCAACATGCGTTAATAAAGTTCATCAACGCATTTTTACCTTTTTTCTCGAGTGATTCGCTTGCTTCTTCCAATGCTTCACGGTTAAGATCATAAAACACTGGAAACAATAGCTTTTTTTCTTCCATCAGTTCCATATTCAACCCCTGAAATTTTATGTTTGCTCAGTCAGACAAACGTCCGAAACTTCGCAACCAAGATTATGCATGTGCATGTATAAATAGCTTCCGCACACTCTAAAATTATATATTTAATTTCTATTTTAATAAGTTTT
>Ga0172377_10005829_pt1 | contig 12667 bp, 7 predicted proteins | sample Pumphouse3metaG_FD_119749 | JGI IMG/M metagenome (GOLD analysis project Ga0172377, IMG submission 119749) | Leachate microbial communities from a municipal landfill in Southern Ontario, Canada - Pumphouse #3 metaG | ecosystem: Engineered > Solid waste > Landfill > Unclassified | place: Canada... | reverse complement strand
CGGTCAATTCGATCGGCGTCGGATCCGGTGAAATCTGGATCATGATATCACCTTTATTAACCTCATCGCCCACTTCGACAAATCGCTCCACGACAATACCGGCGATTTTCGATTTTACCTGAATTTCATTTTCGGGTGTAATGGTTCCTATAGCGAGCGCTTCATCAACGATCGTCGCAATAGTTGGCTGAAGTGTCTTATACTCCTTGCCATTGTCAGTTTTTCTCCGACTGAACAGTTGCCTGGTGGCAAAACCCAGCACAATCAATATTACAATGATCCCGATAATTTTAATCTTCTTCATGTCTATCCTCATTTTGTTTGAAATCGAATTTTAGATGCGTTTCCTGCTATAAAGTTGTCACTTAATTGAGATAAAAACGAATTTTTTCGGCTGATGCCTGATCAGCGTGTCTGTTGTCACACCTACCGATTAGATGAAACTTATTAATGATCAACAATTTATCGCCAACGAGTTGGATTTAGTATAAAATTTTTAAAACGGAATCCTTAAAAGATTTTTCCTCTTATATTAAATGTTCTATATTTCAGGCAAACATGAAACTGATGCAATGAAAGGTAACCGGCTATGAAAAAAGGCGACAGGTGGATTTTGGTTGTTACGGTTTTGTCTGCTTGTTGTATGCTGATAGCTCAAAATCCGCTTATCATGGATCAATTTACTGCCGATCCGTCAGCCCGGGTGTTTGGAGGAAGAGTATATGTTTATCCATCTCATGACCTCGACTGCGGCACTAACTGGTTTTGTATGCAAGACTATCACGTCTTTTCATCCGCTGATATGGTTAATTGGATCGATCATGGCGTGATCATAAGACAGGAAGAAGTAGCCTGGGTGGACGCCAACACGAACAGTTTGTGGGCACCGGATTGCTATGAAAAGGATGGAAAATACTATTTCTATTTTCCGGCAATTGCCGATACAAATACGGGCATTAAAGGGATGGCCATTGGCGTGGCAATTTCCGATAAACCGTATGGACCATTTACGCCTCAATCCAGACCGATTGAAGGCGTTTCCGGCATTGATCCCAATGTTTTTATCGATAAAAATGGACAGGCGTATTTATACTGGGCGAGGATGAGCGGTCTGTATGGCGTCAAACTGAAAGACAATATGCTGGAGCTGGCCGGTAAGCCACAGCCGATTGAATCTTTGCCACAAGGCATGAAGGAAGGGCCTTTTATGTTTGAGCGAAAAGGTATTTACTATTTCACTTTTCCGCATGTAATCGATACGACTGAGGCTCTGGTTTATGCTATGGGAAGTGATCCACTCGGTCCTTTCGAATATAAAGGCATTTTCATGGACGAATCGCCCACATTTTGCTGGACAAATCATCATTCTATTATCGAGTACGAAGGTCAATGGTACCTGTTTTACCATCATAACGATTTATCCCCGCAATTCGATAAAAATCGTTCCGTACGCGTGGACAGTTTGTTCTTCAATGAGGATGATACGATCCGAAAAGTGAAGCCAACATTACGGGGCGTTGGCGCCGTTCAGGCTACCGATAAAATTGAGCTTGATCGATACAGCGCCATAAGTCAGGAAGGCGTGTCCATTGAATTTTTAGACAATGCCGATAGATTTGCCGGTTGGAAAAGCATCCTGACAGAAGAAAATGCCTGGATCAGGTTCAATAGCGTAAATTTCAAGGAAGAAAATTTAAAGCGCATAAAAATCAAAGCTTTATCAGACACAGGCGGGACAGTCGCAATTCAAATTGGCGATGGTGACAAATATAAGATTTGGAAGCTGAAAATCCCGATAAGCAAGGATTGGAAAATTATCAGCGCCAATATTAAAAACTTGTTAGTTGGTATTCAAAATATAGAGATTTCTCTGAGGGATTCTGGCAGGGTGGAAATAGATTGGATTCAGTTCGAGTAATCGCCATCGGCGTTGAGATGAATATTTATTTTTCAAAATTGAGGTGAAGAAATGAAAAAAAGAGTCATAATCGCTGAGCTTGGAATTTTAATTGGACTTTTTCTTTTTAAATCTTGCGCGGCTAAAATGGACCGCCAGGCGCTTGTCGATTTGATGGAAAATTACATAGCGGCGGTTGTCGAACACGATCCTTCCGCGATGCCGCTGGCGGAAAATGTCAAACTGGTAGAAAATACAAAGGTAACTCCCATCGGGCAGGGAATTTGGAAAACGGCGACCAGCGGCTTTACTGATTTTAAAATATTCGTCGCCGATCCTGTCGACGGTCAAGTGGGAGTTATCGGCGTTATTGGTGTCAACAATGAGCCTACCATAATCGGCGCCCGCCTGAAAGTTGAAAAAGGTAAAATAATCGAGATTGATCATCTGATAATTCCAAAATATAGTGATTCACTGCACTCAAACATGGCGAAAGTCAGAGAGGGTTTGATTACGCCGATTGAGCCGACCGAACGCATCTCCCGTAAGGAAATGGTGAAAATCGCTAATTCATATTACGAGGCAATCGTAAACGATAATGGCGATTTGTGTCCCTTTGCCGATGAGAGTCAGCGGCGCGAAAACGGCGGGGTATCAGCCGGCGCAAAAACTCCCGAGGAAGCCTATGACGATGATTTTTCGGTATTTCGCGCAATGAAATGTGGCGAACAGCTAAGCACGGGTGTCATGAGTTACATTACCGATATTAACCGCCGCCGTTTCATCGCGGTTGATGAAAAAATGGGACTCGTGTTCGCTTTTTCGATTTTCGTGCATGACGGTGAACCGAAAGTCATGAGAATTACGGGCGTCCCCGGGATAACGGAAAGAGAAAATAATTGGGGCCCTTTCGATTTGCCTGCGGCTCATATCTTTAAAATAAGAAGTGGTAAGGTTTACGAAATAGAAGCTATCGGCTATATGGCGGAACACGGCATCAAAAACGGCTGGGAATGATAAGGCATTCGATACAGTCATCAAGTTTTCACTAATGCTATGCTAACAAGAAGCACTTTTGTGAGATTATTAAACACACATATCTTTTATGAATGGAGGAAGTAGTTTTGTGCAAAAGAAATTTTATCGCAATTTCTCTTTTATTTTTGTTCATTAACCTATCTGCTGAGGACGGCCACAGTCTCTGGCTTCGTAGTAAAAGTACAGGCTCGGTAAACGTCGTATGCTCTGAGAATTCGCCGACTATAAACATAGCAAAGCAGGAATTAAAGCAGGCCTGGCGAGGCAAAACAGGCGCAACTATCGCTCTTACCATCAAATCTGATAAACTAATCAAAGATGACGGATTTAAACTCAGTTTCAATACAATTCAAGCCAACACAGATCTAGGAATTTTATACGGCGTATATGAGCTGTTGCGTCGTCAGCAAACCGGCGAACCGATCCGGGATGAGATTATAAATCCATCATACGAACGACGTTTATTAAACCACTGGGATAATCTGACCGAGACCATTGAGCGGGGATATGCCGGAGGTTCCATTTTTTGGCGCAATGGAAAGGATTCATTAGTTGTCACTGAGGAAGATAAAACTCTGTGGCGGGAATATGCGCGCGCCAACGCTTCAATCGGAATAAATGGCACAGTCATTAATAATGTCAATGCTTCGCCAATGGTATTAACGTCTGATTATCTCAACAGAGTAAAGGCTATTGCCGAAGTGCTCCGCCCTTATGGCGTCAAAACCTACCTTTCAGTCAATTTTTCTTCACCGGCAATTATAGGAGGATTGAGCACATCCGATCCATTGAATGCAAAGGTTATTAAATGGTGGCGCGACAAGGTCAACGAGATCTACAAGATTATTCCGGATTTCGGTGGTTTTCTGGTAAAAGCCAACAGTGAAGGTCAACCCGGCCCTCAGGATTTTGGCAGAACACATGCCGACGGCGCCAATATGTTGGCGGATGCCCTCAAACCATTTGGTGGAATCGTCATGTGGCGCGCGTTCGTTTATTCGGCCACCAGTGATGATCGCGCTAAACAGGCTTATGAAGAATTCATGCCATTCGAAGGGCAATTCCGCGACAACGTCATTATTCAGATAAAAAACGGGCCGGTCGATTTTCAGCCGCGCGAACCTTTCAGTCCATTATTTGGCGCCATGGAAAAAACGGCTGTTATGCCTGAATTGCAGATCACTCAGGAATATCTCGGGCATGCCATTCACCTGGTATTTTTAGCGCCGCTATGGCAGGAATTCCTGCAAAGCGATACTTACCAGAAAGGCGCCGGCAGTACCGTCGCCCGTTGTACTGATGGGACTCTATTCCCGAAAAGACTGACTGCGATTGCAGGTGTATCCAACATTGGCCTGGATGTAAACTGGTGCGGGCATCACTTTGCTCAGGCAAACTGGTATGCGTTTGGTCGTCTGGCATGGAATAACAACCTGAGCAGTGAGACGATTGCGGACGAATGGCTTAAACTTACTTTTTATAATTACAATTCGGATCAGTCGGAACCGATTGCCTTTTCAGACGACTGGGAAGAAAATTTTCTGAATCCGGTCAAACAGATAATGCTGGAGAGCCGCGAAGTTGCGGTAAACTATATGATGCCGTTGGGATTGCATCATATTTTTGCCGCTGACCATCACTACGGTCCGGGACCGTGGTGGGCGCCGGCGGGCGTAAGACGCGATTGGACACCGCCTTATTATCATCAAGCCGATACCAACGGCATCGGATTCGACCGAACCGATAAAGGCAGTGATGCTGTTAGTCAGTATCACGAGCCGCTCCGGTCGCAATTCAACGATCTGAAAACTTGTCCGGAAGAATATTTACTGTGGTTTCACCATCTGCCCTGGAATTACACAGTGAAAAGCGGGCGAACGCTCTGGGATGAAATGTGCTATCGTTACGATTCGGGATTGCAGGCAGTGCGTGAATTCCAAAAGACATGGGATAGAGTAGAGCTTTATGTCGATCCGGATCGATTTACGCACGTCCAAAGCAAACTCCGCCGTCAGTGTCGGAATGCCCAGGTCTGGAAAGACGCCTGCTTGCTTTATTTTCAGCAATTCAGCCGAAAGCCGATTCCCTATGAAATCGACCGTCCGGTTTATGACCTGAAGGATTTGATAGAAATGGATATGTTATCGCAATAAATGAGTAATTTTTTGTTGACAGTTCTAAGTATTCTCAATAATACAATTCGGCGCAAAAGCCTTGATCAAGGCGGGTAAGATTCAATCCGGCTTACCGCAATCGATGCACCCTTTTTAAATTTCTTATCAGTGTGTAAGAAAAGACTTATGAGTAAAACGTTTTACCTAATAAATGGCACCAATTTGTTCTTATCAGTTTTAGATTATCTCGATAATAAATATAAAAATTTTAAGAATTGTAAAAATAATTGTTGACACTTATATTTTAGTAAAATAAATTAAACCGTTATTACACATAAAGAGGAATATAGATGTCGCCAACGATCAAAGATATAGCAAAGAAAGCAGGAGTTTCGATTGCAACTGTTTCCATCGTATTGAATGGAAAAGCGAAAGTGTCGGCTACTACCAAAGAGAAGGTCGAAGCCGTGATCAAGGAGATGGATTACCATCCTTTGCATTCGGCGCGAAGATTGGCGACTCAAACTACCGGCAATATTGGCTACATTATTTGGGATGGTTACTTTTCCGAGGCTGAAATGTTTTACAGCCAGGTGTTTTGGGGAGTGGAATATGCGGCCCGGAATAATGATTATTACGTTCTCGTAACAACGGTCAAAGAAAAATTCAATCCTAAAGAGGATCTGCCTCGTTTTTTAAGATCCAGAGTAGTTGACGGAATTGTTATTATGGGTAAAATGCCGACATCGTTATTGGATTATTTGGAATATCTCAAAATTCCATTTGTACTGGTTGATTTCGAGGTCCAGCGCAAGGCTTATAATAGTATTCAGTTTGATAATTATAACGGCACCTACGGAGCGATTGAATATTTACTTCAGCAGGGGCGTAAAAATATTGCTTATGTCGGCGGTTTAATCAATCACCCTTCAATAAGAAAGCGTTATAATGGTTATCGGGATGCGTTAGAAGCTCATAACATACCTGCTGAAATTATTCAAAAATTCAGCTATTGTGTGGATGTCGAAAACACCAGCGAAATCGGGACGGAAGGAGCCGTACAATTATTAAAAAAACATCCTGAAATCGATGCCATTTTCGGTTGTACAGATCATATTGCGCTTGGAGTGATCGAAGGGATTCAAAAACTCGGTCGCTCAGTACCAAAGGATGTGGCAGTCATCGGTTTTGATGATATCCCGATTTCATCTTATAATAAACCAAAATTAACGACTCTGCGGGTCCCAAAGATGTCAGTTGGCAAAGAGGCTTTCAATTTGCTATTGGATGTGATGAAAAAGCCTGATATGAAGTCTCATACCCGCATTTTGCCGGTAGAGTTGATAATACGCGGAAGTAGTCAATGCAATTAGGAAAGATAAATAAGGAATAACTAGGTGAAATCCCCAACAATAAGAGAAATCGCCCGGATAGCGGAATGCTCGCTGTCAACGGTTTCTAAGGCGATTAACGGTCGGGCGGATATAAGTGAGTCCACCCGTCGGCGGATCCTGAAGATCGTCGGCGATAACAACTATACCCCAAGTGCCCTTGGCAAAGGATTAAAAAATCAAAGAACCGAGAACATCGGAGTGATTTTTTCAAAAGAGGATCGCCCGCTATCGCTAAACCCGTTTTATTCCAGAATCCTCGAGGGCATAGAAGCCGAATTAGCTATAAATAAATATAATCTGGTGCTCTGCCTGACTGTCGATAAAAAGACCAATAATTATCCGAAAATGATTCGGGAAAGAAATGTTGACGGAGTGATTCTGATCAGTGTCCAAAAAGAAGCCTTTGTAAACCAATTAATGGACGATCGTATTCCGTTGGTGCTAGTTGATCCGAATTCGAATTATCACAATGCTACGCAGGTCGTTATTGACAATGAGGACGGAGCTTTCCAGGCTACCCAGTATTTGATTCTAAAGGGGCACAAAAAAATAGCGTTTATATCGCCGCATCTCGATCGCGACAGTTTTCGCCTGAGATACGCTGGCTTCAATAAAGCGATGACCCATTATCATTTATCAATCGATGAGAATTATGTTCAGATCGAAGGTCTTGAGCACGGATATGATCAGGTCAGGCGTTTGCTACAGTTGAAGGAGCGACCAACGGCTATGTTTATTGCAAATGATTTAAATGTGATGTATGCCTATCAGGCGATCCGGGATTTGCACCTAAAAATACCTGAGGATATCAGTATCGTTGGATTTGATGATATCGCCTGGTCGAAAATTGCTTCACCGCAATTAACGACAATGCGCGTTTATAAAGAGGAAATGGGTTCGATCGCGGTGCGCAATCTGCTTAATATTATTAGTAATGACAAAGCATCAGCGATCACTACGATTTTACCGGTGAAATTAATCGAACGTAATTCAGTCAAGGATTTAAATGAATGATAGCGATAAAAGCTTGGTGGACAGTTATTAATAAAAAAAGGAGAGAGAAATGAAGAAATTGTTCATGCTTTTCTGTTTGTGTGTTGTTTTGCTTGGTGGGAATCTGTTCTCACAGGTGATTTTTGATTTTGAGGAGGATCATGGCGGATTCACTACGAAGTACGATTTGGTTACTTCACTTGTGAAAGCCGACGATCCTTCGGGTCTGAGTTCCGGTGCTCTGGCGGCTACATTTGCTTTGAATGCCACGGTTGATAAAAAAAGCAATATTTATAAGGGGAATATTGAGCCGGGAAATGCCCCGATTATCACATTCTATGTGTGGTTGCCGTCTGATTTACCGGATTCGGTATATTTCAAGTATTTTGTCCAGGATAACAACTGGACCTATGCCGATGTCAAGTGGTATGCCAGTGCGATTCCTAAGGAGGTCTGGTATCCTTTGCTATTTAATCTCGAACAGGCAAATGTAAAAACCAGTTCCTTTGATGTTGCTGAAGGTCCCCTGGGCGCAGTCGGTTTGCAGGTTTACACTGGCTATGAAACAGATGCCGATACGACTTGGGCAGGTACTATTTACATCGATAATGTTACCCTGATTGGCGCCTATCCAACGGTAATTTCTGATTTTGAAACCGACATTGATAGTTATGAGTTGCATGCAACGAATGACTTAGTTACGGCGGTCGAGCATGCAACTGATCCGGCCGGCGCAAGTAGTGGCGCACTGGCACTTACCATAGATGCTGACGCAACGACAAAAATGAAAGGGAATGCTTTCCAATATTGTAATGTCAATGCATTGGAAGCCTCGGTAATGACGATGAATGTCTGGTGTCCTACAGAAGTGCCTGATGGAATTTATTTTAAATTCTATGTGAAAGATAACAACTAGACGACCGCGTATACAACATATCCCTATTATGCCAGCGCTGTTCCGAAAGAAGTGTGGTTTCCATTGCAACTTGATTTGGAAGCGGCACATTTACATAGTAGCAGTTTTGATGTGGCGGAAGGCGATCTTAGGACAATTGGAATCGAGGTGCAATCGTATAATGTAACTGGGGACGATACGTTATACACTGGATTGATTTATGTTGATGACGTGAAATTGTTGGGCACTTATGTCCCGCCAGAAATACCCAAATATGTCGTTGCCACATTTGAGAAAGAGGCGGCTGGCACTCAGGGCTTCACGAAGTCAACAAGTGCCGGATTTGAAGCCGGTGTCAGCGCTGAACGGATTGCCGACCCGACTGAGGTATCGGATGGCGTACTAAGTTTTGGTCTGGATTTCAGTAAGAGTACCAAGGGTTATGTGGGACATTCGAATTTGAATGTATTCTGGTCTGATACCGGAGCGGTGGTTGACACGGGCGCTACCGCGATCTCGATCGATGTTTGGGTGCCAACGGATTTACCGGCATCCGGCGCGACTTTACAGCTGGTAGTTCGAGATAACGCCCAATACACCTGGAACCAAACCAGTTTCACAATCAGTGATTCGACGATTGTGCCCGGTCAATGGAACACGGTAACTCTGGAACTTTTACCGTTTATTGAAGCCGGTACATATGGTCCGCTGGATGGAAATACATTGTTCGGGGTACAGTTAGGGCACTCAAGTGACAATTCCTGGACTGGAAACATTTACCTCGATAATGTTACCCTGATTGGAATCGAAGAACCAGAGGGGACGTTGCAATCGCCGATAACTATCGGTTCGGTTGAAACATACGCAGAGGTTGGTGTTCCATATGATTTTATTCATTTAGCCTGGGTTGATAATACGATTGGCTCGGAGACCTACCAAGTCTTCATGAGTGAAGCGGAGATTACGGATGTTGATGCCACCGGCGTTATTCGGATCGCCGATCAGATTCCGCATGGAACCGAAGCCTGGAATTACCGTCCGTACAGCCGGACTGCCGAGGAAAAGACCTATTATTTAGCTGTCATCAGTATGGGCGCCGACGGCACTATTACCGAACTGACTGACGAATGTAAAGTTGGTCCCATAACAATCACGACTTCTGAAACGGCCAAGGCATTATATGATCCGTCATTTGGCGCTACATTCACTCTGGATGGCCAGGATACTGAATTTACAACTCTGCATAAAACCTATGCTATCCAGCCGTATACCGCCGGTGGAACCAAATCGGCGGGATGGACGCAAGCCTCGACTGACATGAACTTTTCGGCGACATTTGTAGTTGATGATGACTATCTGTACATCTCAGCCGATGTGACTGACGATGACCTGAATGCTTCCGGAGATGAACCTATAGTCGGAGGACAAGCCTGGATGGGCGACGCCCTTGAATTTTACTTGGGTGTCTATGACATGAATTTGCTAACCCAATATCATGGCTACCGCGATGTAATGGCGGAAGGCACTGGCGATTACCGGATTAGTTTCTGCGCCTGGGGCGAAGTCCAGAGTGCGACTACAGTCCATAATTTCCCGGGTCTTGAAAGTACCCATTATCAGAAATTCACAGGTGATGGCTATATCATTGAAGCCCGAATTGCGCTTGATTCGCTTGCACAAGGTGGAGATATTGTGATTGCCGATGGCGTCAGATTGCCGTTGCGAATTGACGGATGCGATCTGGATCCGCAGGATAGTGATGAATCACGCTCATTAATAGTACAATGGGGACACACCAGTAATTCGGAAGATTGGTTAAGACCGAGTTGTTGGGCGTCTCTGGAAGTATTGGTTGACTCGTCGTTGTTGGGCATTGCCGATGCGAAGAATCCGGGTCAATTCCAATTGTATAATAATTATCCTAATCCTTTTAACCCAACTACCGCATTGAAATTCGACTTGCCGAAAACGACCCATGTCAAGATGATTATCTATGACATTCTCGGCCATGAAGTCAGAACTCTTGTAAATGAAAAGAGAAATGCCGGTACATATATCGTCAATTGGGATGGCCGTAATAATTATGGCATTCCCGTTACCAGTGGTTTCTACTTCTGCCGTTTCGTTACCGCAGAGTACAGCCGTACCCAAAAAATGATGATGATTAAGTAAGTACGGTTTTTGATGGGGTGGCTGTTTATTGCACAGCCACCCCAATTATTCTTCATTTAATGATCTTTGAACAACATCGGAGTCCTGCCTGGAAAAAGGATTCTAACGGAGGTGCCATGACCAGAAAATACCTATTATACCTGAGTTGTCTATTGCTGGTGACAATCGTTCCGGTGTACTCCGGGATAACAGGGAAAATAGCTGGTCGAATTACAGACACAAATACTGCTGAACCGCTCATTGGTGCCAATATAATGATCTGCGAAAAAGTGGTTGACGACAGAATCGTAGAATTATCACCAGCCGAACAGCAAGGCACAGCTTCCGATTTGAACGGTGAATACTTCATTGTCAGAGTAAATCCGGGAATTTATTCCCTGCGGATCAGCTATATTGGTTATCAGACGGTTATGTTGAGAGATGTCAGGGTTTCGGCTGATTTAACGACCCGGATTGATTGTAAATTATCATCCACAATTATCGAAGCTAATGAAGCCGTAATTGTGACCGGCGAGCGCAAAGAAATCCAGAAAGATCTGACCTCCTCAGAAGTCAGCATAAGCGCCGATCGAATCGAAGAGATGCCGGTTCGGTCTGTCAGTGAATTAATATCATTACAGGCTGGTGTGACCAAAGATTCGGATGGTGAATTGCATATCAGGGGAGGGCGTTCGAGTGAAATCGCCTATATGGTGGACGGTGTTCGGGTGGTTGATCCATTGAACCGCAGTTCGGGGATCAGTATCGACGATCAATCGATCAGCGAACTTAAAACCATCACCGGAACTTTTAATGCCGAATATGGTCAGGCTTTATCGGGTGTTGTGAATATCGTAACCAAGCAGGGAAGTGATAGATTTAAACTGAATCTGATAGCCTATATGGGAGATTACTATAGCGCCGATAAAGATATCTATTTCGTGAAAGATAATCCTTTTCTCACAGTATCATCGGCGCGCTATGGCACCGGTTATGACAATAACTTCGCGGCTGGGGGTGAAAAATCCAAAAAAGATTGCTACCTGGATAGTTATAATCCATTTTATGCCAGGGATTTGCAGGTAAACGTTTCCGGTCCGATACCGCTGACAAACAAAAGAATGACCTATTACGTTTCAGGACGTTATAATCATAATCCCGGATATATTTACGGTGCGCGCTATTTCATGCCGTGGGGCTTTCAGTCACCAATCTCCGATTCATTAAGTTATTTCGAAAAAGCTGACAGCGCCCTGGTACCTATGAGAGAGTACAAGGGCTACTCTACCAATGCAAAATTATTTTTCCGACTCTCCAGCGCTATTAACCTCAGTTATGGTTTGTATTATAATCACGACTCCGGCGATTATGGTTACACTCATATCTATAAATACCTGCCCGATGCTAAAAGACAGTATCTAACCGACGCTTATACTCAAATATTCCAACTGACTCATACATTATCGCCCAGTACATTTTACGAATTCAAAATCAGTTTATACGATAAAAATCACGCCCATTATCTGTACAAAGATCCTGAAGATTATCGCTATATGCCGATCGAATCCAGTGATTTCGAACTTTATGTTTTTGGTCCTGCAATGGCAAATAATCTTACGATGTGGAAAAATTCATATGATTTTTCATACTGGGGCAATCCGGTGGATTATACCGAAACGCAGGTCCATTCACAGTCATGTAAATGGGACATGACCAGTCAGATAACCAAGCGTCATTTGGCCAAATTGGGCTTTGAAGTCATTCAATATGACTTGCTTTATGACAACTATGATATTCAATTCTCAAAAAATGACTACCGACCCTATGTGCCGGATGACAGTTCGCCTTTTCACACTAATTATGAAGCGAAGCCGTTTGAACTGGCCAGCTATATTCAGGACAAAATCGAATTTGAAGAGTTGATCATCAATCTCGGCGTTCGTCTGGATTACTTTGACGCGAACGGGCGTATTCTGGCCGATCCGGCCGATCCTCAGATCTTTGATCCTTTTAAAATGGAACACATTTATTCTAATTATGATGAAAGTATTTCGGAAGATGATCTGGTCGAATATACGGTTGAAGAACGCGAAAAATTCTGGTATAAAGACACTGCTCCTACTTATCAAATAAGCCCGCGTTTTGGTCTTTCTTTTCCAATTTCCGATCGCGGAGTAATTCACTT
>Ga0172377_10005827_pt1 | contig 12669 bp, 12 predicted proteins | sample Pumphouse3metaG_FD_119749 | JGI IMG/M metagenome (GOLD analysis project Ga0172377, IMG submission 119749) | Leachate microbial communities from a municipal landfill in Southern Ontario, Canada - Pumphouse #3 metaG | ecosystem: Engineered > Solid waste > Landfill > Unclassified | place: Canada... | reverse complement strand
AGTGACGCTGCGTTTCAAGCTGCAAGCCATACAAGGCGAATTCGCAGTGGTTTTGGACCAGTACAGAAAATACCAACGCAGCCGGCTGCAAAACCAGGACGGCACATTAGAAAGCCTGGACATGGAGCTTTGCGCCGAACTGCAAATACCTAAATAATTGCCTTCGTGTGCCTTAGTGTCCTCCCCCTCCCCCCATTCTCAGGGTTGCGGCTATGGCTCTGGCGCGGTCATAGAGGTCTTTTTCGGCGTTTGCCAATACTGTAGGCAGCGGGGCCAGGTCGCTCAAGGTGGCGTATATGGCCTGGAATTTTTGGCGCAGCAGCGCTTGGTCGCCTTTCACGGCTCCGGAGAGCAGGATGCAGGGCAGGCCCTGTTCGGCGGCCAGGTCGGCCAGCACGGCAGGCAGCTTGCCATGCAGGGTCTGCTCGTCGGTATGGCCTTCCCCGGTTATGATTAGGCTGGCGCCGGCCAGATGCCGGCGCAGCTCCAGCATTTCGGCGAGCAGTTGCGCGCCGGAGCGGGTTTCGGCCTTCAGCAGGGCACGCAGAGCCAGACCCAGGCCGCCGGCGGCCCCGTCCCCGGGCTGGACGGCATCGCTGATGAGGCCGGCTTTTTGCAGGACCGCGGCCCAGTTTTGCAGGCCCGCTTCGAGCTTGGGCAGCATTTCCTCGTCGGCTCCTTTTTGTCTGGCGAACATGGCCACTGCGCCTCGAGGGCCGCAGAGCGGGTTATTGACATCGCTGGCCACGCTTACTTTGACTCCCTTCCAGTCTTCTTGCATGGCCTCGGTTTCGATTGTTGCCAGCGCGTGCAGGCCTTTGGCTCCAGGCGGCAGTTCCCGGCCCTGCCTGTCCAACAGTTTGCAGCCCAATGCCTGCGCCATGCCGGCGCCGCCGTCCACTGTGGCGCTGCCGCCTATGCCCAGGATTATCTCTTTGAGGCCTAGTTTTTTGGCCGCCAAGAGCAGTTCACCAGTGCCGTAGCTGCTGGCCAACATGGGGTTGAGTTCATGCGTCTCGAGCAGTTCAATGCCGCTGGCCGAGGCCATGTCCAGCATGGCCAGGCCTTGTTGGGCATTGTAGGCGAAGCGCGCCTGGAGCCTGCGGCCCAAGGGGTTCTGCACAGTGGCCTGGCGCGGCTCTCCCCAGCCGGCGGCGAGCAGAGCCTCGGCGCTGCCCTCGCCGCCGTCGGCCATAGGCAGGCTAAGCAGCTCGGCCTCGGGCAGCTCGGCTTTGAAGGCGGCTTGCAGCACCTCGCAGATTCTTGGGCTGCGCATGGTGCCCTTGTAGGAGTCTGGCGCAAAAATAATTTTCATGGGGAATTGGATACGAAGGGGGGAGGACACTAAGACACACGAAGACACACGAAGTCAGGTTTTGAGGCTATTGCAGATTTCGCTTATTTGTTTTATTCCCTGCTGTTCCAGCCATTCATTCATTTCGCGGGGAATGTCGATTAGGCATTGCGGGTTGGCGAAGATTGCGGTACCCACGGCGACCGCATCGGCTCCGGCCACGATGAATTCCAGTGCGTCTCTGGCATTGCTAATGCCGCCCATTCCTATGATTGGCGCCTTGATTGCCTTGCGCGCCTCATACACCATGCGCAGCGCTATGGGTTTGAGCCCTGGTCCGCTGTAGCCGCCGCTGACATTTGCCAGCAGGGGGCGCCGGCTTTCCAGGTCTATGGCCATGCCTGGCATGGTATTGATGAGCGAGACCATATCGCTGCCGGCCTCAACCACGCATTTGGCGAAGTCGCCGATGCTGCTCACATTTGGGCTGAGCTTGGTAATCAGCGGCAGGCTGCTAACCTGGCGCACGGCGGAGACCACCTTGGCGGCCAGTCTCAGATCGGTGCCGAAGGCGATGCCGCCCTCTTTGATATTCGGGCAGGATATATTGATCTCAAGGGCGGCGATTCCCCGCTGTTCGGCCTCGAGGCCGGCGGCCACCTCGGCATACTGCTCGATGCTGCGCCCCCAGATATTGACGATCACCGGACAGGGCAGAGTGCGCAGAAAAGGCAGATACTGCGGATCGGCGATGAATTTTTGCAGACCCGGGTTCTGCAGCCCTATGGCGTTGAGCATGCCGCCGTAGACCTCTGCGGTTCTCGGCGTCGGGTTGCCGTCGGAGGGAAAGGGCGAGACGCCTTTGACCGTGATGGCGCCGAGCTGCTCGAAAGGGAGCAGGTCCAGATATTCGCTGCCGTAACCAAAGGCGCCGGAGGCGGTGATAAGCGGATTGCGCAGCCGTAAACCGGCTAGGTTGACGCTGAGATCAGCCATATGAAAAAGTCCTGTTTTTTTAGGGGACACTAAGACACATTAAGACACACGAAGTAGCCCGGTCCGGGCGGTATATTATAATCTAAGGCGGCATTTTCGCTTTGCTTATTTATTTTTGGTGTCCATATGATTTTTGTGTTGACGGCAATGTCAGTTTGCGCCCTGGTTTTTTTTATGCTGGCGCGTTACCGTCTTTGGCAGGGCGAGCGCGGTCTGCGGTTGGCGGGCTATCTGGAGCCGCGGCGCAGCCGTTTCAGCCTCTGGCTGCCGCTTGTTTATCTGACCCTGGCATTGCTGCTAATGCTTTTTGCTTTTGTGAGGCTGTCAGCGGGCGTTGAGGCTCCGGCGCAAATGCAGCTCAATGTGCTCTTGCATTGTCCGGAGGCTGACGAGGCTGAATTCGGACAGGCCAAGGCGCTGCTGCTGCAACTCAGAGAGCGCTTGCCAAACTGGGAGTTCAGCCTGCTGAGCTTTGCCGGCAAGCCGATGCTGGACCTGCCGCCGGGCAAGAACGCGGCGCTCTGGCGGCAGGCCCTGGCTGAAGCGGTCGCAGAACCCTGGCAGGGCCGCGGCGCCGCGGTCGCCAGCGCCCTGCGCCTGGCCGAACAAAAAATGCCGCCAGTGCAAGGAGGCGGACAGCTGCATCTGCTGCTGCCCATGTCCGGATTCTGGTCGCAGACGGACAGCTTTGCCGCCGGCGCCTGGACAGACAGACGCTGGCCCTGCCTGGTTTACAGCCGCAGGCCTCCTGAACGCGCACAGCTGGTCGCCCTGAAGGCGGCATGGTCTGGCGCCAAGCAGCCGTACCGCCTGCTTTTTTACGATGATGCGCCGTCGGCGGCTAGACTGGCCCTTGAGCTGCGCCGTCTGGCCAGGGCCGTGCCTGAGCCTGCCGCTCAGGCGCAACAGCGCCTGGCCTTGCTGGCGGGCGCCGCCTTGCTCTGCCTGGTCCTGATAAGCAGCCGTTTTGATCTGCCGAGAGTTGCGCTGCTCAAAAAGACGCTGATGCTGCTTGGCGCGACAAGCCTGCTGCTGCAAGCGCAAAACCCAGGGCAAATTTGGCGACAAGCCGCCGCTCTGGCTGCCGAAACACAAAACCCGGAGGCCCTGCGGCAAGCCTATGAATTGTATGCGCAATTATTGAAAATGCAACCCGGCGACTGTCTTGCCGCCGAAGGCCTGGAATATAGCCTGCTGGCCTGGGAGCAGACAAAAAAAGAGCCCAGAGCAGGTGCCGACCAGGTGCCCAGTAACGACATGACTTCAGAGCAAGAGCCGGCGACAGCAGAGGCAAAGCGCAAAAGCGCCGCCGAAGGCATGGAGGCAGACTGGCAGAATATCCAAACCGGGGATGACAGGATATACCCGCAAATCAAGACATACGGCAGTTGGCGAAAACTGCTGAGAAGACAAAAGAGAATAGGACACTAAGACACACGAAGACACACGAAGAAGATCAATTTTTTGTGCTTTAGTGTAGATTGAGGTTTTATGTAATCCCCATATCAAAAGGAACGCGAGGGATTAATTTTCCCTGCATCATGATTTGCAAAGTGGCTGACAACGGCTAGATTATACGATTGCACCAGCTTATAGAGCAAAAGCGTCGCCTGTAATGCCGGGGTGAAACTAATTTTAAGACGCGTCAGTCCCCATTTTTTTTAACCAAGTTGTAACACATGAGTAACATTGACCTGGAAAACATCGTTTCGATGGAAGAGCTGCTGAGCGATAGCATGCCGGTGGGCGCTCTTAAGGAAGGCAGAATCGAAACCGGTCGTATCGCCGAGAAGAACGAGAACGGAATACTACTCGACATAGGCCTAAAGGCGGAAAGCTTTATCCCAAAGTCGGATTTTCCCAACAACTGGGAGGAACTCGAGGTGGGCGGCGACCTGGAGGTGTTCCTCGAGCTGCTCGAGGACGAGGACAGCGCTCCAGTGGTCAGCGTGCACAAGGCCGAGCTGCAGCGAGCCTGGGACAAAATCTTGAGCAACTATGGCGAGGGCGACCTGATCAAAGGTAATATCGTCAATCGCGTGAAGGGCGGCTTGATCGTCGATGTCGGCGTGGAGGCATTTCTGCCCGGTTCGCAGATCGATATTGGTCCGGTGCGCAACTTGGAGGACTACCTGGGCAAAGAGGACGAGTTCAAGATCATCAAGATCAGCGGCGAAAGACGCAATATCGTGCTTTCCAGGCGCGAGATACTCGAAGAGGCCAGAGCGGAGCAAAGAGCGGTGCTGCTCGAAGAGCTGGAACCGATGACCATCAGACGCGGCAAAGTCAAAAATATTACTGATTTCGGCGCCTTTGTAGACTTGGACGGCATGGACGGACTGCTGCATATCACTGACATGAGCTGGGGCAGGGTCTCTGACCCGCACGAGTTCGTGCAGGTGGGCGACGAGATCGATGTTATGATCCTCGAGGTCGACAAGGAGCGTCAGCGCGTCAGCCTGGGTCTGAAGCAGAAGGAAGGCAACCCCTGGGACACTGTCGACGTCAAGTATCCGCAGGAGTCACGCATCCGCGGTCGCGTGGTCAACGTTATGCCTTACGGCGCCTTTATCGAGCTTGAAGAGGGTATCGAGGGGCTGGTTCACGTTTCCGAGATGTCTTGGACCAAGAAGATCACCAGGGCCGGCGACGTGCTGCAGATTGGCGAGGAAGTCGATGCGGTGGTCCTGTCGGTGAGCAAGGAGGAGCGCAAGATCTCCCTGGGTCTGCGTCAAGCCATGCCCAATCCCTGGGAAATCATCAAGGAACAGTTCCCCCAGGGCACCCGCATCAAGGGCAAGGTGCGCAATATGACCGGCTACGGCGCCTTCGTGCAGATACAAGGCGACATAGACGGCATGATCCATATTTCCGATATGTCCTGGACACGCAAGGTGAATCACCCCAGCGAGGTATTGCAGCGCGGCCAAGAGGTCGAGGCAGTGATCCTGGAGGTGGACGCCGAGAACCAGCGCATCTCCCTGAGCATGAAGAAGCTCACCGAAGACCCCTGGCAGAATATACAGATCAAATATGGCATAGGCGATACCGTGGAAGGCAAGGTGAGCAAGCTGGCCTCATTCGGCGCTTTCGTCGAACTCGAGGGCGGCATTGACGGACTGATCCACATCTCCGAGCTTTCCGACGAGCGCGTCAACCGCGTGAAGGATGTGGTGCAGGTAGGCGACACGGTGAAGGCCAAAGTGAAGAATATCAGCATCGAAGACCGCCGCATAGGCCTGAGCCTGAAGGATGACCTGGACGAAGACGCTGATGTATATACCCGACGCGGCGCGGCAGCAAGCGCAAGCAGCGATGACCTGGGCGGATTCGACCAGGCTCTGGACGAGGCCTTCCAGGACTTTGACGACGAGGGAGATGAGGACACAGAGACACCCTAAGGCGTACGAAGGCATAGCTGCCTGGCGCTCGCCTCTGCTGGCCGGCTTTTTGCCAGCTGGCGGCGCAACGGTTTTTTTTGGCTTGACTTGCAAGTTTAGATTCAGGCAGTACATTAGAGATTCTGCCTGGATTTTATTCAGCCTACATAGCTCAGTTGGTAGAGCGCATCCTTGGTAAGGATGAGGTCTCCGGTTCGACTCCGGATGTAGGCTCCACGATTTCACTTTAGTGACATTTATACATCGCAGATTGATTTTGCGGACTTAACTCAGAAGGAAACTGGAAATGGCAAAAGCAGCATTCGTACGCGAGAAACCCCACGCCAACATCGGCACGATTGGTCACGTTGATCATGGCAAGACGACCTTGACTGCGGCCATCACTCTGACCCAGGCCAAGCGCTATGGCGGTGATGTGCGCAGCTATGCCGAGATTGACAATGCTCCTGAGGAGCGCGAGCGTGGCATTACGATTAACACCTCCCACGTTGAGTACTTTTCCGAAAAGCGTCACTACGCCCACGTTGACTGCCCTGGTCACGCTGACTACGTCAAGAACATGATCACTGGCGCGGCTCAGATGGACGGCGCCATTTTGGTGATTGCGGCCACTGACGGTGTCATGGCCCAGACCAGTGAGCACGTGCTGTTGGCCCGTCAGGTCGGCGTTCCGGCCCTGGTGGTCTTCATGAACAAGACTGACTTGGTTGATGACGAAGAGCTGCTCGAGCTGGTTGACATGGAAGTGCGTGAGCTGCTCGACAAATACGAGTTTCCCGGCGACGACACGCCGATCATTCGCGGCTCGGCACTGAAGGCCACCGAGGCCTTGGCCTCCGGCAAGGAATGGGACTGCGAAGAGTGCAAGTGCATCACCGAGCTGATGGATGCCGTGGACAGCTTTATCCCGGACCCGGTGCGCCTGCTGGACCAGCCCTTCCTGATGCCCATCGAGGACGTGTTCTCGATTGAGGGACGCGGCACTGTGGTCACTGGCCGTGTCGAGCGCGGCGTGGTGAAGGTGGGCCAGGAGGTGTCCATCATTGGCATCCGCGACACGCAGAAGACCACGGTTACCGGTGTGGAGATGTTCCGCAAGCTGCTCGACCAGGGTCAGGCTGGCGACAATGTCGGCTGCCTGCTGCGCGGCATTAAAAAAGAAGATGTCGAGCGCGGCCAGGTCTTGGCAGTGCCCGGCAGCATCACCCCGCATACCAAATTCAAATGCGAAGTTTACGTTTTGACCAAAGAAGAAGGCGGACGTCACACCCAGTTTAAAGACGGCTATCGCCCGCAGTTCTACTTCCGTACCACTGACGTCACCGGCGTTTGCCATCTTGAAGAAGGCGTGCAGATGATTATGCCTGGCGACAACGCCAGCATGACCATCGAGCTGATTGCCCCGATCGCCATGGAAAAAGGCCTGCGCTTCGCCATCCGCGAAGGCGGCAGAACCGTTGGCGCCGGCAGAGTAGCGGACATCATCGAGGACTAAGAGCGCTTCGCAATTGCCATCAACCCCAGCCCGAGCCGGTGCATGGGGTTGATTTTTGCAGTGTGCGCACAGCAGAGCGTATGCGTTCGAGCGGCACTACTTGGCGCCTGGCAAGGCGCATATTGCAGCCCGAGTCTGCGATTTACCACAAAGCACTGAGGAGTGCCAGACATGCAAGAAATAATTATACTGGCTTGCACTGAATGCAAACAGCGCAACTACACAACCACCAAAAACAAGCGTAACACACCGGGCAGGCTCGAGAAGAAGAAATTCTGTCCCTTCGAGCGCAAGGCAACTCTGCACCGGGAAACCCGCTGATTCTCCCTTTCTAGAATTATGGTGTAGTCAATCATACGCAGGTGAGTAGCTCAATTGGTAGAGCAGCGGTCTCCAAAACCGCAGGTCGCAGGTTCGATCCCTGTCTCACCTGCCATTTTAATAATATTTAGGCTGAACAGCTAGTGCGCAGGCATTAAAATGAAGAATCCGATCAAGGCGATTAGCACTCTTTATAAAGAGACCATGTCCGAGATGCGCAAATGCACTTGGCCTAACCGCAGCGAGTTATACGAATCCACCATTTTGGTGGTCTCTTCGCTGATTGTGCTCAGCGTAGTGGTTACGGTGGCTGACAAGCTGCTGCTTTTCTGTGTACGCATGATCACCGGTGTATGAGCCTGAGCCGGTTCAGGCCATGCCTATAGGCGGAAAAATTGTTTAGGAGATTCCATGCAAGAGCATGATGCGTCACAATGGTTTGTTATGCAGGTCATGTCCGGCCAGGAGAGCAAAGTCGAGAAGGCTCTGCTGCAACTCAAGGAGCGCGCTATAACTGAGGCCGAGCAGGCCGCCGCCGAGCGCATCATCGATGTGCGCGTGCCTGTCGAGCGCGTCGTCTACGAGCGCAAAAGCGGCACTGCCAAGCAGGAGCGCGAGCGCAAGCTGTACCCCGGATATGTCTTTGCAAAGCTAGAGCTGTATAACCCGGACCACAGTATAGACCCGCTGCTGTGGACGCAGATACGCGACATTAACGGCATGATTGGCTTTATTGGCGGCGACGACCCCGTGCCCATCACTGAGGAAGAGGTGGCCGCCATGGAGAAGCAGGACGAGGAGAAGGACGCGCCCGCCAAGCCGCTGCGCGAGTTCGTTATCGGCGAGACCATAGTGATGCGCGAAGGCGCTTTCGAGAATATTCAGGGCACGGTGCTGAAGATAGACAATCTCAAGCAGGTGCTCAATGTATCTGTCAATATGTTTGGCAGCTCGACTGTAGTCGAGGTAGGTTTTGGGCAGGTTGACCGTTTCGATTAGGAAGCGGTCAATGAAAAAATCAAGCAGTCATAGTTCTGGGAGAGCACCTGCCGGTTCTGACCAAACTATGCAAAAGAGGATACTATGGCCAAAAAAATCATAGGAGTAGTGCGATTGCAGATTGCTGCTGGCGCCGCCAATCCCGCCCCTCCGGTGGGACCCAGTCTGGGACAGGCCGGCGTCAACATCATGGAGTTCTGCAAGCAGTTCAATGCTGCTACCCAGGCCCAGGCCGGGATGATCATCCCGGTTGTGATTACCGTCTACCAAGACCGGTCCTTCACCTTTATCACCAAGTCGCCGCCTGCCGCGGTGCTGCTGAAAAAGGCCGCTGGCCTGGCCTCCGGGGCCAATAACCCCGGCAAGGAGAAAGTTGGCAAGGTCAGCCGCAAGGACCTCGAGGAGATCGCCGAGATCAAGAAGGCCGACCTGAGTGCCAGGGATCTGGACGCCGCCGTAAAGATCATTGCCGGTACCGCACGCAGCATGGGAATCGAGGTGAGCAATGAAGCGTAGTAAACTTTACAGAGCCAGGGCCGGGCTGTTTGACCGCCAGACCTACTATGAGCTGGAGAAAGCCGTCGAGCTGCTCAAGCAGATGCCGCCCTTGAAATTTGACGAGACCGTAGACCTGGCCTTTCGGCTAGGCATTAATCCGCGCCAGGCCGACCAGATCGTGCGCGGCGCCATGGTCTTGCCCCGCGGCATAGGCAAGGAGCAGAAGGTGGTGGTTATCGCTGACGGCGAGGCCGCAGAGGCCGCCAAGGCCGCCGGAGCCGACGAGGTGGGCTACGAGGAACTGATTCAGAAGGTTCGCGAGGGCTGGCTGGAGTTCGATGTCATGATTGCGACTCCTGCGGCCATGAAAGAGGTGCGCACACTGGGACGTGTCCTGGGACCGCGCGGCCTCATGCCCAACCCGAAAACCGGGACGGTGACTGATGACACCGGCACTGCGGTTGCCGAGGCCAAGGCGGGCAGGGTCGAGTACCGTAACGACCGCGCTGGCTGCGTTATGATGCCGGTGGGCAAGCTCTCCTTCGAGGCGGAAGCCCTGCTGGAGAATATCCGCTTTGCGGTTTCCACCATACAACGTGCACGCCCCGCCAGCTCGAAGGGAACATACCTGCTTTCACTCACCCTGAGTTCGAGCATGAGCCCCGGCGTACGCATAGACCTCAAATTTGCGACAAAGGCACAATCATGAGATTAGAAAAGAAACAAATCGTTCAAGAGATCAAGTCATTGTTGCAAGACAAGCCTTTCATCTTGATCAGCTATCACGGTCTGAGCGCCGCTAGTTTAAATAGTTTCCGCACTCAACTGCAGGAGATTGACGCTCAGTGCCATATTGTACCCAACCGTCTTTTGCTGCATGCCGCCGGCGAGCTGGGCTTGCAGGAAGTCGCCGCCGCCGAATTGACAGGCGACAGTGCGCTTATCAGCGGGGACTGTGACCCGGTGAGCATGGCCAAAATCGTGCGCGAGTTCATTAAAGAGCAAAAAGACAAGATAGTCATTAAATGGGCCTATGTCGAGCAGACCCTTATTAGTGCCGATGAGACCGTGGCACTGGCAGAGCTTCCCCCGCGTGAAGTGCTGCTGGCTCAACTGCTCGGGTTGCTCGAGGCGCCCGCCTCGCAACTGGTGCGCGTGCTTAACGCCAAGGTCGCTAGTGTTGTTTATGTGTTAAATGCTTTCTTGCAAAAGAAAGAGCAAGCTGCTTAATCATTAAAGGAAACAGCCATGTCAGAAGAAAACAAAGTTGAATTGAATGCCCAAATGGAAGAATTCGTCTCTTATATCGAGGGATTGACCGTACTCGAGCTTTCCAGCCTGGTGAAGGCTCTGGAAGAGCGCCTGGGCGTAAGCGCCGCGGCACCAGCCGCAGTCGCAGTTGCCGGAGCCGGCGCCGCCGCGGCAGCCCCGGTCGAGGAGCAGACCGAGTTTGATGTTATCCTGGTCTCGGCCGGCGAGAAGAAGATCGCGGTCATTAAAGAAGTGCGTGCCATCACTAGCCTGGGCCTGAAAGAGGCCAAGGACCTGGTCACTGAAGCGCCGAAACCGGTGAAGACCGGCGTCAGCAAGGAAGAGGCCGAGGAAATCAAAGCCAAGCTCGAAGAGGCCGGAGCCAAAGTCGAACTGAAGTAAGAGTGTCTGTGGCGAAGGGCTTTGTGGGGGGGAGGACACGAAGTCACACTAAGGCACACCAAGGCACACTAAGGGCTGGCTGGCGGCTCTTCGAGCCGCCAACCAGCCAGTTTGCCTGTGCTGTGTCATCCGCCGTCTGTGGTGATGGGCTTTGTGGGGGGGGACACGAAGTCACACGAAGGGACACGAAGTCACACGAAGACACATCGTCGTTGGCATGAGCTGCAAGGAAAGGCATATTCCTTGCGGCTTATGCGACGACTACATATCCTAGACGAAAAAACACAAGACTGGTTGGTTACGGTTTGTTTTGAATTTATTTGTCCAGCGGCAGTGAGACTTGCTAGACCGCCCCTGGACAAGCAAATTCAAGGCTCCGCGGCCCTCCCGTCTTTTTCTGTTTAAACTTCGCTTTTTTCCGCGGCCATATTTGCGCCTGCGCGCTCATTTTATCCATTTTTAACCGATGAGGCCATTGATGTCCAATACTGATCCTCAAGTCACCGCCTTTTGGCAGAGCTACCACGCCTATTATTTGGCCACGCCTTATACCTATCTCAACATGTCCTACGGCGGCGAGCCTAAGCCGACCAACGCCATCAGCATCTATTTTCGTCCCTGGGGTGCTGGTTTGGCCTATCTAGCGCATCAGACCACTGCTGGCGAGGCCGTGTTTTACATGCCTGGCTCCAGTGCCGAGGATGTCAAGCAGTGCCGTGAAATGGTAAAGTCGTTTTTCGGCGACGAAAAGGTAGCCGTACAAAAGACCAGTGCGGGTACCATGAAGGTAGTGCTGAAAAGCAAGCCCTTGAATCTGAGCGAAGACAGTTTTGAAGACAGTCTGGAGACGGTCGAGGATATCTTTGCCAAGCTGTTTAGACTCTATGAGTTCTCCGTGAAGCATTACCCGCTGGAATGCCTCGAGTTGCGCCCTGGCATGAAAAAGAAGGCCAGCGATGCGGTTGCCAGCGTGCAGGACGCCTCCGCCGCTGAGGATGATTTGAGCAAGAACCTGCCCGAAATCAAAACCCCGCCGCGCAAAAAGCAGTTTATCAACCCGCCGCCGCCGCCAAAACCGCGCGAGGTGCCTAAATTCAAGCGCCAAAACTACGGCCAGCTCGCAGACGCCATAGACATCCCGAATCTTATCGACATACAGCTTAGGTCATACGCAGATTTTCTGCAGCTTGATGTGCCCGCCGAAAAACGCCTGCCGCAGGGCTTGCAGGAGACCCTGCAGGAGATCTTCCCGGCCACGGATTCGATCGAGTCTATCTGCGGCCTGGAATTTGTCAGCTATGAGATAGAAAAGCCCAAGGTCGGCATCATTGAATGCCTGAAGGACGGCGGCACCTATCAAGGCAACCTGCAAGTGCGCTTCAGGTTGAAACGCTCCGCCAACATTCGTGAGATGCCTGAAGAAGTCGTTTCCCTGGGAGACATACCGCTGATGACCCCCTCCGGCTCCTTTGTGATTAACGGCGCCGAGCGTGTCATCGTCAGCCAGCTGCATCGCTCCCCCGGTATCTGTTTTGAAGAAAACCGCCATGCCAGCGGCAAGTATCTGTATTCTTTCAGGATCATCGCCGACCACGGCTCCTGGCTGGAGATACATTTTGATACCAACGACTTGATGCATATCTATTTGGACCGCAAACGCAGAAGGCGCAAATTCCTCATCAGCACATTTCTGCGCGCTTTTGGCTTTGAAAGCGACCGCGAGCTTCTTGATGCGGTATATGGGGTTGAAGAAAAAAGCGTGGCTCAGCTACTGCAGCTTGAAGACCCCTCGCACTATTATTGCGCCGAAACCATAGTCCATCCCAAGAACCCGGAAATCAACCTGGTGACCGCCCTCGAGTCGATCAACGAGGTGCTGCTTGCCGACCTGAAGGAGGCCGGCGTCAAGAAGCTGCCGGTAGTCGATACCCTCGAGGTAGGCGACTACTTTGTGCGCTGCGTTGACAAGGATGACACCGAGACCTGGCGCGAGGCGCAGCGCGATATTTTCT
>Ga0172377_10005826_pt1 | contig 12670 bp, 11 predicted proteins | sample Pumphouse3metaG_FD_119749 | JGI IMG/M metagenome (GOLD analysis project Ga0172377, IMG submission 119749) | Leachate microbial communities from a municipal landfill in Southern Ontario, Canada - Pumphouse #3 metaG | ecosystem: Engineered > Solid waste > Landfill > Unclassified | place: Canada... | reverse complement strand
CCGCCGCCGGGGAAAGTTCCGTGAACATCACCGCCGGCGCGAAAGGCGTCTCCTGGGTGGGCATCAAGAAGCACGCCGAAGACCCTGATTTTCAAAAGGAAGCTAATTTGTCTGAAAAGAACCCGACGATCAGCTACAATTCCGCGGACACGATGTACATCATCATCGGAAATCCGGGCGGCGTCGTAAAGATGACGGTGAACGGAGCGGCGGTGCAGGTGCCGGTGAATCCTAACGGACGCACTGCGCGCCTCTGTGTGCTGAACGGCAAGGTCATCAAGGAGTGGCGCTGATGCGTAAGACAACGATTGAACGCAATACGAACGAGACGAAGATTACCCTTTCGCTCGACCTTGACAACGCTTCCCGCGGCAAGATTGACACGGGGTCCGCGTTCCTCGATCACATGCTGGACCTGTTTCAGGTGCACGGCGGCTTTACGCTTGATGTCAAGTGCGTGGGCGACAAGCAGGTCGACATGCATCACAGCATCGAGGACATCGGCATCGTTTTCGGCGAAGCGCTGGTGAAGTGCCTCGGCGATAAGAAGGGCATTGAACGCTACGGCTTTTACTTTGTTCCTATGGACGAGGCCCTCGCCCGCGTGTGCGTGGACTTCAGCAACCGCATAGGTGTCGTCTGGCGCGTCAATCTCCCTGCCGCTACCGTCGGCGCGGACAACATGGACGCTCATTTGTTCGAACATTTCTTCAAGAGCGTGGGCGAGAACGCGCGGATGAACCTGCATGTCGAGCTCTTCTACGGCGATGATAATCACCACTCCCTTGAAGCGATTTTCAAGGCGTTCGCCCGTGCCGTCGCCATGGCTGTCGGGCCCTCGCGCCGCATTCAGGGCGTTCCTAGCTCCAAGGGCGTCCTCTGAAATTTCGACTGAAATGATCACAGGAAAAGGCGGAAGATGTTCCGCCTTTTTCTATGCTCTGAAATTTTGAACGGCGCGGACTTACAGGCGCGGAATGCGCACGGCGTCGCCCTTCTTCAGATGTTCGACGGAGACGCCCGGGTTTACGGACTGGAGCGAGGAAAGCGTGAAGAAGCGGGGAAGCTTCGTCGCGTCCTTGCCGTAGGCGCGGGAGAGCAGATGGAACAGGTCTTCGGAGGCGTCCGCATCGACGATCTTGTAGAGCTGCACGTTCGTCGGGTCGGACTGCCACTTGCTGAGTGCGTCCGCGAATTTGTCCGCGAAGGCTTCCGCTCCGGCCGGCCCCGTCTGCGTCTTTACTTTTGCCGTTTGCACTGTTTGCACGGCGGTCGTCTGCGCCGTCCCTGCGGTTTGCTTCTTTACCGCCGCTTTGCCGGCGGCATTGCCGTCAAGTTCGGACTGGGTGAGGATGCGGCGGCTCGAGGGAAGCTTGAACGTCGGCATCTGGTGCGTATTGATGGCGATTTCCGTTCCTGCGGAAGATGTGTCCTTTTTTACCGGCTCGGCCTTGAGAACGGAATCCAGGGAGGCGATGTAGGCCTTGTCCGGCCAGGCTTTGAGATTGTAACGGTAATTGAGCTTCAGGCGGGGTACGGGGGCTGTATTTTCGGAACAGGCGGATAGAATGCAGAACGCGGTCGCAAAAGAAAGATAAAAACTCAATTTCATAGCCCAAAAATACTATTTAACTCTTGCCAAAATTGGCAAATACACCTAGATTTGGGCTTTCAAAACGTCGAATCAGCAGGATTTCACAATGAAAGAAGGCATTCATCCTAATTATAAACCGGTCGTGTTCGTTGATGCGAATACGGGCAAAGAATTTCTTACCCGCTCCACGAAGCCTACTACCGAAAAGAAAGTGATCAATGGTGTCGAATATGGCGTGATTTCTCTGGAAATCACCTCTGACACGCATCCTTTCTGGACGGGCAAGCAGCACCACGTGGATACTGCGGGGCGCATTGATCGCTTCAACAAGCGTTATGCCGCTACAAGCATGGATGCCAAGGTCAATATCGTGGGCGCAAAGCGCAAAACACGCAAGACCGCTCCCGAAGCGAAGGAAGAAGAGGGATCCAAGTAATTCCGGCTTCTCCGAAAGAAATATGGACTTCCTCACGGAAGTCCTTTTTTTTTATTTACGACTGCCCGAAATGATTGAATAGCGCGGCGCTTTTTTGTATAATTACATCACTTTATTTTTAACGAGGTTTTCTCAGATGAAAAAGATTCTTCTCCCCCTGCTGGTCGGCGCTGCCGCCATGGCCCTCACGGGTTGCCAAAAGAAAGGAGCTGTTTCCGGCGTCGTTCTCGACCCGTTCACGAACAAGCCCGTCGAAATGCCCACGGTGTGGATGGATTCTACCATCTATTCTACATATAAGGATACTTATGTGTACAAGGATTCCCTGCGTGTCGGTCGGTTCCGCTTCGAACAGGTTCCGACAGGATCCTATCTTCTCAAGGCCCGCCGCGTGCAGTATGTGCTGGGCACGACGATGGTGACGACCACGGACAAAAAGCCGAACGCCGAGGTCACTTTGTACGAATACAGCAACCAGCTTGAACCGGGTCTCTACAAGGGCTCCGAATCCGGTCCCGTCAAGATTTCCAATGATTGGGTGCTGTTCTCCGGAACGTGCAAAGAATCCGTCGGTTACCGCAAAAGCTACACGCAGGATATGAATGCGAGCAAGCTTCCCGATCAGAAGAGCAAGGCCCCGAAGGAACTCAAGACAAACGTTCTTCCGGCACCGCTTGTGGTGGATCCGGAACTTTCTGTATTTTACTGCAATGCGTCTTCCGTGACCACGCCGATTGAAGCGTACACGTATCCGGCGATCACCGCCCAGGTTTCGGGTCACCCTGACTGCACCGGCTTCGGCACGGACAAGGAAGGCATTTTTGCGAACACAGAAAAGGGCACTCAGCTCAAGGTGACTTATGTCGCGGAAGGTCTGTTCAAGGTGACTGGCGTACTTCCCAGGGGGAAGCAGATCATCCGGCTCGTCCAGGAAGGCAAAACGCTTCAGACGTACTATTTCGAAGTTAAGTAACGTTTCGTTCCGCCTGATTTTCAAGGACCTGCGCTTCAATGGCGCGGGCCTTTTTGTTTGCCTGTCATTTGCGCATAAAAGAAACTTGTAACGTAATTTTTTTAAATTCAGCGCATGCAAAAGATATTAGACTCCCTCCATCTGAATAAGAAGGACGCCTATATAGCGCTCTTCACGGTCGTCGCTCTCGGAATTTCATTCGCTGTATTCAATTCTACGTCCGTTGAAAAGGCGCGCGCCTGGGACATTAAGTGGGGTTATTTCTCCATTCTCGGAACGTTCGTGCTTCTGCTCGCGGGCATTGCTCTCAATGCGAAGGACTTCGTGCGCAGGGTGCGCGGGCACTTGCCGTGCAGGTGGAGCCTCATCGTCCTCGGCGCCCTCCTTGTGTTCTTCTCCGTGTTCGCGGTGACGCACATTCAGAATACGCACCGCGTGCTGAGCGATGAGACGAGCTGGGAATCGATGGCGCTCCAGATGCGCTATGCGCATTCAGGCGGAATTTGCAATGAGGGAACATGGGGGAAAGACAAGCTCGACTGCGTCACGGAAGTGAACAACTTCAAAGGCAAGGCGCTCGGGTTCGTGCAGTCAATGACATTCTATGTCGCGGCTCCGAACCGCGATACGGCGCTCAAGGTGAACTTTCCGCTGTATCTCCTGAGCCTCGTCGCGTTCTTTTTCGCGCTTTCGATCTGGTTCAGGAATGACTGGCTCGCGCTAGCGGCGACGGCGTTCCTCGGCGGCATGCCCATCTACCTGTTGCAGGCGCGTTCCGCCTCGACGGAAGTCCTTTACATCGCGCTTCTGAGCTTTCTTATGGCGTGGTATGCGCTCGTCCCTACGCGCGAAGTGACATGGAAACATTTCTTCCTCACCGTTCCGCTCCTCGGATTCTTTGCGCAGACGCGCCAGGAGACCGTGTTCGCGTTCATTCCGTTCGCCATCTATTACTGGCGTTATTTCCGCGGCGAAGTTTATCGTCTGCCTGCGTTCGTCCTGTCCGTGGTCGCGCTGAGCTGGCCCGCTGTGAATACGATGGCCGCTTACCGCGGTTACGATTTCCAGGGCGGGGAACATTCTGCGCACTCCATCGATAACTTGATTTTCAACCTGAAGTCGAATATTCACGTGATGCTGAATTTCGAAACGGATCCATCGTTCGGTGGCATTATGAAGAATCCGTTCTACTCGACGTTCACGATTATTCTGCTTGCGGCGACGGCTTGGCTTTTGCTCCAGCTCATCATAAAACGCAAGTACTGGCGCGGCTTCGTGCTCGGTATTCTTTTCTGCATACAAATTTTCGTCATCCTTGTGAATGTGTCCGGTACGTTCGACATCGACATTAATCAGCGTTATGTGCTCGTGGCGCTCCCGCTCTTCGCCATCATCATGGCGCTCGGCTTCAAGGATTTCGTCGAAGTGCTCGTGTTCCCCGGGAACGGCGAAAAGTCCGTGCACTTCACGGTAATCGTGGCCGTGCTGCTTTCCGTAGGCCTCGCCGTTATTCACGTGAAGAGCTATACATCGAACATGCTCTATTATAACAACAAACTTCTCATTGAGGAAGAATTCCTGAATACCTACCTCAAACCTTATCCGAAGAACGCCGTGTTCATTTATTCCCGCCCGTGGCAGATGCTCGCTTCCGGGCACAGCGCGTTCAGCGAGCAGACGTTCATGAACTGGACGACGGATGATTTCGCGCGCTGGCAGAATTGGAGCGGTGGCAATATTTACCTGGTGCGCGGACAGGACGGCTACGGCGACGTGGACCGCGCTTCACGCGTAGTGGGCTTCAAGACCACGAGTCAGATTGAGACGATTCTTGAGGGCTACAAAACGCAGACGATGCTCCAGAAAAGCGATCTGTTCGGATATCCTCTCACTGTCGTTAAAATCGTTTCCAAGCGCGGCGTTTCGCTGTTTGAACAGAATCTGTTCACGGGCGAAGTGGAAAATGGAAAAATCGAAATTCAGAAGTCATTCCCCGATTCCGTCGTGTTCGATGTCCTCTTGAATGGCAAGCCTTTTGCGCACAACGTCGTCAAGGATTCGACTTTCAAACTTTCCGTGCCGTCGGAGGCCGGACTTTCCCGCTTTGAATTCCGTTATTACACGCCGGACGGCGATACCGCCGTCGTGTTCCGCGATTTTTTCAAGGAGGCACCGTCCGCGCTCCTCATACAGAGCCTTCCGATGGCGTCCTGGACCCAGGAATGGGGCGAGCCGCAGATCGGAAAGAGCATCGATCAGCATATTATGAAATTGAATGGCGAACCATTCCGCTACGGTATCGGTTCCCATGCGTCTTCCCGTCTCACGTATAACTTGCCTGGAACTTATTCGGCCCTGCATGCCGATATCGGTCTGGATGATGAAAGCGCCTGCGGCGACGGCGCGACTTTTGCCGTTGAAGGCGATGGCCGCGAACTGTTCCGCACGCAGAAAATGTATTCCCGCGATCATCAGAATATTTTGGTGAACATCGCTGGAGTGAAGCGCCTCGAGCTCGTCGTGTACGAAGGCGAGAACAAGGACTGCGACCATGCGGACTGGGCGGACATCTGGCTTTCCGCCGGAGAAACGAAGTGAAAATCCTCGTCGCACCCCTGGACTGGGGACTCGGTCACGCCACGCGCTGTATTCCCATAATACGCGCATGCATTGAAGCCGGGCATTCAGTGGAACTTGCGACGTGCGGCTCCATCGCGACTTTGTACAGGGGCGAATTTCCGGAACTTGCGCAGCACGAATTTCCGTCTTACGGAATACGCTACCCGAAAGTCGGCCTGGCGATGCCTTTCTGGCTCTTGAAAAACATGCCGCGGCTCCGCGCCGTGATGGCGGCGGAACATCAGCGCGCCGAAGAACTCGTCAAGGAATGCGGCTTTGATGCTATTATTTCGGATAATCGTTTCGGCTGCTATTCCGTGAAGGCGCATTCCGTGTATATGACGCATCAGCTGCGGATAGCCTTTCCCTTCCCGTTCTCTTATTTTGAAAAGACGGGAACCCGCTACCATGCGAAATTCATGCAGCGCTTTTCCGAAGTATGGGTGCCCGACGTCCCTGATTTTCCGGGCCTTGCGGGGAAACTGTCTCATGTTCTCCAGATGCCGCTTCCGGTGAAGTATGTCGGAATTCTTTCCCGCTTTGCGGAACCTGTGCCGGGAACTCCCAGGGAATACGACTTCCTCGGAGTTATTTCCGGCCCGGAGCCCATGCGCTCTTCGTTCCAGAACCGCCTCATCGCGGCGCTTTCGGAAATTCCTGGGAAGCACGCCGTGATTCTCGGCACGCCCGGTCGCCCGGTTCCCGCGGAACATCCAAAAAACGTTACGCTTTTTTCGCATCTGGAAACACCGGACTTTGCGCGTATGGTCGCGGGTTCGCGCCATATCGTTTCGCGTTCCGGTTACAGCACCGTGATGGACATGGCGCGCCTCGGCGCGAGCTGCGTGTTCGTCCCGACGCCTGGGCAGACGGAACAGGTTTATCTCGGGCGCGTCCTGCGCCGTTCCGGCTTTGCGGGTTACCTCCCCGAGCGTAAGCTTTCGGCGGAAACGCTTCTCGAAACGGCGCTCGTGACGCGCCGCATACCCGAATCTCCGGATTCCAAAGGACTCCTTGCCGCTGTGCTTATGCAGCTTCGCTGAAAAATCATAATGAAAAAGACAATCCTCGCCTTTCCGCTCCCTGTCGCCGTCGATGCGGCGCTTCCATTCCTTTCCGAACGCCTGCATCTGCAGCTTCCGGCGAATGCCGCGGATTTGCTCATGATTCCTGGCTGTCCCGTTTCCTTTACGGGAAAACTGCAGGGCCCCGCCGCCGGGCTGGACGATATTTTTGCGGATCATTTTGCGCTCACGGATGCGGAGCGCTGCGCCATCAAGGCTCACGGTTCGCTGTTCTTTCTGCAGTGCAGTATCGGCAAACCCGCGGAATTCGAAGCGGTGAACAAAGTCATCCTGCAGTTCCTCGGAGCAGGCGTTCCCGGCGTCTATATGGAACAGTCCGGCTGCGCCTGGAGCGCCGCCGCTTTCCGCGCTGCGGTGGCCGATACGCTCCCTATGGAGGCGTGGCTCAATTTCATCGCCGCGAAGGGAAATCTCTGCACGCTCGGCATGGAATCCTTCGGCCTTCCGGATCTGAACATCTCGCTCGCTTCCGGCGATATGGATGGCCTGAAAAACGTGCTTTCCTGTGTCGCGGACGCGCTGTTCCGCGACGGCCTCGAAGTGGATACGGGAACGCGCTGGAATGACGGCGAAGGCAATGACTTCGAATTCCGCAAGGAACAGTCCGCGCTTTACCATAAGGGCGATTTCGAATACAATGCCCTCGGCCTCTGGAAACTTCTTAAAAAGTAAGTATGTTACTTTGTAAGTAATGCCTGGCTGATTTCGATTTCAAGCCCGATGTAACGTGTGCCGAATTTTCTGCGGAGCGCGGTGGTGAACCCGTCCGCCGCGCCGCGGTACGGATAGTTGAAACGGATCTTAAATTCCGGATATTCTTCGTTGAACTTCTTTTTGAGCGTGCGCGCCGCCTCCTTTTCTGCGGGCCGCGCCGGATCGTAGAGAATTCCGATGTCCGCGTTACGGGGCGTCCCGTTCATCACGGGCGTGAAACTGTGAATGCCGAGATGGAGCACCTGATTGTCCGCGCTCTTGCGGAGCGCCTTGCCGATGAATTCCTCGACGGGAGAACGGTGCGCGCGCCAGATGCCGCGGAGTTTTTCCTTCGCCGCTTCCGGGAGCTTTTCCGAATATTCCGACAAGACGTTCGGGTGATTCAGACTGCGGTTCAGGTCTATGGCGAGCCGGGAATACTTGCCTGCGGAGGAATAGTCCGGACGCAGGTCCTTGCAGAGATGCCTGTAAATGCAGAGCGCACCGATGTCGTAACCGCGGTGCGTTCCGAGAAGTTCTTTGCAGCCGGCGAAAACGGATTTTGCAAAAGCGGGAACCGCGTTCGACGCGTGTTCGCAGGTGATGACTAGGGTGCGCTTTCCGGACATATAGGAGTCAAAGTTCTGGTTCGTATAAAGTATTCTGCGCGAGGCATTTCGCGAGCCGCGCATATTCGTATACGATCAGCTCGTGTCCGGGATTCTCGCCGAGTGCCTTGTAGAGCGACGTCGAAAGCGTTCCGCGCTCAAGAATTTTTGCGAGCGTCGCCGCGGACGCCTGTGAAATGGAACTTTTCACTGCTTCGAAAATGTGCTTCCAAAGGTCGTCCGCGCGCATCGTTTCTTGAATGATTCCGAATGCGCGGAGATAGCCGGCGTCATCGATCACCGCGTCTTCCGCGAGTGCCGTCGTCTTTGCGAGAATCGCGGCAAGCTTCTGCGTATCGAGCGTGCGGAGGAAAGGCGGGTCGCAGAACGTTCCTGCAGCGAGCGCCTTGAGCGTCGCCGTTTCCAGTTCGGCAATCGCGACGTCTGCATCGGGGCATTCCTGAATGTCCACCAGACGGATCTCGACCGCGCCGCGGTCAAAACGCGCTATTGCGCCGCGGCTGTTCAAAAAGAAATGGTTGAGCAGATGTTCCGTATCGAACGGAGCGATGTCGCGTTCGACTTTCTGGAAAATTTCACGGTCATAATCCGCGTAGTTGAAAACCGCCTCGGGAATCACCGCGCCTGTGATGGACGGCACGCGTTCCTGATTGTGCCGGTAAATTTCGATGCGCGCATCCTTGTAACCGGAGTAGGAACCGTCGAGGTACGGGCTCGAAGCCGCGATCGCCGGAATGAGCGGGAGAAGCGCGCGCACTGCGGCATGGAGCGCCCCGAATTCCTCATCGCCCGAAAAGGAGAGGTTCAGGTGCGTCGATTGCAGGTTTGCCCAGCCGTGTCCTTTGCAGTTGAAAATTCGGTCGTAGGTGTGGTAGATCTCCGTGCTTTCGTACGGCCACAGGTGCGTTTCAGTGAGCGGGTCCATAAAGGGATGGCACGCGGTGGGGAGGAGCATCGCTCCGATTTCCTCGTATTTCCTGTTCGCGAGGAGAATCTCCTTGTGGAAGATATTTCCCCAGCCCTTGAGCGATGCGACGGGTTCCGCGCACTTGATTTCCAGAACGTGCGCGACAAGTTCATTCGAAAGTCCTACGGGTCCGTGTTCCGTTTCCGAAACGAAATCGCCGTGTTCATCTTTGCCGAGCCCGATGTCCGCGCGTGGAAGGACCTTCAAGGTCTTTTTGTCCACGATCATGTATTCAAGTTCGACGCCGCAGCGGTCCCAGAGGTGCCAGGGGGCTTTCAAAGAAATCATAAGTAATAGAATCCGTGGAAGCTGTGCTGAATTTTCTGCTGCGCCGTGTTCAGGCGTTCCTCGATGCGGTGGCGGAGCGAGCGCATGATGGCGAGGTAGATGGCTTCTCCGCCCACCTGGTCTTCGATGCCGCTATCGATGCTCGGGTTGTCGTTCACTTCAATCACCATCGGTTTGCCGTGAACTTCCTTCAAGTCCACGCCATAGAGGCCGTTGCCGATCATCGAAGCGACGCGGAGCGCCGTGCGAACGACTCCGTGGGGGACGTTTTCGATCGAAAGACACTCGAAGTTGCCGCACACGTCATTCTTGTTCTTGGATTTCCAGTTGTAAATCTGCCAGTGGTCCTTCGCCATGTAGTATTTGCAGGCATAGAGCGGCTTCCCATCGAGGATGCCGATTCTCCAGTCGAAATCCGTCGGCGTGAATTCCTGCGCGATGAGCAGGTCACTGTTCTCGAACATCTGATCGAGAATCGATTCCAGTTCTTCCTTGTTCTTCGCCTTGACCACGCCCTGGGAAAAACTTGAGTCCGGGGACTTGATGATCATCGGGAAGCCGATCTCTTTCGCGAGCGTGTGCCTGTTTTCAGAATGCACGATCACCGTCTTGGGCGCCGGAATCTTGCCCACTGTCATCAGTTCCTGCAGGTATACTTTGTTCGAACAGCGGAGAATGCTGTCCGGGTCGTCGATCACGGCGATCCCTTCGGACTGCGCACGGCGCGCGAAGCTGTACGTGTAATGATTCACGTTCGTCGTTTCGCGGATGAATATCGCATCGAATTCGCCCACGCGGTGGTAATCCTTCTTTGTGATCAGTTCCACGCGGAAGCCGGTCTGCTCCGCGGCGCTGATGAATTTGCGGATCGCGTCCGGATTGCTCGGCGGTTCCTTTTCCTCGGAGTTGATGAGAATGCCGAGGTCGTAGAGATAGTCGTTGCTCTTCGTTGAAGCGGAGAATCGGGTTTTGTCGAAGTATTCCTTGGCGTAAACGTCGACGAGGTCGAGGTGCGCTTCTGGAATCTCGTCCACGCAGATGGGGCGGATGCTCTGGATGAACCACTTCTGTTTAAACACAAAGTGTGCGCGGAGGAGCGGCGCCTGGAACAGGCGGTAAAGTTCCTGCGAAAGCTCCAGGTACTGCGGGCTCACGTTCTGACCGAAGTAAATGGAGAGCACGAAGTCCGTGCCGGTGAGCTTTTTCAAGCTCCGCTGAATGAGGTCATCGATATCGTCGGAAATGATCTTGACCACCGCGGGTGCGGTGAAGTCGCGGATGCTCTTCACATTCGGAATCACCTTGTGCCCGCGCGCCTCGGCGAGTAGCGACACGTAGTAGCCCTTGCTCTGGTAGCTGTAGTCCTTGCACAGGTTAAACACGCGCAGTGTTTTCTGTTCGGTGAATTCGCGGCTGGTCAGGTAATCCTTGGCCGAAACGACCTCCACTTCCGGGACGTGGAATTTCCAGTTTTTAGGATTGTTGACGACGATGATCTTTTTCATTGTTAGATGAGTTCTCCAATTGTCTGCTTTGTATGGGCACAGACTTCCCTTTTATACTTTGTTATTAAAAGTACGTTTGACGACAGTCCCTGCGGGCGACATGCGTGTGAAAATTCGGGTTTAGGCCGGGGCCGGGGTTTCATGATTTTTTAGGCTCGATGACGAGCATGTTGCTGTCGTAAGTGACGACTCCCAGCAGAATGCTGTGAATGAGCCGGTCGCAGTCCACGCGGTAATACGGTTTCTGATGGAGCGGGTTCGTGCTATCCGGATCCGCGACCAGGAATTTTCCATCGGAATCGATTCCGTAAAGCACGACGAAGTGCCCCGTCGGATCGCCCTGGATATCATCGAACACGGACTTGTTGCCCGGCCCGGTGTATTCTCGCTTGCATTTGTAAAGGTAAGTCGCGCTCAGTGCGCTCAGCACGGGGATGTCCTGTTTGAAGTAGCTTTCGAAGATTTCCTTGTGCAGGTCTTCGAATTCAATTTTCCCGCCGGCGTCGATGAACCGGATATAGGCGTCCACTGCCTTGCGGAGCTTCTGGGAGCGTTTCGCCCTGTGAAGCGCCTCGAGCTTTGCGCGGAGTTCCGGCATCGCAAGTTCCGTCCACGTCGGATCGAAAATGCGGAGATTGTAGGAATAGATGGTGACGTTAAAACCGCGCTTGAGCGCGTCCAGTCCAAGGAACACCCCGAGCGTGCCGCCTTCTTCCAGGAACTCGACCTCATTGATCAGTTCCTTCAGCGGGACATCTAAACCGTAATGCGCATAAACGGCGTGGAGGCTTGTGGGCCCGCACGTCACGTCATCCGGTTGAGAAAGAATCTTGATTTCCATCATACAGCCTTAACGGGCTTAAAGTTATGAAAAGTCCTAAAGCAGGGCAAGTGGCGAAATATAAAGTGGCTTTATTACCCCTGCAATCCGGGCAGCTCCTTGGTCGTTTTAGCCCCCAGTTCCTTGAGTCTTTCCGCCTGGTGAATGGCCGCCCCCTTTCCTTCGTAAAGCTTTTTGAGGGCTTCGCCATACGCGTTGTCCGCGCTCTTGAGCGCCGTGTCGATTTTTTTGAAGTCCTCGAGGAACCCGCACAGCTTGTCGAAAAGCCGGCCGCCGCTCCGCGCGATTTCCTCCACGTTTTCGCGCTGCTTCTCCTGCTTCCATATCGAGGCGACCGTCATCAGCGTCGCGACGAGCGTCGACGGGCTCACGATGATGATCCGCTTCTCCCACGCCTTGAGGAAAATGCCCTGGTCCGTCTGCAGTGCGACGCCGAGCCCGCTTTCCACGGGCACGAACATTAGCACGTATTCCGGCGTGGCCGTCCCGGGCTTGCCTATGCCGATGTTGTTCCAGTAGTCCTTATCCGAAAGCTCATTGATGTGCTTCTGGAGCGAGACGACGTGCTCCTTCATCGCCGCCGCGCGGTCCGCGTCCGTCGCCGCGTTCACGAACCGGTCGTAAGCGGTGAGAGAAACCTTGGAATCTATAACGATGCACTTGTTCCCCGGCAGATAAACGACCGCGTCCGGGCGGAGCGTCTTGTCCCCGGCTTTATAAGAAGTCTGAAGCTCGAAGGTGACGCCGTTTTCGAGCCCGGAGCTTTCAAGAATCTTTTGCAGCACGATTTCGCCCCAGCGGCCCTGCTTCTGCGTATCGCCGCGGAGCGCCGTGGTGAGCCCTTTCGCGTCGCTCTGCAGCTCGCTGTTCATCTTCTGCATATTCGCAATTTCCGTGGAGAACTTTGTACTGAACTCGGCGAGGCTCTTTGCCGAATTTTTCGAAGTTTCCCCGAGCGCATTTCTGAATTCGGCGATTTTTTCCGAGAGCGGATTCAGCATTGCCTTGAGGCTCGTCTCGTTCGTGCCGGAGAATTCCTT
>Ga0172377_10005825_pt1 | contig 12671 bp, 8 predicted proteins | sample Pumphouse3metaG_FD_119749 | JGI IMG/M metagenome (GOLD analysis project Ga0172377, IMG submission 119749) | Leachate microbial communities from a municipal landfill in Southern Ontario, Canada - Pumphouse #3 metaG | ecosystem: Engineered > Solid waste > Landfill > Unclassified | place: Canada... | reverse complement strand
CCGCTCTACAAGCTGGCCCGCAAGGGGATCGAGGTGGAGCGGGCAGCCCGCCGGGTGATCATCCGGCGTTTCGCTCTGCTGGCCTTTGAGTCGCCCCTGGCCCGCGTCGAGGTTTCTTGCTCCCGTGGCACCTACGTGCGCACCCTGGCCGATGACCTGGGCCGGTTAGTGGGGTGTGGCGCCTGCCTGACCGAGCTGCGGCGCACCATGAGTGGTCCGTTCAGCCTGGAGCAGGCCCTGACCCTGGAGCAGCTGGAGGCGGTGGTTGCCAGCCATGAGATTGGCCAGCATCTGCTGCAACCGCTGGCCATGCTGGAGCATCTGCCCCGCATTGCACTGGATGGCGATCAGGCCCGGCTGGTGCGCAACGGCCAGGTGCCCTACCGTTGTGAACTGCCTGACCTGCCCGAAGAGGGCTGCTGCTGTCTGGTGGCCGAGGGAACGCTGCTGGCAATGGCCTGCAAGCGGCAGGGACGGCTGGTTTTGCAGCGGGGGTTTGTCACGAGTTAATTGCTTTACATCAGCGGTAAAGCTGTGCTATATAGTTATCCCTTTTACGTTTTTACCGTAGTTCGACACATATTACCCACAGCGGTACAGGAGGAGCTTAAAGGTGCTGGCAACTGAAAAGAAGCAGGAAATCATCAACAATTTTAAGAAGCATGAGGGCGACACCGGTTCCCCTGAAGTGCAGATCGCCATTTTGAGTGAGCGGATCACCTATCTGACTGAGCACTTCAAGATGCACAAGAAGGATCACCACAGTCGCCGTGGCCTGCTGAAGCTGGTTGGCCAGCGTCGTCGCATGCTTGATTATCTGAAATCAAAAGACCTTAATCGCTACAAAGTGGTGATCGAGCGTCTTGGTATCCGCAGGTAGGTAACGGGCGCGTATCCGGCTTTGCCGGTGAGTGCCCGACCGTATGTTTTATCGCAAAAGGGCTGCAAGGCCCTTTTGCTGTTTCGTTAACCAGTGTTGGGGACGTGGATTGACTGCCCGTCTGAACGGACCGTCCATCGACGGCCCCAGCGCATACCACGCAGGAGGAGAAACCATGAGTTTGACGTTTAATGAGCAGTGCGTTGAGGCAGCCGTAGGTAATATGCAGGTCAAGATTTCCACCGGCAAGATGGCCAAGCAGGCCAACGGTGCGGTGGTGGTGCAGTCCGGTGACACCATGGTACTGGTGACCGCCGTGGCTGCCAAAGAAGCCAAGGAAGGGCAGGATTTCTTCCCCTTGACCGTTAACTACACCGAGAAGGCCTATGCCGGCGGCAGAATTCCCGGCGGCTTCTTCAAACGCGAAGCCCGTCCGGCCGATGCCGAGACCCTGATCTGCCGTCTGATCGACCGTCCGATCCGTCCGCTGTTTCCGGAAAATTTCCTGAACGACACCCAGATCATCGCCACCGTGATGTCGGCCGAAGTGGATCACGACCCGGCCATCCTGGCCATGATCGGCGCCTCGGCCGCCTTAGGGATCTCCGATATCCCGTTCTTTGGCCCGATCGCCGGCGTCAAGGTGGGCCGGGTGGCTGGCAAGCTGATCGCCAACCCCACCGCTGCCGAGCTTGAGCAGAGCGACATGGAGATCGTGGTGGCCGCCGGCCGCGACGCCATCTTCATGGTGGAGGGCGAATCAAAGTTTGTGACCGAAGAGGATATGCTGGAGGCGATCTTCTTTGCCAAGGATGCCGTACAGGGCATTCTGGACGCCCAGGACGAGCTGCAGAAGAAGGCCGGTGTTGCCAAGCGCGACGTGCCGCCGCCGCAGATCGATGAGGCCCTCAAGGCCAAGGTGAAGCAGCTGGCCTTCGACCGGATCGCCCAGGCGTTCAAGATCAAGTCCAAGCAGGAGCGCTACGCCGAGGTGGCCCAGATCAAGGCCGATGTGCTGGAAGCGCTGGCTGCCGACTATGAAGGCCGCGCCAAAGAGATCAAGGGCTTTTTGGGCGATCTGGAATACGAGCGGATGCGCAACGACGTGCTGGAGACCGGCATCCGGATTGATGGCCGCGACACCACCACCATCCGTCCGATCGCCATTGAGGCCGGTCTGCTGCCCCGCGTACACGGTTCAACCCTGTTCAGCCGTGGCGAGACCCAGGTGATGGCCGCAACAACCCTGGGCACCTCCCAGGACGAGCAGCGGATCGACAATCTGTTCCAGCGTGATACCCGCAAGCGGTTCCTGCTGCACTACAACTTCCCGCCGTTCTCGGTGGGCGAGACCTCCTTCCGTCTGGGACCCGGCCGTCGCGAGATCGGCCACGGCATGCTGGCCGAGCGGGCCATTGCCGCCATCCTGCCGGATCACGACCAGTTTCCCTACACCATCCGGATCGTCTGCGAGACCCTGGAGAGCAACGGCTCCTCCTCAATGGCCTCGGTCTGCGGCGGCTGCCTGTCGCTGATGGACGCCGGCGTGCCGGTCAAGGCGCCGGTGGCCGGTATCGCCATGGGTCTGATCAAGGAAGGCGACAAGGTTGCCGTGTTGACCGACATCCTGGGTGACGAAGACCACCTGGGCGACATGGACTTCAAGGTGGCCGGCTCCGCCGATGGCGTGACCGCCCTGCAGATGGACATCAAGATCGGCGGCGTCAGCAAGGAGATCATGGCCCAGGCCCTCAAGCAGGCCAAGGACGGCCGGATGTATATCCTGGGCAAGATGGCGGAATGCCTGACCGCTCCGCGTGAGGAGATGTCCTCCTATGCGCCGCGCATCACCACCATCTTCATCAAGCCCGACCGTATCCGCGACGTAATCGGTTCCGGCGGCAAGACCATCCGCAGCATCACCGAGGCCACCGGCGTCTCGATCGACATCGAGGACAGCGGCAAGATCAACATCGCCAGCTCCGACAAGGCTGCCTGCGACGCCGCCATCGAGCTGATCCGTGGTCTGACCGACGAGGCCGAAGAGGGCAAGCTGTACATGGGTACCGTCAAGAAGATCATGGAGTTCGGCGCCTTTGTTGAGATCATGCCCGGCACCGACGGTCTAGTGCATATCTCCGAGCTGGACGAGACCCGCGTCAAGAACGTCACCGACATCCTCAAAGAGGGTGACAAGGTGCTGGTCAAGTGCATCGGGGTGGATAAGCAGGGTAAGATCAAGCTCTCCAGAAAGGCTGCCCTGGGGCAGAGTCTGGAAGAGAAAGACTAAGTGCAACATCTTGGTTACACGGGGGACGGGACTGGAGTCCCGTCCCCTTTTTTATTGACGTGACCCGTTTGCTTCCTGCATATAACGCAGGTTAAGGAGGTGCTCATGGAGCGCTGGACCATCGCGGATTCCACCAAGATCTACAATGTCGACAACTGGGGCGACGATCTGTTTTCCATCAACAAAAAGGGAAACATCTGCGTCCATCCGTCGTCCAACTCCAAGAACGCCATCGACCTGCGGGTGCTGGTGGATGATCTGATCAAGCGCAAGATCAAGCCGCCGGTCCTGCTGCGCTTCATGGATGTGTTGCAGGGGCGGATCGCTTCCATCAACCGGGTCTCCCGCAACGCCATCGCCGCCAACGATTACCCCGCCAAGTATCAGACCTTCTATCCGATCAAGGTTAATCAGCAGCGCCAGGTGGTAGAGGCCATCGCCTCCTACGGCAAACGCTACAACATCGGCCTTGAAGTCGGCTCCAAGCCGGAACTGGTGGCCGGCATCGCCATCTCCACCGGCAACGGCCTGCCGATCATCTGCAACGGCTATAAAGATGCCGAGTATATCGAGACCGTGCTCTACGCCACCAAGATCGGCTATCAGATCACCATCGTGGTGGAGAAGCTGTTCGAGCTGGAAAAGATCATTGAGCTTGCCAAAAAGACCGGTATCCGGCCACGGCTGGGGATCCGGGTCAAGCTCTCCTCCAAGGGGACTGGCAAGTGGGCCACCTCCGGCGGCGAGGATGCCAAGTTCGGTCTGCGGATGTCGGAGATCATGGCCGCCATCCGGATGCTGGAAGAGGAGGGGATGCAGGACTGTGTGGTGCTGCTGCACTCCCACATCGGCAGTCAGATCACCAAGATCGACAAGATCAAGACCGCTCTGATCGAGGCGGCCCGCATCTATTCCGAGATGCGCAAGCTGGGGATGAATATCGAGTATCTCGACATCGGCGGCGGCCTGGGGGTCGATTACGACGGTTCCAAGTCCAGCTACTTCTCCAGCGTCAACTACACGGTAGAAGAGTACGCCAACGACGTGATCTACCAGATCAAGAACATCTGCGACGAAGCCGGGGTGGACTGTCCCAACATCATCTCCGAATCGGGCCGGGCCACCGTGGCCCACTACTCGGTGCTGGTGACCAACGTGCTTAACACCAACACCCAGAGCCTGATGCCGGATTACGAGGCGGTGCTGGAGGAGATGGAAAAACCGGCCCCGACGGTCAAGAAGCTGCTGGACATCTACAAGAGCCTCGACCGCTACTCGCTGCGGGAGGACTACCACGACACCCTGCAGCTGATCAACGAGGCGGTCAGTCTGTTCAATCTGGGCTACCTCACCCTGCAGGAGCGGGCCATCGCCGAGTGGCTGTATGCCAAGATCATCAAGAAGATCAACGGCATAGTTGAGAAGATGAAGCCGATCCCCGAGGAGTTGCAGAACTTCCAGCTGGCCCTGCGCCAGACCTACTTTGCCAACTTCTCCCTGTTCCAGTCGATCCCCGACTCCTGGGCCATTGATCAGCTGTTTCCGATCATGCCGCTGCAGCGCCTCAATCAGCGGCCGGACGTGATGGCCTCCATTGCCGATATTACCTGCGACTCCGATGGCGAGATCACCAGCTTCGTCGGTGAGAACGGCAGGGCCAAATTCCTGCCGCTACACAAGATCAAGAAGGACGAGGATTACTACATCGGCTTCTTCCTGATCGGCGCCTATCAGGAGATTCTGGGTGACCTGCACAACCTGTTCGGCGACACCAACGCCGTGCATATCACCTTCAACAAAAAGACCGGCTACCTGATCGACACGGTCATCAACGGCGATGCCACCTGGGAGACCCTGAAGTACGTCCAGTACAAGGGGCCGGAAATCCTGAAGCGGGTGCGGGAGCACCTGGAGAAGGACGTGGCCCGCCGCAAGGTCTCCATTGAGGAGAGCAGCCATTTTATCGAACTGTTGGATCGGACCCTGCTGGGGTACACCTACTTAGGAGAGTAAACCATGAGCAATGTTCTCATTATCGGAGCTGGTGGAGTAGGTCAGGTTGTGGCCCACAAATGCGCCCAGCGCCGCGACATCTTCACTACCATCACCCTGGCCTCACGCACCAAGGCCAAGTGCGACGCCATTGCCGCCCAACTGAACAACAGCATCACCACCGCCCAGGTGGATGCCGACAACGTGCCCGAGCTGGTGGCCCTGATCAAGCAGGTCAAGCCGAGCCTGGTGATCAACGTGGCGCTGCCGTACCAGGATCTGCATATCATGGATGCCTGCCTGGAGACCGGTGTCGATTACCTGGATACCGCCAACTACGAACCGCTGGACACCGCCAAGTTTGAGTACTCCTGGCAGTGGGCCTACCAGGACCGGTTCAAGCAGGCCGGTCTGATGGCCCTGTTGGGCTCCGGCTTCGATCCCGGTGTGACCAACGTCTACACCGCCCTGGCCGCCAAGAAGTACCTGGACGTGATTGAAGAGCTGGACATCATCGATGCCAACGCCGGCTCCCATGGCCAGCCCTTTGCCACCAACTTCAACCCGGAGATCAATATTCGGGAAGTAACCGCCACCTGCCGCCACTGGGAAAACGGCCAGTTCGTGGAGAGCCCGGCCCTGTCCACCAAGCGGGTCTTCGACTTCCCTGAAGGCATCGGGCCGATGAACTGTTACCGTCTCTACCACGAAGAGATGGAGTCGCTGGTCAAGCACTTCCCCAGCATCAAGAAGGCCCAGTTCTGGATGACCTTCTCCGATAATTACCTGAAGCACCTGGAGGTGCTGCAGAACGTCGGCATGACCCGCATCGACGAGGTGGAGTTTAACGGCCAGAAGATCGTGCCGATCCAGTTTCTCAAAGCCCTGCTGCCCGACCCCGGTTCCCTGGGGCCGCTCACCAAGGGCAAGACCTGCATCGGCGTGATTGCGCGGGGTATCAAGGATGGCAAGCGTAAACAGGTTTACATCTATAACATCTGCGATCACGAGGCCTGCTACAAAGAGGTGCAGTCCCAGGCCATCAGTTACACCACTGGCGTACCGGCCGTGGTGGGGGCGATCATGATGCTGACCAAACAGTGGCATGCCCCCGGCGTCTGGAACATGGAGCAGTTTGATCCAGAGCTGTTCCTGAAGGAGTTGGGGCCGATGGGGTTGCCGGAAGTCGTCGTCGAAGGGGAGTGGCCGGAACTGTAGCAGTAGTAGCAGTACCATCCGGTCACTGCAAATAACGCAGTGTAACGGCTTTACAATAACCAGTGTGATCTGTAGGGGCACTTCCTGTGTACGGGAAGTGCCCCTTTGTCTGTCACGCCGGGGATGGCTATCTCAGCGAGACAAGAGCTGATCCTCTACGCTGCTGGCCGATGGTTCGCTAAAATAGCCCATGGCAGCCACCTGGTCGGCATTCATCACAATCTTCAGCAGTTCTCCGTCACGCTCCTGCGCGACGTCAATCACCCGCAACACGTCGCACAGATGCGCGTATCCCGGCAGCAGGGTTGCCAGCTGATTTTGCGCGCCCATCAGAAACTGGCGGTTGAAGAGGTTGCCGTCATCCTCCGGGTAGAGGGGGATGTAGCGGATGCCGGCCTCCACCATATCCTGGAAGAAGTGCGTGCCAAAGGAGAGATCAGGCTCGTGGGCGCCGGCCCGGTAGGCGATCTCGATCAGCACCGCCGTATTGCAGATATCGGCATAGGAGACATGCACCCCCTGTCTGATCTCCCCTCTGCTGCCCCAGCGGCCAGGTCCCATCAGGATGAAGCGGCGTTTGGGCAGCAGGGCGTTCAACAGCCCCACCGCCCGCCCGATGTCCAGGAGCGTCTCGAGGCTCGCCTGTGCGGCATACTGCTCCGGCGGGACGTAGACGATATGGGTGATCTCCGGAATACGCCCGTTTGAGATAAAGCGATGCGCCGTGAAAAGGATGGCGCTGTCGGGGATGTCCTGCTGTATAACGGCGGGCGCCGTATCGCTCTCAATGCTCTGTGGGCGGCATTGCAACAGGTACAGCTGGTTGCCGTCGTTGGCAAACTCTATCTCCACCGGCAGGCCCATCGCCTGCTGCAGGGTCTGCAGGATGGTCCTGATCTGCCTGATGAACGGGGTGCGTTTTACCAGCCCTTCAAAGGTGGCCACCGTTTCGTCACGGTTCAGCTGCAGTTCAAAGGACGGGATGTGGCAGATCTCGCCATCGCGGTAGGCTGACACCAGGTGGGACAGGTGCGGTATAGCATCGCCGTGTTCCCTGAGAATGCGGTCGAGCGGAACCGTTTCAAAGCTTCGTTCCTGCAGGTTGATCAGGTCTACTTTGGTGGGGGCGTAGCGCCGTATTTCGTCAGGGGTTACATTAACCCGCAGGCCGGGCTGTCCGGGGGAAAGCAGCAACGGATAGTCGTTGCTGATGCGATCCACCGCCCGGGTACCAAGGCCAGGCACCAGTCGGCACAGGCCGTCTTCGCGCCGTAAGCGCGGCGACCAGCGAAACTCGTTGGAACTCATCGCCACACCGGAAAACAGCGGCATATGGTACGGGCCGACACGCCTGCCCACAACCTCCTGAATCAGGATGCCCATCTCTTCACGAAAATCGAGCAGACCGCGTTCTGAGCGGTAGACGATCGGGTCTGGTCCGAATACCGAGGCATAAATCTCGGCTATCGCATCGAGCAGTGCATGCAGTCTGGTGCGCTTGTCACCCTGATTGTGCAGAAAAAGGCTCTTGTATTTGCCGGAAAAAGCGGTGCCGGCCCGGTCCTCCAACAGACTTGAGCTGCGCACGATGATCGGACATTCGCCGAAATCGTCCAGCGCATGGGACAGGCCCCGGTACAGGTCGGCAGGGAAGCGCGCGTGCTTGAACAGCTGGATGATGTTGGGATACTCAAAGCGGATCTGTTCGATATCCTTGTACTTAAGCTCGTTTACATCCTCCAGGTCGTTGTGGTGCAAAAACGATGTCAGGCAATCGGCGGTCAGATACCAGGTCTTCGGCATGCTGACCTTGGCAAGCAACTCTTCCTTTTCCGCTGCCCGTGCCAGGATGCGCCAGGCGATGAACAGTCCGGTACTTTTGCCTCCCAAACGGCCGTTACTTTCAGCAGGATGGATAATGCGGGTCACCAGCTCGAAAAAATCAGCCACCTGCAGGTGGTGTTTGGCAAAATTGATAAAGTCGATGGTGTCGGAAAAGAAACGGCGGATCAGCGATACGCGCAGCCATTTTTCAGTGGATTGCTCCAGGAGCGCCCCGTCGCCGTGCTGAGCGCGATACTGCAGCAGGACGTCGATGACCTTGTCCAGTGATACGGTTGCAGAATCTATGGTCTTGATCAGGAAGCTGAGCCTGTTTTCCTGAATCCAGCGGTGCAGCGAAGAAAGCAGCTCGCTGTCGGACAGGTGGCGCGCGGCGAGCGCGAACACCTGTTCGCTCATAGCGAGGATATCGTTGCAGGGGTGGTGTCGGCTCGGACAATTGATCTCTGAAGCGGTTTCCGGATGGTGCGCGGCAAAGGTGACGGCAAACGTATCAAGGTACTGGCGGGCCTCTTTGATGTCGTTACGGCACAGCAGATAGAGCATCTTGCGGGAGCAATACAGGTACAGCCGTTCATCGGTACGTCGCAGCGCGTCAACAAGCGCCAGCCATTCGGGGGTAGACGCCTGCTGCTGGCCGAGCCGCTTCTCCAGCGTGCGGTGCAGCAGCGTCTGGCCGATCCGATCGGCGATGGTGCGGAGCAGTTTACGCTCTTTTTCAAGGAAGACCCCCTCGTGAGAGGGCGGCACCTCGCTCAGGTAGGATATTTCAAGCGAACCGACCACCCGTTCGCCGGCAGGTATGGGGGCTGATTCTGTCCAGCGGGTTGGTTTGAAATCGGGCGATGCGTACACCACGCCGTCATACACGATACGGGCCTGACATAATTCGGGAAAGCGCCAGCCCGAGGGGACGGCTGCAACGATCTCGCGGAATAGCCCGTCGAGTGAGGAGTTGCTGCTGGCCAGCAACTCCTCGACCCGGTACAGGCAGTTCAGCTCCTTTTCCCGCTCACGCAGGGTCTGAAGCAGTTCAGGCGGTTGTTCGTCGGCAGGTGTATGGTTCATATCCGCTCAGCGGGGCGTCGGCTGCGGCAGCCCGTATTATGCCCAGCCCCGCGCCTGGACAGCCTTTGCCACACGATTGATGGCAATCACATAGGCCGCGTCACGCATGCTGATCTTCTGCCGCCGCGCAACGTCACCCACGGCAATGTAGGACGAGGTCATGGATTTTTCCAGCTTCTGCAGCACCTCGTTCTTATCCCAGAAATAATTGGTGTTGCACTGTACCTGTTCGAAGTAGCTGCAGGTCACACCACCGGCGTTGGTCAAAAAGTCGGGCAGAGTAAGGATGTTCCGCTGTTGAAGCACCTCGTCGGCCTCCGGTGTGGTCGGCCCGTTGGCCCCCTCGGCAATCACCTTTACGCCAGGCGCAATGTTGTCCACATTATCCAGGTGTATCTGGCTTTCGATCGCCGCCGGGATCAGGATGTCCACATCCTGCTCCAGCCAGGCGTCACCCGGCAGCAGTTCATAGCCCAGATCGCTGGCCCGTTTTTTGTCGATACTGCCGAACTTGTCGGCGATGTCCTGCAGTTCAATCACATTGACCCCGCTCTTTTTGCGATAGGTATAGCTGGTCATGTCGTGTTGGTCCCAGCAGGATATAGCCAGCACCTTACCACCGAGCTGGGTGTAGAGCCGGGCCGCATATTGCGCCACATTGCCGAATCCCTGTATGCTGGCGGTGGTCTTGTCGATGGCAATCCCCATTTCATCAAGCGCCGTGGCCAGGACATACACCACGCCATACCCGGTGGCTTCAGTACGCCCCTGTGACCCGCCGCTGCCCAGCGGCTTGCCGGTAATAAAGCCAGGGAAGCGGCCTCCGTGGATCGTCTCGAATTCATCCAGCATCCACAGCATGTGCTGGCCATTGGTCATCACATCCGGAGCGGGCACGTCACTCCACGGGCCGACGTTTTTTGCGATCTGTCGAACCCAGCCGCGGCAGATCTGCTCCTGCTCACGCAGACTCAACTGGTGGGGATCGCAGATAACCCCGCCTTTGCCGCCTCCTAGGGGGATATCGACAACAGCGCACTTCCAGGTCATCCACATCGAAAGCGCGCGCACCGTGTCGATAGTCTCCATCGGGTGGAAGCGGATACCGCCTTTGGCCGGACCGCGCGCGTCGTTGTGCTGCACGCGAAAGCCGTTAAACACCCGTACGGTTCCGTCGTCCATGCGCACCGGGATGGAAAAGTGATATTCACGCATCGGCTGTCTGAGCAACTGTCTGACTCCGTCGTCGAGCTCCAGCAGGTCAGCCACTTTGTCGAATTGGTATTGGGCGATTGTGTACGGATTGTACGTGCCATGCGTCATGCGTGCACTCCTTCATGCAGGTGTTTTTGTGTAGCTATAACTCGTTGGTTTTGTTTCGATGCAGCTGGCGGGCCTGAAGATCTGGCTGGGCCATGCAAACAGATTTCCTGACGGTAATGATATCTTTTACCACAAGTTTACTGAACCGTTTGATATATTTTGTGACACGACACGTTCGGCCTGCCTCTGTTGTTGACCTGAACGGTAGTACCCTGCTAGGCTCTAAGCCCTTATTTGCTCTATGCGAGGTCTTCCCATGACTGGTATTGCCATAGCCGACATTGTTGCCAAAGCCCCATCCCCGGCCTACGTGGTTGATCTGGGGCGGCTGCGTCATAATCTGGCCATCCTGGACCAGGTGCAAACGCGTAGCGGGGCCAAGATCCTGATGGCGCTGAAGGCCTTTGCCATGTGGTCCACCTTCCCGCTGATCCGCGAGACCCTGCAGGGGGTCTGCGCCAGCTCACCCTGGGAAGCGCGGCTGGGCCGTGAGGAGTTTGGCCGCGAGGTGCACTCCTTTGCCGCTGCCTTCAAGGAGAGCGATGTTGCCGAGCTGCTCCCCATCTCCAACCACCTGGTGTTCAACTCCTTCAACCAGCTGGAGCGCTTCCGGCCGCTGTGGGAGCAGAGCGGCGTCTCCATCGGCCTGCGGGTCAACCCGGAGCACTCCGAGGGGCACACCGCCATCTACGACCCCTGCGCCCCCAACTCGCGGCTGGGCATCCCGGCAGCCGAGTTTATCGGCCGTTCGCTGGCCGGGGTAGAGGGGCTGCACTTCCATACCTTGTGTGAGCAGTTGTTCGAGCCGCTGGAGCGGACGGTTCGGGTCTTTGAGGAGAAGTTCGGCCGCTACCTGCAGGGGATGAAGTGGCTCAACCTGGGGGGCGGCCACCATATCACCCGCGAAGGCTACGACATCGACGGCCTGGTAAAGCTTGTAAACTATTTACGAGCAAAATATGACGTTGAGGTCTATCTGGAGCCGGGTGAGGCGATCGCCATCGGTACCGGCCTGCTGGTGGCCGAGGTGCTGGACGTGGTGGACAACGGCATGCAGATCGCCATCCTGGACGTCTCGGCCACCTGCCATATGCCGGATGTGCTGGAGATGCCCTACCGGCCTGCCATCACCGGCGGCTATGATGCCGGTGAGCAGCCGTACAGCTACCGCCTGGGCGGCCCCTCTTGTCTGGCCGGCGACGTGATCGGCGACTGGTCTTTTGAAGAGCCGTTAAAGGCTGGTGATCGGCTGGTGTTCGAGGATATGGCCCACTACACCATGGTCAAGACCACCACTTTCAATGGCATCCAGCATCCCCACCTGTGCACCTACGAGCCGGAAACCGGTCAGCTCACGGTGGTGCGCAGCTTCGGCTATCCTGACTTCAAGAGCCGTCTTTCCTAAAAAAGAGGTTGCCTGGCTTGCGTCCGTTCCCCGCTCTGGGGTATAGTGCACACAGTTTACTTTGTCTCCTTAGCTCAGCTGGATAGAGCAACGGCCTTCTAATCCGTAGGTCGCAGGTTCGAATCATGCAGGGGACGCCAATAAAATAAAGGGCTTACAGTTTTGACTGTAGGCCCTTTTTGCTTCGTGGTGTAGTAAATGGTGTAATAGATTTTTCTCAGAGGGTGTGCATCGGATGCACCCCCCTATGCCCCTGCAATCTCTGACGCCTCACAATATGAGACCGCGATGCCACCCACGTTCACGTGCCGTCAATTTCAAAAATTTGTTTTTCTGCGGATACACTACCCGTCATATCTCTGGCAGCCATACGGTAGCTTGCGCGGGTGCAGCAGTTTGAATTCAGCAATGAGTAGGTCACGGTTGGTAAGCCATACCTTCTGCTGATCTTCAAAGGGGGTGAAATAACGCCACGTCAGATAGTCTTCTTCACCTAGTTGACGGTCATACTCTCCTGTCAGGAGGTAATGCTTGACAACTGCAGGCAATAAAGCTACCTGTCGTGACCGTGGGAGCCTTTTTCGGTTGGTAGCCATACAGTCACCTCCCCAAAGGTCTACCGGGACCATCTTGGAGCGGTTCAACGTCCAGGT
>Ga0172377_10005824_pt1 | contig 12672 bp, 9 predicted proteins | sample Pumphouse3metaG_FD_119749 | JGI IMG/M metagenome (GOLD analysis project Ga0172377, IMG submission 119749) | Leachate microbial communities from a municipal landfill in Southern Ontario, Canada - Pumphouse #3 metaG | ecosystem: Engineered > Solid waste > Landfill > Unclassified | place: Canada... | reverse complement strand
CTGAAGGATTCTTTAAAAGATATTTTTGCGTATTGCGCACTTTTTGAAAGATTTTCTTCCGCCGCATAATCCAGGGGGAAAAAATGAACCCATAGGAAAGAAAGGTTTCGCTTATAGTTGCCTAAACCGCCATGCTTCCGCCCAGGAAAAAGATACAATCGTTCTCCTGCCGAAACATGGAACGCCTTTTCATCTTCAAATATATCAAGCGTTCCAGACAACACATAAATCAATTCTATTGAATTAATTACGCGTATCTCATGCTTTCCAAAACCCCTGGAAATAAAATGACCGGCATTTTCAACAGAATAAAAATATTGCATAAATGTTAGAATCGTCCTCTTTTTATACTAATTTACTTCTCTTTCTTTTTTTTACAAACAAACTATATTTTATTTGTTGACTTTTAACATCCTTAATAATTCATAAAAGGAAGCTTTATTATGAAAAAATGGTCCACCCCAAATTTACACTTCGTAAAACTGAATGACGACGTCCTAAAAAACCGAATCCAGACAAACAGCGAAAAAACAATTCCCACCAATATAGAAAAATGCCAGGAAACCGGCCGAATCGATTCCTTTAAATTAGAATGGAAAGAAGGAAAACCCAATTGCCCGCATGTTTTCTGGGACTCCGATTTTGCCAAAGTTCTCGAAGGACTCGCCTACGACCTAATTCTTTTCCCTTCCGAAAAAAAGAAAAAATTGCTAAACCAGTATGTGGACTTAATCATATCAGCACAGCAGGAAGACGGCTATCTTAATACTCATTTTACCCAAGTAGAACCCGATAAACGCTGGACAAATATTTTTAACCACCATGAACTCTACTGTGCAGGGCATCTTATGGAGGCCGCTGTCGCTCATTTTCATGCAACCGGCCAACGGAACTTCTTGGACTGCATGTGCCGTTATGCCGACTATATTGCCACCGTTTTTGGGCCTGCTTCAAATCAAAAGCACGCCTATCCCGGCCATGAAGAAATTGAATTGGCGTTATGCCGGTTGGCCGATGCCACGAATAACCCGAAATACTTAAAATTGGCAAAGTATTTTATTGATGAGCGTGGGAAAAAACCAAACTATTTTGTGACCAACGAAAATTTGCCAGAGGAAGCTTTAGAAAACAGGCAAATGCACAAACCCGTCCGCGAGCAACACAAAGCGATCGGACATGCCGTACGCGCTCTTTACCTGTATTCAGGAATGGCAGATACTGCAGAACGGACGAACGACACCGAACTTTTTGCGGCCTGCGAGACGTTATGGCAGAGTGTAACCGAACGCAATATGTATATAACAGGCGGAGTTGGCTCAACTAGAATTGGCGAAGCTATCGCTAAAGACTACTATTTACCCAACGTGACAGCTTATGCTGAAACATGCGCCTCCATAGCCGCGGCCTTTTTTGCCCTCCGAATGCTAAATATTACAGGAAAAGCCACCTACGCGGATATTTTGGAACGCGAAATTTATAATGGCATTTTAAGTGGCGTCAGCTTAGACGGGGTGAAATTCTTTTATGAAAACCCACTAATCAACGATCAGATGATCAGCAATCAGAACCACAACAAATTCGGTCATCTCCGGCAGCCATGGTTTCAGACCTCCTGCTGCCCTACAAACATTTGCCGTTTTTGCCCGCAAATCGGAAGCATGATTTTTTCCTGCAATGAGAACTCCATTGCCGTTCATATTCCCGCTGCCTCAGAAGGAGACTTTCAATTAAAAGACGGGAAACTGAATTTTAAAATTTCCGGCAAATATCCTTATGACGGTGCCATAACAATCGACATTTTAGAGGCCTCAGGCAATGTGGACCTTTATTTCCGAATCCCGGATTGGTGCAATAATCAATACACTTATCAACTCAAGGACAATGATTATGACGCCCCGATCGAAAATGGCTATCTTGTTTTCAAGCGTTCTTGGGAAAAAGGCGACCAACTGAATATCAACCTCGATATGAAAGTTCAATGTATGCGCAGCAATTCAAAGCTGCCTTATAATGCCGGAAAAATCGCTTTAAAGCGCGGACCGCTTGTCTATGCCTTGGAAAGTATTGATAATAATTATGATATCTCACAGCTAAAAATTCCAACCAACCAAGAATTTACGCTTACAGATGCGAAAGATTTACCTGCCGGAACAAAGGCCATTTGCGGTAAAGCCATTTTGGAAAATGTTTCAACAGAGGGAAAATTATACTCTTCCAATGCTGATATAACCCAGCAAGAAGTATCCTTTACAGCAATTCCAGAAGCGTTATGGCAGAATCGCGGCAAATCGTCCATGTATGTTTGGGTACGATCCTGCTAACAGGCCCATTGGGATATCTCTTATCTCGATATCCTCAGCCTAGTCGAATTGCAACGATCCCGCCTAAAATCAAAGATAAAACAATCATTTGACGGCGGGATATTTTATCGTGCATTTTTAAAAACGAAAACAGCCAAAAAATCACAATTGTAATCGATCCCGCTAAGGCAAAGACAATACCTGAACGATTGAATGGGCCCATTACAGACAGTGCTCGCAATAAAACATAATAAGAAAGCATTGCGGCCACACTCCAAAAAAATCCATAATGCATTGCGTGCAATTTAAGGGCAAGGCTGTGCTTATGATCAATACACGCACCGATACCATAAACAATAGCGGAAACGGTCAAAATCAACGCCGCCTTTAATATTGGCGGTGCGTCATTCTTGATGGTAGCCGCGTATAGTAAAAAGATCTGACCAATACCAATAATAACAGCCGCGCTACCTCCCAGAAAAAGCTCCCGCAAACTCAATAAAGATTGACTTTCCAAAGAGTCCTTTTTAGCGGATTTGCACGAGCATAAAATGGCAACGGTAATTAGAACAAATCCCGATACATTCAAAAAATTGATAACGCCATTCATAAATAACGCCGCATACAAAAACGGAAAAACAAAATTAATCTGCGGCAACGTAAAAGCAAGAGAGCGGCCACTCGCCTTCAGATTATACATTGTTAAAGCCTGCCCCAAAGCATTGAAGAAGGCCGCGCAACCCATAAAAACCAAAAGCTGGGGAATGGCAGAAGCACCAGAGGGAGTGAAGCACCAAAACAGCCAGCACAAAAACGCACCACCACCAGCACCCACAGTATAGAAATGCCAAATGGGGCAATTTTTATTTCGCGCCAATGCAACTGTAACGCCAACCGCGGCCCATAAACAACCCAGTAATATAGAAAGAAAAAAACCAAATCTCATCTTTGTGTCACCTTCTGCAAAAAACCGACTCACCACAAACTTTTATAAATCCTTGCGGGGCTATCTTTTTGCTGGTTCGATTGTTTTTCGAGCAATAGAATTTTGACTGCACCATTTTTCCATTTCTTGCTGCAATAGCGGCGTCGGTTCAAAACCAACATAATGGCCGTCATTCAAATAAAAATGTTTCCGATACTGGTGTTCATCCAGTTTCCACCACATACTACCATAAAACCAATCTTTATCACAAAATGATTCTTGTATCGCCAGATAATAATTCACCTGATCCTCTGCAGAATAAGCAATATTATTAGCCCGAAAATCCCCCGTAATTCCAGCTGCACCCACAATCGGCCGAACACCGCATTCCGCAAAAAATACTGGCGTTTTAAAATGCTCATGAAACTTTTCAAGCTGATCCACCCACGGTTTCCAGCCTTCCAACATTTCTTTCAAAGAGCTACTGCGCTCCTTAGAACCAACACGAAAATACCCGCTTACACCAATAAGATCCAACTCTGAAAACCAATCTCTTGAGGAATCAAAATTCGCAATATTCATCGTCATATTATAGGTAATTAAACCCGTATACACTTTCCGGACTTTGCGGATGATCTTTTTCCACTCTTCACAATGACGCTCCATTCCGCTTAATTCACAACCAATGCAAAACATTTCGCAGTTCGTTTTTTCAGCAACATAAGCATAACGCAAAATCATTTGAGTATAAGACTCAAACCACGGTACTATGGTATTCGTTTTAACCTCAGCAATAATATTGCCTTGACACTGCATAATATCCCCCCGCCAAACACTGTCTAACGGATCAATCATCGGCTTTAACATAATATTAATTCCGGACTGATGCAGACGCTCTATTTGAAGCTCCAGCTCTTCATCCGAAATCGTTCGAACATTATCTTGAAAAATTCGCGTGGAAAAAAAAGTCTCCTGAAACTGATTGACGCATAAAGTCACCCAATCTAACTTCATCTCTTCAACCTCTTCCGTTTCCTTTCTGCTTTTTTCCGAAAAGAAATAATTACGCGGCGCTAAATACCCCTGCGTAATACCATTCATAAACTTCTTCAACACAAATACTTGCTTTGCCATTGCATCTCTCCGTTTGTAAGAATATTCTTTTTGTTTCGAACACAACAATATATTTTTTGTTTATATTTCGCTATATGAAATTCATATTTCGCAATATTTAAAATATATACTTAAAAGAAGATATTGCAAATAAAAGAGATCCAATAAAGAGGCTACCCATAGCGACGTTTTAAATGTTGCCTATCCGGTCATCAATAGATACAACAGATGTACCATTCCTCCTATTTTGAAAGAGCCGAAGCATCTGTTGTAATTCATTCAACTGGCAATTTTTATCGGCAACATCTGCGATTTCAGAATAATAATTTTGAACATATTTTTTATAAGCGGAAAAGGATTCAATAATCCTTTTCATTCAAGGACTGAATTTTATTCATGATAGATTTTGATAGATCTGTCAATGCTTTCCGAATTTTTACCGAAAGTTTTCGGGTATATCGATATGCTGGAATATAAGTTCCGACTGCTGCAATGATTTTTTTCTGGTTATAAATTGGCATCGCCAATGAAATGACCTCTGATGTTTTTGTTATCAGGATTGATTTTTTTCTTATTTTGTCCATTTCTGCAATAAATTGATCTTCCGAATCAACTTCTGGCCAAAACTCTCCGGGGCAGCCGTTTTGTCGATAAAATTTTCGCAATTCTGTTTCGGACAAAGAAGAGAGCAGAACATGCCCAGAAATGGTACGATACGGCGTTTCTTCGAAGATAATTTTACTCGTATTAATTTGAACAATTTTAATTGCTGGGATGTATTTTAATATGACTCGTTTATTTCCACGCAGCACCGAGATACAAACATATTCTTTGGTTTCCTGTGAAAAAACTGCCAACTGTTTTGCCGCAATATTTTGCAGCGCAGAATAGCATTTTTTATTTTGCACCAAATTAAAAACTTTTGATCCGAGAATATAGCCGGTTTTACGATCAACTTGTTCAATATAGCCAAGATTTGTCAATGTGCGTACAATGCGCGCAACGGTCGGCAATTTCAGTTTCGTTTCTTCTGCAAGAAAAGTCATCGTCCGCGGTTCCAAAGAATCTCCGATGACTTCCAACAAAGCAGCAGCACGCTCTATTACCTGAATATTTTCCATAATTTCTTTCTTCTTCTTTCAATAAGCAAATTCCTTTTACAATCAAGCTAATATAACAATCATCTTAATATTTACAATTTACGCACTCGTCAATAACTACCATAAGATAAACCATCAAACATCTATTATCTTGCAACCGGCAATAGAGTAAACCCAGAGTTGCACTGTTGCAACTCTGGGGCTCCACATCAAACCATGCGTGCGATTTTCCCGCACACGGCTTACCAATAGCTTACTTCTCAACCTTTCACAGTCGCTCGCGCACCTGCATATTTTGTCGGATCAATTAAACCGTATTTCTCGATTAGGACCTGAAATACTCCTTGCTTATAGAGCTTGCTTCTGCGTTGACTTTTGCGTTTAGGAGAATGCAGTTGTCAAGTACGCACCCCAAATTGCATGTCGTCTTTTCAACTTTCCCATTTTTGCGTTTGGAAGTCATCAAGGTGGCATACGAAATTTCATTTTTTGTAGCGTAGGCGATAAACAAGGTGAAGCTTCTGTGTAGTAATAAATATTAAATTACTATTACAGTATAATATAAAGACACGCATTCACAAGGCTAGCTGCTTGAAAATGCGTGTTTTTATGCTATGACATCGTGTGGGAGGAAAATTTAGGCGGGAACTATAGATTAATGGTTTCGGAATTACTCAAAATAATGTCGAAAAAAAAGCCAGAGCAACGTATAATTAGCATTCAAGCAAAAATAAACCATATTGAAAATATACCTGTATTGGAACCATCATGCCGAAAAGCATAAATTTAATGACAACCAGAAGTAAACTGAAGTAACAGTTGATAATTTAGCATTGTATTTAAACGTAAATGAAATGCTGAGAGGTTTCTCTCAGGCCGTAGAATTAGTTTTACGTGGCAAAGAACGTTGTAATCATCAAGATAAAAAGATCCAATCAAATAATTATCGTTGCCGACAGCGCTGGTATTATCAGTGATAACATTCTTGGATTAAATAAATACATAATAATTTCAGAAGAAGGTATCATACAGTGAAGGTATGACGTGTCACCAAGACGTTCGAATGGATTTGATAAAAGAAAGACCGAGAAATGAGTTGTCGCCCATTAATTTCAGGTGTGCTTTTAAATCTTAATAAATCAATTTTTGTTGATTGTGATTATAATTATACCCTAACGAAGCAAGAGTGGACTCGACAGTTTGATTATTTGCAAAACATAGGATGCAATCTGCTGTGTATTTTCGCGGGAGTAAAGGAATGTATGGAGCGAACCGCAGTCGCAGACCCCAATCTTCTTGAGTTTATTTTTTCCGAATGCGATCAACGTCAAATGGAAATAATCATCTCTACAGGTTCCACAAATAAATGGAGCAAAGATTTTGATGTAATCAGAGAAGCAGGATTTGTGGCATCATTAATCAACAAAATTTTCAGGTATTATGGTTCGCATCCTTCCTTTAGCGGCTGGTATCTTCCTTATGAATTATTCATACGGCGCGGACAAGGTGTGAAACCAATTAGTGACTTGTTTCGTTCGCTGGTCGAATCATGCAAAAGAGTATCCCCAAACTTGCCGGTATCGATTTCGCCCTTCTTCATGCCTGATGCCCCCGGCAATGGCAATGATTTCAGGGATGTTGAACCGACGGAATGCGTTGATTTCTGGTCCAATTTGCTCTCTTACGCCAAAATTGATATTCTCGCCTTGCAGGACAATGGTGGGCAGCATCTTTCATGCTTCAGAAATAAGGACACACGTCCTTTCATAGAGGCTTTCGCCACAGCCTGTCGGAACGCCGGAACAAAATTCTGGGGCAACGTAGAAATGGGCGAGTTTCAAGTAGCCGATATTGCTGATTTTGTCGCGCGCTATGGAGTAAAAGGCGATGTCAACAACCCTCGCTTATCTAAAAGCTGGCGTGCCGTTCCAATCGAGCAACTCGTTCGGAAACTGAAACTAATGTCTCCATTTTCTGAACGCAATATTTCTTGGGGATATCATGAATTTTATCGCCCAACACTAGGGGAAAAACACAAATCCGCCTATGATGACTATCGCAATTATTATCAAGAAATCGCTCAAGAATAGCCATGGAAAAAGAGGCACATTACCTATGCAAAGAAGAAGTATAATTATCGTTTATTATTGACGATTAATCAGGCCCCGTGACTGCTGAATTATTTCGGGGCCAATGTAGCGGTGCAATTTTTCTATAAGTATGGCAAAAAAATAAAGATAGTATGGCAATATGTCGATGCCTTGATACTGCTCAACCGCCAACATGTAGACTCCAACAATATAAATGGACGATGTACGATAACAAAAAGAACATTTTTTTTAGTTAAAACAGGCAGCCTTGCAAAATCAAATTTCGTTCGTGAGTTTACGCTCATTTTATAGAGTTTTAATCCAGTCGTGAACAAATCAGTTCGCGCGTTGTTTTTCCGCCTTTCGGTTGCATCAAGTCATGGATGTAATATTTTCCGGTGCCCAAACATCGAAAAATATTTATCGTTTATGCGGTGAGAAAAGCGATTGAGTTGCTCGTGGTAATACCATCAACTACTACTTGAAGTCGTTGCCAACGAAACATATTACAATTTATTAGACAAGATGGTGTTTCATCTTTTGAAGAACTAATGTCTAGAATATTGTCGTGAACCTCTAGATAATACATTGCTTATTGGAGTTGATGGAACAGAATTACGTAGCATAAAAGTCTCAATATTACACAGCACTGCAAAGAATCACCATGATGGAAAATATCTGTATTATTCGTATGTACTTCTTTTGGCGTTTCTTTCTCCGGACGGAGTCATGATTCCACTTGCTTGTGAATTTATAGAAAATGGGAAAGACTATAATCCAGAGTTCGACAAGCAGGATTGCGAACACAAAGCCTAGATGAAGACTTTTAAGATTCTCAAAAATATCATCCGAAGCTTCCAGTGACAATGCTCATGGGTGTTCTCTCGCTTGATTACACCATATTGGATCTCTGCCACACAAATGGATGGAATTTCTGTATTTCATACCGAAAAAACACGGTCAAAGGACTTGACAAAAAATCAAGAATATCTTTGAGTCTCTGAAAGACAACAAAAAAGAGATCTTGCTATTGAGGTTAACAATACGATAGTTCGAAAAACATACAAATGGAGCAAGTTAGCCTATTCTTATGGTGCGGCTAAGAAGAAAGACGGTATTGCAATTCCAATTACATACGCCCAAATAGAATGCATAACCTACAACAAAAAAACAAGGAGTTTGAAAAAACAAAATTCGAGCGGATTCCCAATCCTATGCAGAATTCCGGAAATATTGAGACATTTTTTAACTATATTGGTAAGACACGCTGAGTAGAACAAAATCAGGATTTAAACGAGATGAAAAACTTGGGGCTGAATATCAAACACGCGTATGGCAGTAAGAAAGAAGCGTCTGTGAATCATTTTCTGATACAGATGACAGCATTTTTAATAATGCAACTTGCACACAAAACTCATTTTTTTGATAAAGTCGTCCGGACTTTTTCGGATCAGGGAGTCCAAAAAGAGATACGCAAACTATTTAACGGATTAGCAGGAATCGCGCAATTTTTTCTTGATAACTTGCGCAACAGACTGCTAGAATACATTGATACCTCACAGTGGAGAATAAAATGGAATACTACGTAACGAGTCACGGCTGTACGACAATTCCCCGATGACGATATTTACCCCAAAAACAGATTCTTGATATCTTAGTGATAAAATAAAAGGACCGACCAGTCCGCAAAAATACAGCGAACAAATATATAAAGTTGTGAAAAAGCTGGACAGGAACGGCCAATAGGTAATCGATGTCAAAATTCTAAGGATGCAATTGGAAGAAAGAACAGATTAAAAATGATAAATTTGATTCCGTAAGGCTGTTATTGGATCGTTTTTATTTGCAATCTCTTCTTTTGAGTATATAATATTAATTATAAAGAAATATGAATTTCATATAGTGAAATATAAATAAAAAATATATTGTTGTGTTCGAAGCAAAAAGAATATTCTTACAAACGGAGAGATGCAATGGCAAAGCAAGTATTTGTGTTAAAGAAGTTTATGAATGGCATTACGCAGGGGTATTTAGCACCGCGGAATTATTTTTTTTCTGATAAAAGCAGAAAGGAAACGGAAGAGATTGAAGACATGAAGCTGGATTGGGTGAGTTTATGCGTCAATCAGTTTCAGGAGACTTTTTCTTCCACGCGAATTTTTCAGGATAATGTTCGAACGATTTCGGATGAAGAGCTGGAGCTTCAAATAGAGCGTCTGCATCAGTCCGGAATTAATATTATGTTAAAGCCGATGATTGATCCGCTAGACAGTATTTGGCGGGGGGCTATTGCGCAGTGTGAAGGCAATATTATAGCTGAGGTTAAGACGAATACCATAGCACCGTGGTTTGAGTCCTATACTCAAATGATTTTGCGTTATGCTTATGTTGCTGAAAAAACGAACTGCGAAATGTTTTGCATTGGTTGTGAATTAAACGGAATGGAGCGTCATTGTGAAGAGTGGAAAAAGATCATCCGCAAAGTCCGAAAAGTGTATACGGGTTTAATTACCTATAATATGACGATGGATATTGCGAATTTCGATTCTTCAAGAGATTGGTTTTCTGAGTTGGATCTTATTGGTGTAAGCGGATATTTTCGTGTTGGTCCTAAGGAGCGCAGCAGCTCTTTGAAAGAAATGCTGGAAGGCTGGAAACCGTGGGTGGATCAGCTTGAAAAGTTTCATGAGCATTTTAAAACGCCTGTATTTTTTGCGGAATGCGGTGTTCGGCCGATTGTGGGTGCAGCTGGAATTACGGGGGATTTTCGGGCTAAGAATGTTGCTTATTGTGCTGAGGATCAGGTGAATTATTATCTGGCAATACAAGAATCATTTTGTGATAAAGATTGGTTTTATGGCAGTATGTGGTGGAAACTGGATGAACACCAGTATCGGAAACATTTTTATCTGAAAGACGGCCATTATGTTGGTTGTGAACCGACGCCGCTATTGCAGCGGGAAATGGAAAAATGGTGCGGTCAAAATTCTATTGCCCGAAAAACAATCGAACCAGCAAAAATATAAAGCCCCGCAAGAATTTATAAAAGTTTGTGATGAGTCGGGTTTTGTAGAAGATGACACAAAAACGAGATTTGTTTTTTTCCTTTCTATATTACTGGGTTGTTTATGGGCCGCGGTTGGCGTTACAGTTGCATTGGCGCGAAATAAAGATTGCCCCATTTGGCATTTCTATACTGTGGGTGCTGGTGGGGTGATGCGTTCTTGTGCTGACTGTTTTCGTACTTCTCTCCCTCTGGTGTTTCTACCATTCCCCAGCTTTTGATTTTTATCGATTGCAGAACAATAATTAGGAATTGACAAAACATATTCGACGCAATACAATAGTATTGTTAAACAAAATGTCCAGCATTGAAGGGGTTGAACTGTAAAAACATAACGCAATTTTAATCATAAAGTTTAAGCAATTAAACACGCCCAAATCGCAAGCTTAGATATTTTTACTATCGCGACTCTATTTTGTGTTCCGCAATATGATTATATTTTACTCAGACATCATGCAAAAAAAGTAGACCCCATTTTACGGAAGAAATAAGTGTTGCCTACAACAACAAAATTGGTTTAAATAATGAAAAGGAGATTAATTCAAAAAAAATGAAGAACGCATGAACGAAGGTGTTATGAAAACAGCAATTAAGATGTATGCTCATAGCAAATTTAGTAATTTGTTTAACCAAACAGGAATGAAAAAAAGGAAAGAAAAATGAAAAACAAGAAAAGTGATAAGTGTTGTAAGTCATTAATCGGCAGTTTTTTTACTCTAATCGAACTTCTTGTGGTAATTGCCATCATTGCCATACTCGCATCAATGCTTCTTCCAGCTCTGAGCAAAGCTAAGGAAAGCGCAAAATCAATATCATGCACCAGTAATCTTAAACAAATGTCTTTGATATTTCCTATATATTCTTCAGATTATGAGGGCTATACTGTGCCATTTTCGTTCTCCGGCATGGTTCCGAGTGCTTCATACAACACCTGGGCTGGCGGCTTATACTATTTTGGATATACAAAAGATTTAGCTTTTATAAAATGTCCGTCATACACCTATAATGGACTTCCATTTGTACAACCCGATGGAACTATTCCTTACAAAAATGGAACCACCACAGTAGTTGACCAAGGCATTTATACTTATGGTATTAATGCAGCTCTATTTAAAGATTATATCATCGGCAATGGAGGTACTACAAAAAATATAAAAATGAGTGAAATCAAGAAACCTTCTGAAACTATTTATGTTGGCAGCTCTATGGATTCAACCACGTTTTTGACGACACGAATTGGGCGATATAAACTTAGTCCTCGTTATGCAACTTGGAGAGAAGGTGCTCCAGGAGGTTACCATAAAGATGGGAGGTATGGTAATTTTGCTTGGACTGATGGGCATGTAACGGCCTTACTCACACCCAACAGTGCTACGGCAGCCTATACTGACCAATACTTTGGCGTAGCAAAAAATGATCGTGCAGTTGCAACCAACTACTGGAGTCCTGGCAAATGATTAGCATCAAGATTTTCTTATTTACTTTTATATCATGTCTTGCATTCACAGTTCAAGCCTTGGAAATCAATTTTAATTCCAAGGCGAATGCGGGGAAGTTTCTTACAGGTTTGTGTTCTAATATTGCCCGATGAACAATTAAGGATAAAACCCTTTACGGTTTTGTTACAGACTCTGATCCGAAATTAATATCCGACACAATTAATATCCCACGCGAAAAAGTGAATTTTATAGTAGTTGATATATCTACAGAATTCAGGGACTCATGGAGTAGATGTCAATTCTTTATAGAATCTGATGTAAAAGGTGCTAGTATTTATACAAGTGCTTCTTTACAATCAGATGGGAAAATGCATCGTTATATACTTGACTTAAGGGAAGTAAAAAATTGTTAATGTGCGAAATTTGGTGATGAACACTTGTAGTTGCCAACAGAAATTACTACATCCCCAATGACATTCATTCGCTCTATCCACTCTTTTTCCCATTCGTTTGCATTGGCAAAACGCTTGAGAATAATGCCCACTACCTTTTTGGCATCTTTGTCACTCCACCCGTAGGCAATGTTTTTCAAGCGCCTGCCCAACTCTCTCATTACCCGTTCTACCATGGATGATGCCTTG